>Ga0214473_10001323_pt1 | contig 33032 bp, 31 predicted proteins | sample RVTome_7_FD_203509 | JGI IMG/M metagenome (GOLD analysis project Ga0214473, IMG submission 203509) | Soil microbial communities from uranium-contaminated site in the Upper Colorado River Basin, Wyoming, United States - RVT98D197 | ecosystem: Environmental > Terrestrial > Soil > Contaminated >...
GCCCACCAGGGCGACAATCTCTCCATCTGGAACTCCGAGAGTAACATCCCAAAGGGCCTGAGCTTTTCCATAAGCAACCTGAAGTTTTTCGATAGCCAACATACTATTTATCTTCCCTTAGTCCCGAGGTAGGCGGCGATCACCCCGGGGTTCTCTACAATTTCTCCCGGAGGGGCGTCTGCAATTTTAAATCATACCCAAACATCAGACGATTTCCCATCACTTTTATTTACTTATAAATCAAACACTTACAATAGCCAAATTTGGAATAGTTTGGGTTAATTTGGATTATTTTCGGTTGTGACGGTTACACTTTGGTTACACCTAGAGTGCCGTCACAACCCTACCCTCTTCCCATGGGTAATGACTCCTAATCTAGGAGAAGTTTTTCTTGTTTCCCTAGGGATAGCACGGGGATACTAAAACTGGTAATTGTGGCTTACAAGATTGACGAGTCGAGTAGCTCGGGAGAATTTCCCCCCCAGGCTCTCACGGAACCGGGCATGACAGTCTCCCGTCAACCGGCTCTTATTGTCCAACCGACGGTTCAATGCCCACCCTCCCGTCTCATGCACAATCTTACCTAACGCGCGGCCAACGCCTTCTGGACCCGCTCGATCATCTGCGCCCCGGCGGCCCCCTGCTCCTTCACAAAGACCGGCCATACGTTCTCTTTGGCCACTTCCCGGGCGTGTTTCTTTTCCTCCGCGGTGGCCCGGATGATTGTCATTCCCTTCGACTTAAACTCTTCATAGTATTTTCCCTGGACTGCAGCCGCCTTGACGATCTGCTGCGGCCCATATTTCTTTGCCAATTCCATCAACAAGTCCTGGTGCTCTTTGGGCAGCTCTCTCCATGATTTTCCCGACGCGCAGATAAAGAACGGGATAAAATCAAGGCCCAAATCGACCAGTGTCGTCGAAACCACTTCATAGAACTTCATCGGACCAGCTGTCGCGCTTCCGGTTATTCCCGCATCGATGAGATTGCGCTGGAAGGCGGAATACTGTTCCCCGTAAGGGACATTCACCGATCTCGCCCCCATCGCATTGACCCAGAGTTCCAGCCATCGCTGGTAGGTTCTCGTTTTCTTATTCTTGATGTCTGCCAGCTTGGTGATCGGTTTCACCGTGAAGATGATCTGTTCATCAATGGGGGAGATCCAGAGAATCTTCATATCCCATTTCTGTTCCAGATCCTTCACCAGGATATCCTCGACCGACTTCAAACCCTTGGCCACTTCCTGCTGGTTATGAAAAAGGCAGGGCAGCGACACAATGCTCAGGAGAGGCTCGTCCCCCGTATTCCAGCCCGTATTCACCTCCGACATATCGATCATATTGTTTTTGAGGCCTCTGAGCTGTGTGGAGGGTTTAAGTCCCGTCCCGCTTGAGGGAAATGTCGCGATCTTAAACGCGCCTCCGCTCCTGGCGCTCACTTCCTCGGTAAAAGGAATGTAAATTTCTTTGACGTAAACATGGGTCGCCGGAATCTGTATATCCCAACGCCAGACTATCTCTTTCGCCACGGCGGATGCCGCAGGAACAGCGATGAGGATCGTAATCAAAAGCACAGCAGTTTTGAAGATCAAACTCTCTTTTCCAGTTGACTTCCGCATCTTCCTCCCTCCTTTTCGGTTTTGGAATTTTTCTTCATCTTCTGGTCTATCGATTGGTTTCGCCCACTTGTGACGTTTCACCTCCTTTGGCTTTCCAAGAGCGCTGTTGGAAAACCCCGCCTATCGAGAAGCGCTCTATTATCTATGGGGCGGGACATTCCTGTCCCGCGGTTCTAACGCTTCTTCCACCGAAGACATTCGTACTCACTTCACCAGAAAATCGACGTTTCCCGCTCCCTCGGTACTCCATAACTTCTTTCCTGCCTCTTCCTTTATCTCATCCCACTTGAGGGAGAGACGCATCGAACGGACGATTTTCAAGATCACCTGGAGCACCATCATCAGTAATCCAAGGGCGACAAATCCCTGGGGAAGCCATAGCGGGGTCTTAAACAGCGTGTTTGAGACAGCACCGTACGCCCATGACTCTTTCACCATGACCAAACACTCCGCCAGATAGATAACAAGCATCACCAGTCCGATCATATACGAGATACAAAGGCCGATCAGCTGGATCTTCTCCCGCAACCCCTTCACGAAGATGTAGAGCCGGATGAACTCCCCTCTTCGGATCGCCTCGCTGCCGGCAACCAGGGTAATGAAACCCAGTGCGTAGCCGGTCATTTCCTCGGCGAAGCTGACCTTGATCAGATTCGCCGGGCGGTTTAATGTCTCGGCCGTCACCAGCAATACGCTCATTCCCACCATGAAGGAGGAGAGCCATAAACCTATACGCTGAATCGTCTCCAGCAGCTCCACCAGCTTAAGAAGACCTCTTTTCATCATCCGCGTTTCCTTCCTTTTTGGACCTCCGCCGATCTCAATCGCAGCATTTTGTCCCTTCTCCCCTCCTGCGCATCATATCACCTCAGATTTCAATCGTTCTCCGCAAGAATCAACTGATCATCTTCCTGGGAAGCCAGAGAGCGATTTCCGGAAGGAAATAGACGATGACAATGCCCAAGATCAGGAGAAAGAAATAGGGGATAATCCCTTTGATGATATCGTCCAAGTGTCCGCCACCGGTCACACCATCCAGCACATAAAGATTGATCCCGTACGGAGGACTGATCAGCCCGGTTTCGATCAGGATCACGACGATGACCCCGAACAGGATCGGATCGTACTTGAATTCCGATATGACCGGGTAGACAATAGGCAGAGTGAGTATCACGATCGAGAAACTATCGATGAACATGCCGAGAATGATATAGGCGATACAGATCAAAATGAAAATAACCGGAAAGGAGAATCCCGTGTTGATAATCCATTGCGCAAAAAGATGGGGCAGTCTGATGTTCGCAATATAGTAAGTAAAGATTTTTGCACCGATGATCAGAAACATAATCATGGAGGTGATGCATGCCGTTCTTTCGAGCGCGCCCCACAACTCCTTCCACTTGAATTCGCGGTAGACAAGGCAGAGAAGAAAGCTGAAGAAGGCCCCGATCCCGCCTGCCTCATTGGGGGTGGCCCACCCCACGTAGATCATTCCAAGAACAACGACGATGAGGAGGAAAATGGGCAGGACCTTTACGAGGCCGGCAAATCTCTCTGCCCAGGTGAAACGCGTCGTGTCCCGGGGGATCAGGTCCGGCAGAAGGATGGATCGGAAGGCGATATACGTCATAAAGATGAGCGTCATCATGATTCCCGGGAGGATACCGGCCATAAAAAGCTGGCCGATCGACTGTTCCGTGAGGATTCCATAGAGGATGAAGATAATGCTGGGAGGAATGAGAATACCTAGCGTAGCGCCTCCCCCGAGCGAACCGAGGTTTTCACGGATGGGGACACCCCTTTTGTTACCCTCCACCGCTGCAATCCTCCCCAGGGAAGCGCAGGTGGCAACGCTGACGCCTGTGACCGCGGCAAAGATGCTCGCGCCGATGATGTTGACGTGGAGGATCCCGCCCGGGAGGCGATTGGTCCATCGCATAGCGCTATCATACAGCCGCGAGCTGATATTGCCGACGAGCAGTACTTCCCCCATGAGAATGAAATAGACCAGTACCGCCAGCGTGTATCCGCTTGTGGCATCCCAGATGATCGATTGAATGCAGTAGAGATTCTTACCAAGGTCAACATAGATGCCGATAATACCGACGATTCCCAGTGCGAAAGCGATATGAATGCCTCCGAGCATCAGGAATACCATTAAGATGACAAGAGTGATCAGGATTGTCCAATCCACAGCATATCCCCCAGTGATTTCATACTTGGATAGACTCAGCCGTTCTGAGTTATCGGCCGCCCTTCTTTTACATTGCCCAACGGCTTAAGGTAATACCTTCCGTCTTCATGACGATTCCGTTCAAGACCATTCGAAGCATCGCTCTACTTATCCGGAAACCGTGCCCCATCACCTGCTTCAGCGGTCCGCCTTCCCCCGTGTTCAGCGACAGATTCATTTGAGGAACCTTACGATCATACGCAAACTTTTCAGCTGCGTTCAGGACATCCTGCAGTCTCCGCCCGTTCTCAGGATGAATGACCAGCGCAGCTACGTCCGCGGTCGGTTCTGCCCTCTGATATCCGGGAACGGTACGCACGATGACAAAGGCCCATGGCTTCGGCCAGCCGATCAACAATGTTTCCCCCCACCCCTCCTCTTCGGCGCTCTTTGCCTCGGCGGCATAGTCCAAACCCGGGAAACAGGCCTCGCTCAACTGACGGATGTAAGGCAATGCCTTTCCAGATCCAACCTGATGCAATAGGACAAACGAAGCAGCTTCCCCGGAAGGCGAAGGCCTTTTGCAGAGATTCAGGGTCGGATAGGCTGCACAAAAACCAGATCGCAGATATAAGCCGATGTTGTAAGGGCTGTCCGCCATCGTCTCAAGTCCGATAATTCGACACCCCGAAGCTACCAGAACTCCAAGCGCCTTTTCAAGCAGGGACTTTCCTATGCCGCGCCCGCGATAATCCGGATGAATTCCGAACGTTCCGATCCAGCCGATCTTTCCCCACCTGCGCGAAAAAATATACCCGACCGTTTTTTCGTCGGCAGCGACAAAACAACCAGCGGGATTCAATCTTAAAGAAGAGCCAACATTCTCCCGGGTTCGCTTGTAAGCTCCGCCTATGTTCTTGCCGGACCAGTATGCTCCAAACGCAATAGAATCCAGCTCGGAAACACAATCCACATCTTCGGACGTCATCGTACGTATTGTGATCATGTGAGGCCGCCGTTATCCCCCTTTTGACTCAAGTCTTTGCAGGAGACCAGGGCGCCGGGGCTTCGCATTCCGGTTCGACCCGGACGTCGACCACCACCGGCTTGTCCAGTGTCAGTGCCTTCTTCAATGCGTTCGAGATCTCTCCCGGGCTTTCCACGGTCATTCCGATACAGCCCATTTCTTCCGCAATTTTTGCAAAATCAACCTCTCTAAATTTAAACAATTCATCCCGGTTTCCGGTTCGGTCTCCGTACGCCTTTTCGACTCCCTCCCAGCACTGTTTGAGGCAGTTGTTGTTGTTCACAACCGTTACGGTGTTGATATTGCACCGGCATGCCGTCTCAAGTTCGCTCAGATGATACCAGAGTCCCCCATCTCCGGTAAAGCAAACAACAGGCCTGTTCGGAACCGCGCATTTCGCCCCAATGGCCGCAGGGAACGCCCAGCCCAGTGAGCCGGCGCAGCGAAGATAGCTCTGTCCCGGATGGGTCAGATAAAACATGGTGCCGGTCCATATGGCCGCAAATCCCGTATCGGAGACCAGCACCCCATCTGAAGGAAGAGCATCCGTAATCTCTTTGCACAGTCTTTCCGGGCGGATGGGGACGGCACCCGAGTTTCTGAGCGGTTCCGCCTCTTCGCGCCATTCCTTGACAAGCTGCTGAGCGCGCTTCATCCATTCACGCTTCACGGGGGCATCGGATTGTCCTTTGAGGGCCTCCATCAACCGGCCCAATACCACTTTCGCATCTCCCAGCAAAGGAACCGTATTCGGGTAATTGCGGCCCAACTCCTTCGGATCAATGTCGATCTGAATCACCGGGGTTCCCGGTTCGGGGATTCTCCAGTTGTGCGTGATCTGATCCCCGGTATGGCTCCCGACAAAGAGCACCAGGTCCGCTTCCGAAACGACACGGTTCGCACACCACCGGGAATAGGAACCCACCGCGCCGACATTCAGCGGGTGATGCTCCAGGAGGACGCCTTTTGCATTCAGGGATGTCGCCACGGGAATGGCGAGGCTTTCCGCCAGTGCAATGATCTCAGGCCCCGCTGAAGAGGCCATGGCTCCCCCGCCCGCCACGATGACAGGCCTTTTCGCCCTCTTCAAAATATCCGCGGCCTCGCGCACGTAATTGAGATCGGGCTCGGGACGAATCGCGGGATAATGCGTAAAGGACTCCTCGATCACCATCTCCAAACGCCCCTCGGATTTGGCGATCAGATCCCCCAGATGGTCCACCATATCCAGGTGCACCGGACCAGGGGCGCCCGAAGTGGCCTCCCTGAACGCCTGGCGCAATTGATAAGGCAACTGTTCCAGCGTTTCCACGGACACACCGTACTTGGTGACAGACCGGAAAAGAGAATCGTGAGGAATCTCCTGATAGGCGTTTCGGTGCTGGGAAACGGCCGGCTTGCGGCCCGTGATGGCGATCACCGGTGAAAGGCCCAGGTAAGCGTCTTGCAGTCCAGAGGCGAGATTGGCGGCCCCTACGGATTGGGACATGCATATTCCGGGTTTACGGCTGATTCGGGCGTAGCCGTCTGCCATGTAAGCGGCCGCCTTTTCCGAATGCGTCATCACACGCTGGATTCCGACGCTTTCCATTTCAACGAGCGCATGTCGAAGGATCGACTCAACGAAAAAAACATGGCTTACTCCGTAGCGGGAAAACATCTCGGCAATGAATCGGGCCCCGGTGATCTTCCCTCCCGGATCCTTATCACGGGGTCCCTTCCCTCTCTTCAAAAACTTCGATTCCGAAACAAAATCCATTCTGCCTCCTCCCCTCAAATTGGATTATTCCCGACGCAACCCTTCTGCTCCGCCGACCTTCCCTTCAGCACGAGGCGAGCACGGCTCCCGTTCGTCCTAGCGGGCCTGGAAGCGTACCATGGTCCCGTATCGTCTTAAAATCGTCCTGAATTCCTTCTCGTTATAAAAGCGGCATCTGCCCTCGCCGAACGCTTTGGCCGTCTCGAGGGCAAATCGGGCCGCCGCTTCGATATCGAAGAGATGACTCGCCCCCGTCGCGCACCCCGGAACTCCCGATTCCGTCGTAATCGCTACTCCTACAACTGGAGCCCGGGTCACGGTAGAGGGCTGCAAAATCGTGTTGAGATGATAGAGTCCATTCTCATAAGGAGTGATATCCTGTATCGTAATGGGCAAGACCGCAGGCAATCTGCCAGTAGTGATCTGCATCAGTTCGAGCAGGTCTTCAGAGATCCGCAGGATGTATCCTTCCTTTACGGTGGGCGATATGGCAAATCCCTTGTGGTTAATCACCCGGTTCCCCTTGGTCGTGTCAATCGATAAAATGGCATCCGCGGATCCGTCGACCAGGGAAAGCATCAACCTCTTAAGGCTCACCGGATACCGTACGAAAGGGAACGGCTCGTGAGGCTCGGTGGGGGCGTTCGGGCAGATATGAGTCGTGATGATCACATCTCCTTCAAGTTTCTCTCCATTTCTCTCCATCCGAAGGAGCCGGAAAGCGCATGCAATCGATGCAATACATCCGTCCGCATCCGAGACGATCCCTTTCACTCCGGGTCTGGCACCGATCCCGGCCAGGGTTCCGACGATCCCTAAGGTCGGAGATTTCCCTCCCGCGGAGCGGCCGCCCCTTCCCGGAATCGTTATCTTAATCGCTTCCGTGGCACCCCGCTTCTCCCGGATCCTCTTCAGTTCTACACCCTTGGCCCCGCGCTCTTTCAGAAGGTCCATCACGATCTTCCCGCTGATTCCGGGGTCATCCAGCAAGTCGTACGCCTCGATCACTTCCGCTAACATGGGAACTCCTCTTCCGTTTCGCTCGCGCCCTTTCGATTAATCGAGCACGCGTTTCTTATCCGGTGGAATGGGAAAGGCCCGCTTACTGTGGGAGAGCCTCAACCTTACCAGTAGTTCTGTAATCTTCAGGCCCGCCAACGCGCAGTTGATCACCGGAACGTTCAAATGCTCGCGTAGTTTTTCTTCTACCCCGAAATAGGTGCCGCACCCGAGCACGACCACATCCGCCCCTTGCTCAAGCGATTTGCGGCCTTCCCTCAGCAGGGCCTCTTCCACAATTCTCTTGTCCTCGTTCAGGACGGGTACATTGATCGCCCTGACGGAGCAAAGTTTGTCATCCAGGCCCATTGCCTTCGATTTTCGCCAGAGTCTCGGAATGGCATTGGAAATCGTGGAGAGGATCGAGTACCGATCCCCCAGAAGGGTTGCCAGGAATTGAGCAGCTTCTCCTAATCCCATGACGGGAATGGAGACCGCTTCTCTGGCAGCGTGAACGGCCACGTCTCCGAAGCAAAAGAGCACAACCCCGTCCATTCCATCCTTTTCGGCCCTTTTCACCTCTTCCAGGACAAAGGGCGCCGCCGTCTCCTCGTCGTACTCCGATTCGATCGATTCGGGCCCCTTTCGGATGTTGGCAACGGTAATTTCCGTTCCGACCTCCGCCCATTTTTTGAACTCCTCAAGAATGGGAGCGTTCCACCGGTCCGTAATATTAGGAACAACGACGCGCAGTCTCATCGGTTATCCCTTCCTTCGTGATCTTCTGCTGAAACGCAACCAGCCGTTTTAAAACGTCCAACCAGAATCAACCCACGGGGGTGAAGATCACTTTGCATGCCTTTTTGCTCAACGCCAATTCGAATCCCTTCTTCCATTCGGTCAAAGGCAAGATGTCCGTGACCAACGGTTTCAACTGGATTCTTCCTGTTTCCGCCAATTGGATCGCCCGCTCGTAATCGATCCACGTGCTCATGGTCGAACCGAGAATGGACTGTTCGGCCCTCTGGAGCGGTCGAATCGGCAACTCCACGGTTTCTTGATGAACCCCGATGACCGTCATCTGTCCTTTTTGTGCCAGTACCTTCAGGCCCTGCAAAAAGGCAGGTTTGGCCCCCGTCACTTCGAAGACCACATCCGCGCCCTTTCCCTTCGTGATCTCTTTCACGCGCCCGATCAAATCTTCCTTGCTATTGTTGACGACGATGTCGGCTCCCACCTTCTTCGCAATTTCCAGTCTCTCCCTGTCTTCCTCCAACCCCACCACAATGATTTTGGCGGCACCGGATGCCCGGGCGATTTCCACGGTAAGGAGCCCCATCGGGCCCGGCCCCAGCACAACGATCGTATCTCCCGGCTTTAAATGGCTGTTCGTGATGACCGCATTCGCGATATCCGCGGCCGGCTGAAGAATGGTCGCCTCGGGATAGGAAAGGTTCTCCGGCTTTCGGTGTAATAAGCGCGCCGGGACCGCCAGGTACTGCGTAAACGCACCATTAACGCTGGAACCGAATCCTTTCCGCTCCTTGCAGAGATGATAACTCCCCGTTCGGCAGAGAGGGCAATCATAACAGGCATAGGCATGGGTTTCTGAAACCACCTTATCTCCGATTTTCCAGCCCTTGACCTGGCGTCCGATCTGTACCAGATCGCCTGAAAACTCGTGGCCGAGAACAACGGGAATGGCGATTCCCTCTCCCGTCTCATAATGGTGAAGATCGGAGCCGCAAATCCCGGCCGCCTTTATTTCAACCAGCACCTCGTCTTCCTTGATCGCGGGCTTTTCAATGTCTCTGATTTCGATATTCCCGTATCCTTTAGCAATCTTAACGATAGCTTTCATGAACGATTACCTCCGACTTTCCATCCTGAGTGATTCATCTTCATACGATGAGTGCAGGAGCAGTTTTTTTGATGAAGGGCTTTAAATCCTCAAGAGTGTCTTCAAAGGCCTCGAGCGTGCGCGACACCTCGTCCGTCGTAATGGGCGTCGAGACGAAACTACAATGCGCCTTTGCCGGATAGATCCCCCTTAACATCATCCCCATATCGTAGCAGCGCAACAGGAGTCCGTTCGCCGTCTTCGAGGAGGCCGTATCGATGACGGGCTGATTCGTAAAATAGATGTGGAAGACGGAATCCACCCCGCAGATTTGCGCAATGATCCCCTTTTTCTCCAAAATCTCTCTCATCCCTCCCATGAGACTGTTTCCCATTTTCGACAGGTGAGCATACGCATCCCGCGTGAGTTCGCGAAAGGTAGCCAGACCTGCCGCGAGGGCTATGGGATGGGCATTCCACGTCCCTGCATGAGAGATCGGGGGGCGCTCCACCACTAGGCCGCTCGACGGCTTGGGTCTGTAAGGCTTCATCAATTCCCTAGAGGTTACCACTGCGCCGACGGCAAAGCCTCCGCCGATGATCTTTCCAAGCAAGGTCATGTCGGGCTTGACGCCCCACTTCTCATGGGCTCCGCCGCGGGCAAGCCTGAAACCGGTGACTACTTCATCAAAGACCAGGAGCACGCCGTACTTCTTTGTAATCTCCCTTACCTGGTTCAGGAAGCCGACCTTGGGGGGAAGGCCCCGCATAATCGGCTCCACAAAGACAGCAGCCAGCTCATCCTTGTATTTTTTGACTGCCGCTTCGAACTGATCAATATCGTTAAAGGGCGTGACATAGGACTTGGCGAGGATATCCTTGGGAATGCCGACCCCTTCTGAAAAACCGTCGGAGGTCCCGTGGAAAGCCCCCTCCCATTTCAGAATCTTCTCTTTTCCGGTGTAGGCTCGGACAGCTCGCAATCCGATCATATTGGCCTCGGTGCCCGATGCGCAGAATAAGACTTCTTCCCCCGAGGGGTAGGCCTCCAGGATCTTCTCTGCGAATTGGACCTCCAGTTCCGTCGGACCCCCCAGGAGGGTGCCGCACTCGAGCTGTTCCTTGACCGCGCTGATCACCCGGGGATGCTTATGCCCCAGTATGAGCGGACCGAGATTGTTCGTATAATCGATGTACTCCCTCCCATCCGCGTCCCAGACCCGGCAGCCGTCTCCCCGGACGACATAGGCCGGGTACGGGGGGAAAAAAATGCCTCGACGCGTACTCCCGTCAGGAATCACTCGGCGAGCCCTTTCATAGAGCATCGAAGACTTTTTTGAAACAGAAAGATACTTCTCAAGAAGTGTTTTCTCGTCAGAAAGCGCGCCCATATCATCTCTCCTCGTCGTGTGAACTTTCCTCATAAAGCACCATCAGGAATGTCAATCTCTGGATCTTTTCTTTGAGCCAAATACGTGCATCATTTCTCTTTGCCCTTGGAAGAATGAAGATGGGGCGGCAGCACAGACTTCATCGGCCTTTCCGGCAGATATCCCGGAAGATACTGTTCAAACCCCAACTCGGGGTTCACAGTGCATCGAATCGGAAGTCCGAATACGATGTGATCCCAGCACAAACCGCACTTGATGCATCGGACCGGCCGCTTGCCTTCCGCTGCTTTGCTGATCCAGTGCGGGTCCGCGAAGAGTGCCCTTGCCAGTCCCACCATATCCGTTTTTCCTTCCGCCACGCTCTTCTCCGCCAGATCCGGATCATGGATGGATGCGGTGATGACGGGGATCTTCAGCGCCTTTTTGATTACGGCCGCACCCTCAATCATCGACCCGTCTTCATCCGGCTGGTAGTAATCGAACGCATCATGGCAGCCGTTCGTGAACGAGACATAATTGAGTCCGAGCTTCTCCATCTCTTTGCAGATATATTTTGTATCGTCGAGCGTCTGCCCCCCGGGAACATGCTCTTCCAGGCTGATCCGCATCCCGATGGCAAAATCCTTTCCCACCCTCTTCCGCGCTTTTTCATAGCAGTTCTTGGGAAAGGTCAACCTTTTCTCCGGAGATCCCCCATATTGATCTTTTCTTTGATTGACGCGGGGGGAAATGAATCCCGCCCCGAAGTAACCGTGACCGAAGTGAAGTTCCACGCCGTCAAACCCTAACGTCTTGAGTGCCAATGCCGCGACCGCCTGCGTGTCCTCGATCTCTTCAAGCTCTTTCAGGGTCGCTTCGCGGGTCATCATGTTCTCAACGTTTGCGATCTGGAACTCCGTTCCCATCCTCTTATGCCACACGTCCGCTTTCATCGGCTGCGCGGGCGGTATCAACTTCGTTTCTATCGGCGAGGCGGTAATCGGATCCGCAGTCGGATCAGGCCACTGGTCCTTCTTCGAAATCTGATGTCCCATTCCGTAGCTAAACTGCATAAAGATCTTGGTGCCATACATTTGAGCCAACTCCGCCAACTCATATAGTCCAGGCTTTGCCGAGTGGTCCATCATCTGAAATCCCGATCCCACCCGGCGCTTGTACACCTCGTTACTCACCGTCAATGTCCCCGCAACAATCAGGCCCAGGCCCTCTCTCGCCCGGCCTGCGAAGAAGGCTTTTGTCTGGGTGCTCACCAGTCCCCCCTTCAGATTGTAATTCAGGCACAAGGGTAGCAAGGCGAGTCGATTCTTAATCTCCACATTGCCGATCTGAATAGGTTGAAAAAGAGCTTTCTTTTCCATCTTATCTCCTCCCTTCTCCTAGTTTGCGTATCGGTGCGACATCTTCACGAACACCTTTGCTGAGTGCATCATGCGTTGCTTGTCAGGATCCCATTGATGGAACGGGTAAACCGTTCCAGCTCAAACGGCTTAATAAACGTACTTGCGATTTCAATCCTATTAAAAAGAAAGTCCGTCAGCTTCTCCTCGAAGGAAGAGAGCAAGACGATCGGGAGAACAGGCCTTATTCTCCTCACTTCCTTGACGAAACTGATTTCCCAGATATGGGTATCCAGATCAAGGATGAGCATATTGATTTGGACGCCTCTAAAGATCTGTAGATCCCTTTCGACCCCCGCAATGGGAATGACATTGAAACCTTCATCTTCCAGGTCCAATTTCAGGGTCTCTTCCAATCTCCCGTTGTCGCTTAGAAGAGCAATTGTCTTTCTGTCTTTCGTCATGAGAGGCTTTCCACCCGTAGGGTATTCATTCCGCAAACAATAATTGTGCCAATACCTGCGGGAGCGTAAATGTGTGAATTGAAATGGAAGCCCGTCTCAACGCTATTGTTTCGGTTTATACGGTGAAACTTTCTTTTCATCGGATGGGAAAAACCCTTTCAACAACCTGCGTCGAGCCCCTCTCTTTTGATCTGCAGGCCCTGGTTTCGAACCGTTCAGTTCTCCCGGGACTTCCTCTTTCTATCTCTTCCTCGAAATGTTCAAATACTCCTCTGCAATCTCAGGCCGCACATCTCGTAAAACAGGGAGACGGAACCGGTAGCGCTCGCAATCTTCCCGCGTGAGGTGAACCTCAAGGATCTCTTCCTCCGCCCGTTCGCCGATAGACGCCTCCGCCTTCATCTCCGAAAGATAGCCCGCCAGACAGGATCCGCCTCCGAAACGAATTTCCCCCTGGGTCCGAACAGGACCGCCGAATTATAGAGGCATGCTTCCCCCAGCTCCGGCAATCCGAGGAGGATGTAAAGATTTTCTCGAACCGCTCTCCCCATAATCTCTTTCGTCGAGGGACCGGGAATCGGCTCGGCCAAACTGAAGAAATCTATTCCACACGAATACCCTGTCAGCGCGAGCTCCAGAAAGACGATCAGGTTCACTCGATCCTTTGCCGCACGATCCACGTAAGAATGAATCTTCAGAAGATTCTTGGCCTTATCCTTCCATGCCGTTTCCACCTGGATCAGCCAAATCTTCATTACCGTTCCTTATTCATGTCGGTGGTTCCCCGCAGGAATCCCTTACAACAAAAGCAGGAGAACTTGCCGCCTCAAGCTGAGACGACATGAAATATTACTTCGGCTTCCTCCTCCGAATCACCACGGGGGACTTGTCTCCCTCCGGAAATTCTCTGAAATCGCCTTTGGGTCCCAGGTAACCCCGATATTCTTTTCGGAAACAGATATAGTAATGACGGCCCCGGTAAACGGTACATTCCCGGCAAAGCTCTTTGCTGAAAGGGCAGAGCATTGGGATTTTGGCCACGGACCTCCTATCCCTTCTCTTTGAGAGCCATCAGAATCTTTTCCGGTGTGATCGGCAGACTCTTTATTCTCACCCCCACCGCATCATAGATGGCGTTGGCGATGGCGGCTGCTGTCGGAACCATTCCCGGCTCTCCCAGGCCCTTGGCCCCGTAGGGGCCGTCCGGGTCCCCGCTCTCGATCATGACGGACTTTATGCGGGGCGTATCATTGATATAGAAGATTCGATAATCCTGGAAGTTGGGGTTGAGCACGATCCCTTCCTCCCAGGCAAGGCCCTCTGAAAGCGCGTATCCCAACCCCTGCAAACCCGCCCCCTCGATCTGTCCTTCCGCCAGGAGAGGATTGATCACCTTCCCCACATCATGAACGGCAACGTAGTTGAGAACCTTGACCCGCCCGGTCTTTCTGTCCACCTCCACTTCGATGGCATGGGTGCCGAAGGCATACGTCGGAACGCCTCCATACCCTGTATTCGCATCTGGAATATAGGTGGTGGGATCATCGTAACATCCTCTCCCCGCAAGGATTCTTCCTCTGTTGTAGCAAGCCGTGGCCACCTGAGCGATCGAAGCGGATTTTTCCGGGTTCGCTCTCACAGAGACTTTGCGATCCTTCGCAACCAGTTCCTCTACACCGACACCAAGCATTCTGGAAGCCTCTTCGAGCAGCTTCTGCTTTAAGTCCAATGCGGCCTTTTTCGCCGCATTTCCTGCGACAAAGAGTTCCCGGCTTCCCCATGCGCCCAAACATTGAGGCGTCGTCCACGTATCCCCTGTAATGACATTGACGTCACTCACTTTTATCCCCAGTTCCTCCGCGGCGATCTGGGCAAGGGCCGTATCCGATCCCTGGCCGATCTCAGCCATTCCTGATGCGAGATCGATCGTCCCATCATTATTCATCTTGATGAAGACATCGGAGAGATTACAATCGCCGAAAAGAAGGCGGACACCCCCGCCCGTATGCATCAGGGACGCCATCCCGACGCCCCGGTCTCCCTGCGTCCTCCGCTTCTCTTTCCAGCCGACCGTCTCAGCGGCTTTTTCAATGCAATCTTTCAGAGCGCAACTCGTCACCTTGTGGCCCATGCAGGTAACCTGACCGCCGTAGTTGGCGTTTTTCAGACATAAATCCTTCACGTCCATGCCCAGTTTTTCCGAGATCATGTCCATCTGGGACTCGATGGCAAAGGTGATCTGCGGATTGCCATACCCCCTGAAAGCCCCTCCGTACACCTTGTTGGTAAAGACCACATCCGCTTCATACCTCACGTTCGGAAGGCTCCAGAGATAGGTGCACTTCGTCCCGACACCCATGGTAATCGTAATCCCATGGCTATTGTAGGCACCGTTATCCGTCACCACCTTCACCTCTCGAGCGAGCATCGTTCCGTCCTTTTTCACGCCCGTTTTGATGTTGATCACCATCGGATACCGGGTCCTCCCCGTGGTAAACTGCTCATCCTGGGTATTGATGATCCGGACGGGTCGCTCCGCTTTCCTGGACAGAAAATAGGCAATGATTTCCATCGGATCCATTTCGAACCTTCCGCCGAAGCCCCCGCCCATAAAGACCTTGATGACCCGGACCTTATTCATCGGCATCTTTAATAGATCAGCCAGCATCTTACGATAAGGATGCGGGACCTGCGTCGTGATCCAGACCGTCAGAGTTCCCAATCGGTCAAAGTGAACAATACAGCCGTGGGGCTCCAGACAACAATGGAGCTGGGCCTGCGTCTCAAACCGGTCCTCAAAGACGTAATCCGATTCCTGAAATGCCTTGTCCACGTCTCCGTAAGCCCTCGAAATATGAATCGCGACATTCCCCTTCTCGTGAATCTTCACCGCCCCCGGCTTCATCGCCTCCAGAGGGTCGAAAACCCCCGGCAACTCCTCATACTCCACCTCGATCAGATCCAGCGCCTCTTCTGCGATCTCCTCGCTGTCCGCAGCCACCGCCGCAATCTCATCGCCGATGAAGCGCACCCGGTCCTCCGCGAGGGGCGTCTTATTCGCCAGATGAGGAATGACACAAAGAAGAAGGCCCTGGGTGTCCTTCCCCGTGACCACCGCCCGGACCCCTTTCAGGCTTTCCGCCTTCGACGTATCCACCCTCAGAATCTTCGCATGCGCATACGGGCTCCGAAGGATCTTTCCGTAAAGCATCCCCGGGATCTTCAAATCCCCTAAGTACTTTGCCGTCCCCGTCGCCTTCTCTATTGCATCGATCCGGGGCAGCCGTTTCCCGATCACAGAATACTCATCCATCGTCTCTCACCTCTTTTCTGTGTTTGTCACGGATAGAACCGCTTCGATGATCTTCACATAGCCTGTACAGCGGCACAGGTTTCCAGCCAGCGAATCCTTGACCTCTTGCTCCGAAGGCCGGGGATTTTCATCCAACAAAGCCTTGCTCGCCATGATCATCCCGGAAGTGCAGAACCCGCACTGGATCGCACCTCGCTCCACGAAGGCCTGTTGAAGAAGGTGAAGCGCTTGCCCCCTGCTCAATCCTTCAATGGTCCAGACCTCTTTTCCTCTGGCATCGAGGGCGAGCATGAGACAGGATTTCACCGCCTTTCCGTCCAGGATGACCGTGCACGCCCCGCATTCTCCCCCTCCGCATCCGAGCTTCGTTCCTGTCAGTCCCAGGTCGTCCCGGATCACCTCCAGCAACGTCCTGTGGGGGTCCACTTCAAGGCTGTAACCCAGCCCGTTTACCTTCAGTTCCAATTGCCTTTTCACGACACTCCTCCCTTTGCCCTCTCAAGGGCATTCTTGATCCCGCGTTCAACAAAAACCTCGATCATCTCTCTCCGATATTCTGCAGATGCCCGCACGTCCTGAATCGGGTCCACCTCTCCGGACGCAGTCATAGCCACCCGCGCGATCAGGGACTCGTCGATCCATTTCCCCTTGAGAAGCGCTTCAACTTTCTGTAGGCGAGCCGGGGTCGAAGTGACCCCTCCCAGCACAATTCTCACATCCGAACACATTCCGTCTTTTCTTTCCAAATCGAGTCTAACCGCCACTCCTACAACCCCGAGATCGAACGCCTCCCTCATCGTATGTTTCAGGTAGACCGCCCCGGAATGTTGCGGGAGAAAGGGAATCTCAATCGCTTCCAGGATCTCCTCGGGCAAAAGGGCCGTTTCATAGAAATCGGAGAAGAACTCCTCTGGGGGAATCGTGCGCTTCCCTCCCGAACCCGCGACCTTCAGATTGGCTCTAAGAGCGATCAAAAGCGGAGCGGGGTCGGAGGCAGGATCCGCAAGACAGAGATTGCCCGCCAGCGTTCCGACATTGCGGATCTGGACGGAACCGATCGTGTGGATCATCTCCCCCAGGACGCCGATTCGCTGTCGAACAAGCGGGGAGGTCTCTATCTCCCTCAAGGTTGACAGCGCCCCGATCGTCAATCGGTCTTCCTCCTCCCGGATGAAATGAAGACCCTGGATCCCCTTGAGATCGAGCAGGAACGAAGGGTGGACAAGCCGCTTCTTCATCAGCTTAACGAGAGCCGTTCCTCCCGCGTAAACTTTTGCTTCTTCTCCGTACCGGGCAAGCAACTCACATGTCTCTTCAATGGAATTGGGGTCTAAGATTTCAAACCTTTTCACCGGAAAACCCTCCTATCTTTTCTTGGATAAGCTCCACGACTTTGCCGACCTCTCTCTTGGCAACAATTTTGATTAAACTCTTGCCGACCGATGCCAATCGGCCGTTAATCTTGACGTCGGCCTTGTACCGAACGAGTGTCTCCTTCTCTGAGACCGGAAGAAGATCTATTTCATTGGTAAGCTCGAACGAGCTGCCCATTTTCGTATCTTTCCCCCTGCCGGAAGCGACCAGACGATTTGGAGGGATCACCTCCGTGAAATGGGTCTGGGTCTCGAAGGTGACCGCGATCGGACCCACCTTCTGGCTCACCGTGATGGCGAAGCTCTGGTCGTTCAGGACCTCTATCTTCTCAAAACTCGGTACACAGGAAGCCACCTTTTGCATATCTGTTAAGAAATCCCACGCCTGCTGGATCGGGGCATCCACACGAAATTCGCCGTCGATAATCATCTTTTCTCCTTTGCTTTATGACTGAAGTGTCAGAAATTTCCCTTGGGCCAAGGGGTCACTCCTGTTTTCGATTCGATCAGGTCCGATCAGATCCTCTTTTCCGATGCCTCTGAATCCTTTCATCCCCCAAGGTAAGATTTCTTCACCGCCTCGTTTTTAAGCAACTCAGAAGACTTCCCTTCCAGGACTACTCTGCCGGTCTCCATAACATAAGACTGACTCGAAACATCGAGTGCAATCCGGACATTCTGCTCAACGAGCAACGTGGTCAGTCCTTCTTTGAACAGATTGAGCACGACGCGATAGATCTCTTTGGTGATGATCGGCGCTAATCCTAAGGAGGGCTCGTCGAGCAGGAGAAGCTTGGGCTTGGACATCAGGCACATCCCGAGCGTCAGCATCCGGGCTTCTCCTCCGCTCAACGTTCCCGCAAACTGCTTTCTTCGCTCCTGAAGCCTGGGGAAGATCCCGTAAACAAATTCAATCCCTCTCTTGATGCTCTCCCTATCCTCTCCTTTCCGGTAGCGATGGTAGGCCCCAAGAAGAAGGTTGTCCAGCGTCGTCAAAGATTCGAAAAACTGCTTGGCCCCCTCTGGCACGAGGGAAATTCCAAATCTCATGATCTTGTCGGGGGCCATACCCGTAATCTCTCTGTCTTCGAAGAAGATTCTGCCTCGCCAGGGAGGCACAAGCCCGCATATGCTGTTCAGAAGCGTCGATTTTCCGGCTCCGTTTGCTCCGATCACCGATATCAACTGGTGGAGAGAGACGCTCATTGTGACGTCCCGGAGGGTCTGAATCTTTCCGTAACCGGTGCTCAGATTCTCAACCTTCAGCAACTTCGATCTTCTCCCCCAGGTAGGCGGTAATCACCTCCTGGTTATTCTGGATCTCTTTGGGTTTCCCCTCGGCGATCTTTGTGCCGTAATTGAGAACGACGATCTCATCGGATATATCCATCACCAGATCCATCTGGTGTTCGACGAGTATGACCGTCACCCCTCCCCCTCTGATTGTCCGCACCAGTTGAGAGATTATCTTGACCTCGGTTTTATTCAGTCCGGCTGCGGGTTCATCCAGGAGGACCAGCTTGGGGTCCGAGGCCATTGCTCGGGCAATTTCCAACAGCCTCTGTTCGGCGAAGGTGAGCGCCGAAGCCGATTCTCGTCCTCTCTCCCTTAACCCTACCAATTCGAGTTTTTCCCAGGCGGTCCGCGCAATCTCTGCTTCCTCCAGCTTTGCCCGGGGAAAAAGAAAACTGTTCGAAAAGAATCCGGATCGGGTTCGGACGTGCCTTCCGACCATCACATTTTCAAGGACCGTCATATTTTCAAACAGAGCGATCGTCTGGAAGGTTCGCACGATACCTAGGGAAGCGATCTGGTGGGGTTTCAACCTCTCAATGGGATGGTCCTGGAATACGATCTTCCCCGCTTCGGTGGAATAGACCCCCATAATGAGGTTGAGCAGGGTGGTCTTCCCTGCTCCGTTTGGACCGATGATGGACTTAATGCGCCCTTCCTCAAGGGTAAACGAAACCTTGTTGATGGCGTTTAACCCGCCGAAATTCTTCTGAATGTTTTCTACTGCCAGGAGGGTATTATGTCCCAATGCGCACTCCGCCTTTTTTTTTGAACCGTTCTTGAACCCACTTGGATAAAAAGTCTAGCCCCCCAGCCATGCCCCGGTTAAAGAAGATCAGGACTACGACCAGGACCAATCCCCAGATCATCACATTCAGGTCTTCGTACCGCCGGAGGAATTCCGGGAGAAGGGTGAGGAGCGTCGCACCGTACAACGCTCCCCAGATGCTTTCCCGGCCCCCCACGATGGTCATCGTCAGGAAGAGGATAGAAAAGCTGAAATCAAAGACCGAAGGGCTGAGGAAATTGATATAATGGGCGTATAGAAATCCGCTGAGGGAGGCCAATGCGGCGCTGAGGACGAAGACTTTGATCTTGTATTTGAAGGGATCTACCCCAAAGCAGTTGGAGGCGAGTTCATGCCCTTGAATCGCCCGCATCCCCCGCCCTACTCTCGAATTTACCAGATTGGTGACAAGGAAGAAAATGAATAGAACGATGATCCACACCAGGATATAGAATTTCAGATCCGTGTCCAATTTGATTCCGCCTATCGATAAGGACGGGATATCCATTAATCCAATGGCCCCTCCCGTCAGATTCTTCAACTCAACAAAAAGGATATGAAAAATAATTCCGACGCCCAGGGTGGCCATTGCCAAATACAGACCCTTCAGATGAAGAGTGGAGAAACCGATAAAAAAGGCCAGTACCGAGGTGATCAGAATCGAGACAGGCAGGGCCAACCACGGGTTTATCCCGCACTTAACGGTCAAGATCCCGGACACGTAGGCCCCTATTCCATAAAATCCCGCCTGCCCCAGAGAAACCTGACCCGCATACCCCAGAAGGAGCGTCAACCCCAGCGTCAAAAGGGTGTACATCCCGATGAAAACCATCAGGTTGATGTGGTAATGGCTGCGGATGAAAAGAGGAGAGATCGCAGTGATCGCGAGAAGTATGAAAATGCCTCGGTAAGGGTGCAAATCTCGTCTATTCACAATTTGTCCTAAGCCCTCAGGATCGCCTTCGCCCCCAGAATTCCCGTCGGCTTGAAGCGCAGGATAAGCAGGAGAGTGAGGAATGCGATCGCATCTTTGTAGCTCGAGGATATCAGCCCTGCCCCCAGTGTCTCCAGCAATCCCAGGACGAACCCGCCCACGATCGCTCCCGTCACGTTGCCGAAACCGCCGATCACCCCGGCGCAAAACCCCTTCAGACCCAGCATCAACCCGCCGTCATACGACATCAGCGTCATCGGGGTGATGAGAATTCCGCCCATGGAGCCGGACGCAGCGCTGAGTGCAAAAGAGGCCATGGACATTAATTTAATATCGATCCCCATCAGTCTGGCCAGGATCTGATTATCGGATGATCCCCTCATGGCTTTACCCAGGATCGTATGCGTTAAGAAGAATCGGATGATGATCACCATGAGGAGAGTGATTCCGATGACCCAGAGGATTTGGGGATTGAATGTAGCCTTCAATAAGACGACCGGTTTCTCTCCGGAAAAGGCGGGAAGGCCGAGGGGATCCTTGCCCCACAAAAGCATGGCTCCCCCCCTCAGGAATTCCGAGACCCCGATCGTGATCATGATCAAGATGACGACGACCTTCTCCCGGTCCTGTCCTCCCACGTTCGCCGGAGCAATCGTAAGCCGCTCAATCAAAATCCCGATAAAACTGACGATCGGTATGGTCACGAGGATACAGAGTAAAAGGGGAAGGTGAAGCTTGCTATAGAGAAAGATCGTCACCAGCCCGCCCAGCATCACAAACTCGCCCTGCGCGAAGTTGATCACCTTGGTCGCGTTGTAGACCATGGAATATCCCAGGGCGACGATGGCGTAGACGCTTCCGAGCGTCAAACCTGCAATGACATATTGGAGCAACTGGGTTTCGAAAGCCACGAACGATCCCTTGTCTCGGGATGAGGCCCCTCTAGTGAGAGAGCCCCATCCCAGCTGAATTTCCTAACGTCCCCTCCCCTCCCTGATCATTCGGCAAGCGCAAAATGGCCCTTTTCCCATTTCATCATGACCATGCTGTCGTAAGCCAAACCGTTATGATCCGTCGGGGTGATATTATAGATGCCGTTACAACCGACAAGGTTTTTCGTTTTTTCAATTTCATTGCGAATCTTGGCCTTGTCCGCCGGCCAACCGGCCCGCTTCATCGCAGCCGCGTAGATCCAGATCGCATCCGTACCATGGGCGCCCAACCAACTCGCCTCTTCCTTGAACCGCGACACGTACTCTCTCCGGAAATCGCTGAGGACCTTCTTCTGGGGGTCCTTGTCGGAAAGCTCATCCGCAACGGGGAGTTTACCGGAGGGCATCCTCATCAGATTGGCCCCATCCCCCGCAAGCAGGGGGTACTCTAGCTGAGCCACCCCGTGGGTATGATAAAAAGGAACTTTCATCCCCAGCATGACCGCATTCTTCATAATGATCGAGGCCGCGGGGCCGACGGTCCATACAACCACCGCGTCCACTCCGGCGGCTTTTGCCTTCGTCAACTGGGGCGTAAATTCGGTATCCTTATCCCCGAATGTTTCATGCACAAGGACCTGGATTGAATTCGGCTTCTGCTCCATAAAGGATTTGTAGGCATCATCTCCATAAGCAGTATTGTCGGGCAAAAAGCCCACTTTCTTGATGTTGTGCTTGACCATATGCTCGATGATTTTTTGCGTGGCCAGCTTGTTGGTATGGGCATTCGCAAAAGTCCACTTCTTTACCGGTTGCGTGATCGCGGTTGCAGCGCCAAGCGAAATATAAGGGACTTCGGCCTTCTCGATATAAGGGACCACGGCCAGGGAGTTCCCGCTCCGGCTGCCGCCCGCGAGGGCGACGATCTTATCCTCTTCAACCAGTTTCTTGGCAATCAGGACGGCTTTGGAAGGGTCTCCTCCATCGTCATAATAGACCAGCTTGATGGGATGTCCGTCAATTCCTCCTGCCGCGTTCACCAACTCCGCACCCAGGATCATCCCGTTCCGCATCGGTCCCCCCATGAAAGCACCGGGGCCTGTTGCAGAAGAGTGCCCTCCGATCATGTAGGGCTCTTTCGTTTGGGAGAAGGAAGGAGCGACCAAGATGAAAATTCCCAGTAGGACAAAGAGAGGCACGAAGAACTTTTTCATTATTTCCTCCTTTCGAGAGAGAGTTAAAAAGGTCCTTTGTAGTTCTGAAAATGTTCCAGGATCAAATGTTCTCCTATTGGAATAGCCGGTGCCGGCCAGGCCATGGTGTGCAGAAGCGTATCGGGGGCTTCCCTTGAGTTCGTTTTCAAAACCACTCCGGCAAAACCTGCCCGGGCGGCCCTCAGGCAGGCCTCATGGGTATGCGTCGGAGGTCCGGAAGCACAAACCAGTGGATTCTTCACCTTCAGGCCGCCATATTTCGATGAAAGATCTCCCACCTCAACACCCTCCTTGCATCAGATTGACTCAGACCCGGCAATGCGTAGAAAACCCTTGTTCCCTTCGCTTTATTTTTTTACTGGCCCGATTTCTGGCGGGCGTCCATCTTTACCGCGATCGCATTGGCGGCCTCATAATCATCTCGCATAAGTTTTCTGAGTTCCTCGGGCGCCTTGTAATCGGTGATGATCCCCATTTTCTCCATCTTAGATTTTAGTTCGGGAGTTTTTACGACCTTTTCGATCGCGGGGATGAGGACCTTCTTCACGTCTTCCGGCAATTGCCCCGGACCATACAGCGCAAACCACGCAGAATGCAGTTCCTGCTTGTATCCTAATTCTGTGATGGTCGGAACAGCTGGAAATTGGGGCAGCTTTTTAGTGACGACAAGGAGCCGCAGGCTTCCGGAATCGACATGGGGAGAGATCAGGCTGAAGGGATCGAACGTGACCTCGACATGCCCTCCCAGCAAGGGAAGCGTGGCTCCTCCTTTGAATGGAACATGGGTGAATTGAGCGCCCGTCAGAGACTGCACGATCTCCAGGTCAAAGTAGTCGATGGTCCCTACGCCATGTGTGCTGGCGCGGAGTTTTCCTGGATTCTTCCGAGCGTAGTCCACCAGATCGGCAAAAGTTTTAAAAGGCGAATTCGCCTGAACCCCGATCGCCAGAGGGAGGACGGCATGAAGGCCCAGAGGCTCTAAATCTGAGAACGGGTCATAAGGGACGATCTCCGGAGTGGTGACTTTTGCATAGACAATCCCCGAGGTGTTTGCGTAGAGAAGCGTGTAACCGTCCTTTTTGCTCTTGGCCACGAAGTCGGTCCCCAGGGTGGTCGACGCACCCACCTTATTGATCACGATCACCTGTTGCCCGAGAATCTTCCCCAATTCTTCGGCAAACAGCCTGCCCGTGATGTCCATTGCGGCCCCGGGTGCCATAGGAATGACGAGCTGGATCGTACGCTGAGGGTAAGACTGCCCGAAACAGGTCACTGCGACGCCCAATGCACACAACACTGTCAGGATGAAAATAGAACGTTTCATTGTCATACCTCCTTTGTGCTGGGAAATTCATCTTGGGTTCTCGCCTCCTCAAACAGCAATGCGCAAGAGCTTCCTCGCATTCTCCACAAAGATCTTCCTCTTGTCCGACTCCGGGATATCCATCTGATTGATGGCATCGACGGTACGCTCCGTCCCATGATCCCCAAGGGTCGGATCAAAGGGAACATCGGTCCCGAAAAGCAAGCGATCCGCTCCGAAGAATTGATAGGCGCACATCAATGCGGGAGGGTTTCCCAGGATCGCCGTGTCATTGTAAAATCGCCGGAAGTATTCCACCGGATGTTCCCTCAGGCCTCGATGAAAGTCCATTTTATTCCGCATCTCCAGGAAATTGTAGTGGTTCCTGATCCTCTCAGCGAAAAAGGGAACCATCGCCCCGCAATGGTGTGTAATGATTTTGAGGCCGGGAAATTTCTCGAGTATCCCGCTAAAGACGAGGCGGGTCATGGAGACGGTCGTCTCAAAAGGCAGTCCCCACAGGTGCCAGATCCAGTATTTGGACTCACGTTCCCCGTCATAATTAGGAACTTCTTTCCTCCCCTCGGGGTGCCACCAGATCGGCAGATTGAACTGGGACATCTTTTCATAGATCGGGAGGAATTCCGGGGAGTCGACAGGCTTCCCATTGATCGGTATTCGCAACTGGAGTCCCTTCAGGTTCAGCTCATCGAAGGCACGGTCCAGTTCCTTCAGGGCGGCATCGATATTCTTCATGGAGATGGTTGCCGCTCCGGCTGCAAATCGATCAGGATACATCCGTACCAGCTCGGCCATCTCGTCATTGGCTTTCTGGGCCAGACCCACCGCTTCTTTAGGGTCCCCCAGTTCATCGACGGATACTCCAGAAAGCGTCACCACCTGGATCACATCGGGGTGCTTATCCATAACGCGAAATCTATGGTCCAGGTCATAAAGCGTCGGATAGTTGCCCAGATGGGTCTTTAGCGCAAAGCTCCCTTTGCTATTTCCATAAAGGACTTCCTTGAACCGCGGTGGAATGACATGCGCAAAGATATCAATTTTCATCCGTTTCTCCTTTCAGAATTTGATCATGTCCGTTTCGACTCTTGTGGACGTACGATCGGCGCCAAGACTCCGGACCTTAGAGACCCGGTTGGCGCTTGGGAATATCTTCTGGGAATACGGTTCAAAGTCATTTCCGCTTACCCTGCACGGGTCGGATAAGGGGCTAATAGCTTATGCCGCACGGACATCGAATTTGGCCCTTCCCCTCAGCTGCATTGCACGGAGGACTTTACCCTTTGCGAGCGTTAAGGCCCTCTTTCTTGGAGAGACCTCATTATCCGGAAAGCCCTCAAGCACCCGGTCCAATGCCACGGTGATCTTTTCTCTTATAATCTCAAAGGTTTCCTTGTGAGTCTTCTTGATATATTCCGTATAGGATCCGATCAGGCCTCCGGAATTGGCGACAAAATCGGGAACCACAAGAACCCCTTTTTGAATGAGAAAATCCTCCGCTTTTCCGGTGATGGCGATGTTTGCTCCCTCAACGATCATCCGGGTCTCCATCACCGATGCGGTTTGCATGTTGATGGCATCCGTTGTTGCCGCCGGAATAAAGAGATCCGTCCTCACTTCAAAAATTTTCTCCCGTTGAAGCTCTTCAGCAGCCCGGTAATTTTTCACAGACCCGGTTTCCCGGCTGATACGAATTGCCTCCTCCACATTTATTCCCTTCTCATTAAATACCATGCCGTGGACATCGGAAAGAGCGATGATTTTCGCGCCCATGTCGGACAGGTATTTCGCCGTTGCCGAGCCTACAACCCCGAACCCCTGTACGGCCGCTCGGAGCCCCGACAATCGAAGGCCGATTTTTCTTGCCGCAATCTCCGAAGCAATGGCAACTCCAAATCCCGTTGTCCCCAGCTCGTGAGGAACCCCTCCTAACTCAACGGGTTTTCCTGTGGCGCCGTCGACGTTTCCGATCTCGTCCACAAAGGCAGCCATCTCCTTCTCCCCTGTCCCCAAATCGGGTGCCCCGATATATTGAGAAGGAACGAATCGGGCGATGCGCCTTGCAAAGGCCCTGATGTAGAGCAATTTATCAATCCTTTCCGGATCGGCGCTAATTCCTCCCTTGGCACCGCCGAAAGGGAGATCCGCAATGGCACATTTCCATGTCATCGTCCGGGCAAGCCGAAAAACTTCGTAAGGGGTCAGCTTCTCCGCAATCCGGATGCCTCCTTTTCCCGGCCCCTTTGCGGTATTGTCGATGATGAGGATACCCGTCATCCCGGTTTGAGAATCATAAACCTGAATCACCTTTTCCGGTCCCCAGTCGTCACAAAAAGCAGCGATATTGAATTTATCCAGGACCTCCGCTTCAGGGTCACAGTTTTTCATTTCTTCGCCTGTAAAACCACGTTTATTCGGTTCTCTTCCAGGGGAGACGGTTCTTGATCTCAACTCGTCCGATTGTGACGGGCTGAAAGAAGATTTTGGTTCCGTTTCTCCTCGTTATCTAAAGTCTTCGCCCGAATATAGGCCAGAAGCGGGCAGTGCAATGAAGACACCTTGCCGCCTCATCCATAGCCGTCTCCTGCTTAAGGCCACAATGGATCTCTTTAAATCCTTCGATTCTCTCCTTGAAAGGGATGGAAGCGTCTGAGACCCGCCCCTTCTTCTCTCCCTCTCTGGCCCCGAAGCCCATCACCTCTTCGAAGCTCACCGTCGGGGGGACATCTCCCGCGGTGAGAAAAGGCTTCCCCTGAATATAGCAGTCGATGGAAGCGGCCGCCTTTCTTCCTGCGGCAATGGCTTCCACCACGGTTGCCGGTCCGGAAACCGCATCCCCTCCCGCGAATACGCCCTTAAGATCGGTGGCCAGCGTGACGGAATCCGTCTTGATCCCGCCGTCCTTCGCAAGGATGAAACGCTTAGGCAAAAAGTGGAGATCCGGGGTTTCTCCTATTGCACTAATCACCGTGTCCGCGACGACCGTAAACGTTGAGCCTTTGACAGGAACAGGTTGCCTCCTCCCGTCTGCATCAGGCTCTCCTAATTCCATTCGGGTACATTCCACGCCGGTCACTTTCCCATGGTTGACCCGGATTTTTACGGGGGCAGCGAGATAATGTATCTTGATCCCCTCCTTCTCCGCCGCAGCGATTTCTTCAGGGTAGGCCGGCATCTCATTCCTTGATCTTCGGTAAAGGATCAATACCTCTCTGGCGCCCAGGCGGAGCGCTGTCCTTGCTGCATCAACGGCCACGTTGCCCCCACCAATGATCGCAACCTTGGCCCCGATTTTAACCTTCTTACCGCTCTTGACATCCTTCAGGAAGGCCAGCCCTTCATGCACGCCACTTGCCGCTTCTCCGGGAATATCCAGCTTCATGCTCCGGTGAGCCCCTATCGCAAGGAGAATCGCTTTAAAGCCTTGCCTTTGAAGCGTCTGAATCGTTCGTCCTTTTCCCAGAGGGCTGTTCACCCTTACCTCCACCCCGTGTCTTTTGATTCCCTCCACCTGTGCTTGAACCACTTCCTGCGGGAGCCTGTACTCGGGGATTCCGACTGCAAGCATCCCCCCCGCAATGGGCAAGGCCTCAAAGACAGTCACTCGATAGCCCGCTGCGGCGAGATCGTGTGCAGCAGCCAAACCTGTCGGACCGGACCCGATGATAGCCACTTTTTCCCGTTTCATTTCAGGAGCGGGGATCGCTGCTGCGATCCTCCCCGATTCGATATCCCCCAGAAATCGTTCGAGCGCGGCAATCGAGATAGATTCCTCCACCTTTCTCCGGTGGCACTCTACTTCGCAACGTCCGCATACCCTTCCGGAAATCGCGGGAAAGGGATTCGTTTCCTTAACCAATTGCAGCGCCTCGTTAAATCTGCCCTCTGAAACGAGGTAGACCAAATCCTGGACATCCGTCCCTGCCGGGCAGGTTGCGTTGCACGGAGGCCGCCTCCACGCGGGTTTGATCCGGTATTCCGGATTATATTGCTCAAACCCAACCTCGGGGTTCACCGTACAACGGATAGGCAATCCCTGCCACAACCGCCCCCAGCAGCCGGCATTGCATTTAATGCACTCCCTGACCCGCTTTCCCCGGGCCGCTTTATCGGGCCAATTGGGGTCTGCGATCAGCCCTCTCACCATCGCAATCATATCGGTTTTGCCTTCGCCTATCGCCTTGGCTGCCGTAACAGGATCATTAACGGAACCGGCGATCACCGGGATCTTTAAGAGCTTCTTGATCTCGGAAGTGCCTTCGAGCATGGCGCCGCTTTGATCGGGTTCGGTATGATACCATGTTTCATGGCACCCGTCAGTGAAGGAGATATAATTCATTCCCAGCCTCTCCATCTCCTGACAGATGAACTTGGTATCCTCCAAGGTTTGCCCTCCCGGGACATGTTCGTCGAGACTGATCCTCATCCCGACGACGAAATCATTGCCCACTTTCTCCCGGGTTTTGATATAAACATTTTTGAGAAAGGTCATCCGCTTCTCCGGAGACCCCCCATAACGATCCGTTCTCCTATTCCGGAGAGGAGAGAGGGTCTCTCCTCCAAAATAGCCGTGACCACAGTGAATCTCTATGCCGTCATAGCCTAACGCCTTCAGGGACGCTGCCCCCTCTGCCGTTGAGTTTTCGATCTCTTCAATCTCCTCGACCGTTGCCTCCCGCGGAATCACGTCACTATGCGTTGCCAGTGGCGTATGGAGGCCTCTATTTTTGTACCATTCGATGGATTTTTTCGGCAGACTTTCGGGCAACATCCTCTGCTGGCCGGCCGAGATCGCAATGGGCTCAACCGCCGGGTCCGGCCATTGGGCCCTGCTCCCGGACTGCTGTCCGAAACCGAAACTGATCTGAAAGAACACTTTGGCACCAAACATATGAAGGATTTCGGCAAAGTTGGCCAATTCCGGTTTAAAAGAATGGTCCATCATTTCAAAGCCGGATGCGACCCTGCGCGCCGAGACTACTTTGCTCACTGTAATCGTGCCCGGTATGAAAAGCCCCACCCCGCCTTTTGCTCTCGCTACATAAAACGCCTTCATCTGCTCCGTGATCCGGCCTCGATCATTATAGTCAAGGCAGACCGGCGTCATCACAATTCTGTTTTTGATCCTGACGCTTCCGATCGTAATCGGTTCAAAGATTGGATTCGTCTTCACCTTTCTTTTCTCCATATAAACTGGTCCTGTTTAAGCCTCGTGAATCAACTCTGGCTCTAATCAGACAAACGGCTGAACCTTTCGGAACACGCTATTGATTTTATTGCCATGAAGAGGCCGAACCTCCCTTGTTGTAACAGGGATGACATGAACTATCTTAGCTAAAAGGACCTCCTGGAGATTACCCTCATGTTGACTGTAATATGCATTCGATGGTTCCAAAAGAGGATTTTTCAGGAATCGGTTTATTGGTTGGTTAATCAAAAACCATACCAAGAACGAGGAAATCCCAATCTATGGAAAGAATTACTGATTTGAGGAGGAGCTTTGGCGTTCAAGCAAACGGATTGAAACTTTCTTTCAAGGGCATGGAAAAACACTTTCAGTTTGGCTTTGCCAATCTCCATGTATGCCCGAGGTTGGAGTCTTATGCTGGGTTGTCCCCGCTACTAAGGAGTGCCGTGTCTATTGTGTCAGGAGTGATTCGTGATCTGATAGAGTTTCATCTTTTGCCTAAGCGTAGGTCTGGAGATCCCCAGGATCTCACAGGTCCTCCCTTTGTTCCAATTGGATAAACTCAGTATTTGGAGAATATGCTTCTCCTCCACCTCCCGGAGTGACAAGGCTCGAAGCGCCTTCTCCTTCACCGGGGGAATAACTCTCTTCAGAAAATTTTCAAGATATTCCTGCAACAGAACATCGCCTTTTGCCATGAGCACCGCGCGGGTCAAAACGTTTTCGAGCTCCCGTACGTTTCCGGGCCAGTCGTATTCCATAAGCTGACTCATGACTCCCTTCTGGACCTTTTTGACATGCTGATGCAACTCCTTGTTTATCTTACTGAGGATGTAATCCACTAAATAGGGGATGTCGGATTTTCTCTCCCGGAGAGGAGGCATATCAATCGTAAGCACCTTCAGTCGAAAGTAGAGATCCTCCCGAAATCTTCCCGCTTTGACAAGCTCCGATAGGTTGCGATTTGTCGCAGCAATGATCCTGGCGTTTGAAAAGGTCGTATTCTCACTGCCAAGTCTTTCAAACCCTTTGTCTTGCAGAAAACGAAGGAATTTCACCTGAACATTGGCCGAGATTTCACCGATCTCGTCAAGAAAGATCGTCCCGTTTTGAGCGAGTTCGAACCTCCCCCTCTTGGCTGTGACGGCCCCTGTAAAAGCTCCCCTTTCGTGCCCGAAAAGTTCGCTTTCGAGAAGTGTTTCAGGCAGCGCTGAGCAGTTGATGGGAATGAAGGGCTCGTTCTTAGAGAGGCTGTTACAATGAATGACTTTGGCGATCAATTCCTTGCCTGTGCCGCTATCTCCTTGAATCAGGATGGGGGCCTTGGACTCAGAAACAAGTCCGATGATTTTAAAAACCTCCTTCATCGCATTACTTCGACCAATGATATTGTTCACCTTGTACTCGCCATGGATCTCAATCAAATCTCCCTGCCGCCTGGTCAAAGACAGAGTCTTCGTCATTCGCTCGATGACCATTTCCAGCTCATTGATATCAATGGGCTTATGAATATACTCGGACGCGCCCAGCTTCATGGCAGTGATCGTTGTCTCCATGTCCTGGTAGGCCGTGATCATAATGACCTGAACCTTTCCATTGGAGGTTTTAATCCTCCTCAGCACCTCGAGCCCATCTATATCCGGGAGGCGAATGTCCAGAATGACGATTTTGGGTTTTTGGTGATCAAAATGGAAGAGGGCCAAACTCCCGTTGCAAGCGCCGATCACCTCGTATCCCTTCTCCTTTAAATAGAGCTCCAACGATTCCCGAATGTGTTGATCATCATCCACCACAAGCATCTTGATGGGATTCTTCACGGTTACCTCTCCTTAAGAAAGATATTAAAGTCTGTGCCCTTTCCCCTATGGCTGTCTACCATTATGATGCCCCCGTGGGCATCGATGATCTTCTTCACGTTCGTTAAACCCAGCCCCGTGCCCTGCCGTTTACTGGTGTAAAAAGGTTCAAAGATATACTTCAATTTATCCCCTTCAATTCCGATCCCGTTGTCGGAAATTCGGATCTTGATCATTCTGCCGTCACCTATTCTCTCCTCCCGGGTATGGATTTCCAATCTCCCATTGAATTTCATGGCGTCGAAGGAGTTCTGGACGATATCCAAGAAGACCTGTTCTATTTTCCCCACATCCAGGAGCATCATCGGCAAGCTTTTGTCCATCCCCTTTCTGACATGGATATGTTTTTCCAAAAGTTTCTGCTTAAGGATCGCCAGAACCTTCTCTATGACCTGGTTAATGTTGACAGGTTCAAGGGAAAGGTTTTCAGGCTTGGCAAAATCAAGGACCTCGTCAAGGATGATTTCCAGACGCTTGATCTCACTATCAATGATTTCCATTCTTCTCCGATCGTTCCCAAGGAGATCAAGCTTTTTCATCAGGATTTGGACATTTATTTTAATGGAAGACAATGGGGTTCGAATTTCGTGAGCGAGTAAGCTTGTCAACTGGCCGATATAGGCCAGTCTTTCCTGCATTCGAATTCTTTCTTCCATCTTCACCTCTTCGGTGATGTCCCGGCTGATCGCTACGGAGCCGATATATCTCCCTTTGGAATCCCGCAGGGGGGATCGGGTAACAACCTGATAGTGCCTCGAGTTCTGTTTATCTACGATGACTGCCTCGTACGAGATGGGTTGGTTGGTCTTCTTGACGGTTTCCAACTTTTCCTGCAGTAAATGCTTGTCCTCATAGAAGATAGAGAGCGGTTTTCCGATCACCGCCTCCTTCGTATAGTTCATTAACCGCTCGGACGCCGGATTGAGATAAACGATTGAGCCGTTCTCATCCACCACGGTGATAGGGTCATGCGATGACTGAAGAATATTCTCGCTCAACTCCTTGACTTGCCTCAATTCCTCCTCGGGCTCTTTTTGATCACTCAAATCGATGCAAATCCCGACCCAAATCTTTTCACGATCATGAACGATGGCATTGGCTCTGATCTCCGTTGGAATGTGGCCTCCATCCTGATGAAGCCTGTAGTACTTTACTCGGATCCCGGTAGGTCTTCCTTTTATACGTGAGAACTCCCTGAGCACTTCTTCCCTCGATTCGGGCGCAATGAAATGAAGGAGATTTCGTTTAGACTCACCTTTTTCTGGAATTCCGTGCATCAAAGCAAAACCTTTATTAAAGAAAATAATTTGCTCCCCTTTGCTCATAAATAGACTATCCGTGGTCCCTTCAACAAACACTTTGCAGAGATCAGTCACATGTTTCCCCTTTTTCTTCAGGAACAGTTGATCCATCAACCCATAAATGGCAATGGCAGTCGCCTATACCCATAGATCTCATTTCATCGAAACCGGTCTTGTCCTTGCGAACGCACCATGAGAGGGATGGCTGCAAGCCCTAGCGCGAAAGCAGGCACACATCTCGCACACCTAGTAAACCTCGATCAGAGCTTGCAACTCACCCGACAACACGCCTTCCAGCAGCACCAGGTCCTGGCAAAAGGGCCTGCTCTTCTAATTCAGTGCAAAGAATATATATCTAATGTGGATTTGTGTCAAGATTTTGTACTCGTTCTGTGTTAGCAAAGTAGAAATGTCCCCATGGAACAGGAGAAGATACTCATGGGGCAGAGGGAGTTAAAGAGGTGGCATCTGAAGGAGATGGCGAAGGCAGGAAAGATCACCTTAAAGGAGGCAGGGGAGAAGATAGGTGTGTCCTACCGGCAGGCCAAACGGATTAGGCGAGCAATCCGGGAAAGAGGGATCAAGGGGTTAGTTCATGGCAATCGGGGCCAGCCCTCCAATCGCCGGCTCAAAGAGTCCTTGAGAGAGAAGGTTTTAGAACTGTCGAGGGAGGTTTACTGGGATTTTAACGACACCCATTTTACCGAGAAACTTGGGGAGTGCGAAGGGATCGATTTGAATCAAGAGACGGTGAGGAAGTTACGGCGGGAGGCGGGGATGGCGCCCAAGCGCAGGCGTCGGGGCCCTAAGCATCGAAAGCGACGAGAGCGGAAGGCCCAGGAGGGGTGGATGGTGCTTTGGGATGGGAGTCCTCATCCTTGGTTTGGTCCAGACCATCCCCCCTGTTGTT
>Ga0214473_10001324_pt1 | contig 32990 bp, 35 predicted proteins | sample RVTome_7_FD_203509 | JGI IMG/M metagenome (GOLD analysis project Ga0214473, IMG submission 203509) | Soil microbial communities from uranium-contaminated site in the Upper Colorado River Basin, Wyoming, United States - RVT98D197 | ecosystem: Environmental > Terrestrial > Soil > Contaminated >...
AAAAGTTCATTTCCGAGATGGACCTCCTGCGATTACAGAAAGCCCTATTGCTTTGCAGAATGGTGGCAAACAGCACCTTCTTGGTGGATAAGGTGCCACCCGGTTATTCCAGCAAACTTGTGGAATTTGAGAATCTGATCGATCAGTTGATTGAAGAGGAGGACCGAAAGATCGTCCTTTTCTCGGAATGGACAACCATGCTCGGTCTGATTGAACCCCTCCTTAGAAAACGGAAAGCGGGGTATGTGAGGTTGGACGGCTCCATCCCGCAGAAAAAGAGGCAGGGGTTGATCCATCAGTTTCAAAGGGAACCGGATTGTAAGTTTTTTATCACAACAAATGCCGGAGCCACAGGCCTAAATCTCCAGGCGGCCAATACCGTCATCAATGTGGACCTCCCGTGGAATCCGGCGATTCTTGAGCAGAGGATTTCCCGCGTTCATCGGATGGGACAGAAGAGGCCTGTCCAGGCTTATCTCCTTGTGACAGAAGAGACCCTGGAGGAAAAGCTTCTGGGAACCCTTTCAGCTAAACATGAATTGGCCCTTGCCGCGCTCGACCTCGATTCCAAAGTAAAAACAGTTGATCTTGCCAGCGGCATGGAAGAACTGAAAAGGAGGCTGGAAGTCCTTCTTGGAGCCAGACCGGATGGTGCAATCGATGAGAGTCAGAGAGTAGAGGTGGAAAGGGAAGTGGAGAGGCTGGCTCGAAAAGAAAAGATTGCAGCCGCAGGAGGCCAGCTTCTGGGCGCGGCCTTTGCCTTTATCAGTGAAATGTTCCCTCAAAAAGAGGCGGCGGAACAATCCCTTCAGATGACAGAGATCTTTAAGAACCGTCTTTCGGAATGTCTCGAAAAAGGCGAGGACGGCCGACTGAGAATGACGGTTACCCTGCCGGATGAATCGGTACTCGAAAACCTGGCCCAATCCCTCGCCCAGATCTTCGGCTCCAACCGGAAACAATAATCGAAAATGACCTTACCCCTCCCTTTGGAATTGTTTAATCATGTAGGGGCGGCCCTCTGTGCCTGCGCGCTGTAGCGCTCCCGCCTTCGCGAAGGCCTTTTGAGAACTTTTGACCTTCGCCCCTCGGGGTCGGACCAAGACAATTAATTAATTTGATGAAGCAATTTTGAATAAAAGAGGCTGATCTGGAGCTTAAAGTGGCAATTTTGGGGATGAAACCACCCTGATTAGGAATTTTGAGGATAACCAGGAGCCGGAAGCATCCCGGGAAAATTGCACTTAGAGAACTTGAAAATTCCTTATTCCGTCAATTTTGCCTATGAAAATGGCGATCTAAGGCCAAAAAACACATATTCTTGGGACATAAGCGTTTGATTGTCAACGACTTAGCTTGGTCCGACCCAAACCATGCCAAGTGTCAGCTGCAGTATCTCTTTGACATGGACCATTTCTACTTTTTTATTCCCGCTTATTTGAGCCAAAACCTTTAAATCAAGTTCGGCTCCTCCCGGGATGCAAGCCAATATAACCCCTCCTTTGTCACCTCGGACGACCAGTGTCTTGAATACCTGTTCAGGAGGCAGGTTAATTTTCTCCGCCACATTTTCTGCGCTGAGGTCTGATTCATCCACTTCGTATTCGACGATTTTATAAGAGATGTTTAAACTGTCTAATAATCTTGCCGCATTCGTTTTTCTCATCGATTTGACTCTTGTTTATTGTCAATAGAGGGCACTCCATTTATAGACTTCTTCTTTTTTCAACGGCGGCCTTAATTGCACCAGGGCTGTATCCTTTTATGATGATCCCTTCGACATCAATGAGGGGTACTCCCCCGGCACCACCACTCTTTTGTAGAAATTCCTCCCTCTTGTTTCGATCTTTTTCGACATCATACTCGGTTAAATTCACATCGAGAGACCGAATGTACTCTCTCGCTTTTCTGCAATAGCCACACCAAGAGGTCATATACATAATGACATTTATACTCCCGTATGGCCTTTTCTCCTTGTAACTATCAACTTTAGGCTTTGGGATATCTTCTTTTGCCTTCGGCCTTTCTGTTGTTTCTTCTTTGAATTTCTTGATCTCCGCATCCACCCCTGGTGGAGGAGGAGAATCAGAAAAAACGATATTGCCATCCTTATCTCTCCATTTATAGATTTCAGCTCCATCCGCAGAGGAAATGGTAAATAAAAAGACCGATAAAAGAAGGATAATAAATTTGAATTGGTTCCCCATGTCTTTATTCCAAATTCTTTTGAGATTGAAGGTTAACCGAAGGATGGTCTTAATTAGTTTAAAGTTTATTGAATTTGTATGAAGAAGTCAAACAGGAATGCTCATAGAAGGCACTTATCTTAAACATTCTGGTAAGGATAAACCTGCTGACGTGAAATCCATAGAGGAAATTTTTTAGAGCAAAGGAGAAAAAGAAAGAAGAGCAACGAAAGAAAAAAGAACTGCAAAAAGAGGCTGGTCCATCAGATCAAAGAACAAACTCAGCAGTCAGATTCTCCGATTGAAAGGCGCTTACGACTTCTTTTGCGAGAGGTCCGAACTGCGGGTGGGCTTCTATGTAGTAGATAATGGGAGCTGTATCAATAAAAATGCTGTTTATCCGGACAATCTCTTCCGAAAGAGTCACACCCTGTCCTCTCTCAGGCGGTCCACATACTCCTGAGCGTCCTCGCCCTTCCAAAGACCCTTCCCGAGCCCATAGAGGCCTTTCCAGTCGATCTCCTTTTTCACTGCTATTCCGGACTTTCTCAACTGATGGGCGAGTTTTTCCACCAGTTTCAGCTGGTCCTTTGGAGAAAGTCGTTCGATCTCTTTTTCGATTTTTCCAAGTGTGCTTGCTCGTGGCATGCTCAATCCCTTTCATACTATACTATTAGCATACTACAAAACCTTTATCAATCCCTTAATGTCCCCCAAAAAGACGGGCCGCTTTTATCAAAAATTACCTGCCAACTTTTCCTGGACTGCGTGGCAGAATAAGGACTGCACCTACAAATGAAACTCCCTGGACTGAAGTCCAGGGTTTCTTTCGGGCTACCCGGCTTCGCCGGATTACCTGTGCTTCGCTCCGGGCGCCATTCATCCCCAGGTTTAAAAGCCTGGGGTTTTCTGGCAGGCTTTATAAACGATTTTATGTTAAAAGAAAGTTAAGGATTACAGTTAGAAATAGGCATAACGTTTAAGGCTAAAGGAAGTGCGGTAGCATTCGGATGTCAATTTTTAGCCGGCGTTATGTGTCGTTGCAACTTTTTGTATAAACTCAGAGGGAGTAAATATTCTAATTTTGTTTGCAAAGAAGTTTCTATGTTTTGAATTCTGTTCTATGCTCCTTTTAAACCTATAATCCATCGTAAGAAAAATGTCTGCTCCTGCATTTATTGCAGTTCCGATGTGTATAGAGTCAAAAAACCTTTTACGCATACGCTTTTTTAGATTTTTTCTGTCCTTTATATTTTCAGCGTTGGGGCCATTTCTTTTTATATCAGATGCAAAATAGGATTGACATTCTTCTATTTTCATTATTGTATCTCTTGGTAATTTTGGGTCTACCATGCAAATTCTTAGACCAATAGCTGGGACTTTAACAAAGTTATTCCGCGAAACCAATTTTTGAAGTAAGGGTTTTGTTTGTTTAAAACTCTCAAGTTTATGTATGGATGAATAAAGAAACGTGACAGAATGCATGTTAAGTATTTTTTTGAATGCCTCTAAATCTTTAATAATTTCATGATTTTTATTAGGAATTTTTGCGTAATCCGTATAAGAGACTCCGCTTGATTTAAATTTCCCACATTCCTCGATAATAGAGTAATCCAAATAGACCTTCATTAATCCCTCTGAAGAATAAAAACGCAATTATACATAACAACAACTCGGTTATATCCGAATTCAGGTTCATCTATCATCCCAAATTGGCGGCATAGACGAAATACTTCGGATATCCCGTCTATAGATTTCTTTTTTATTTTCAGAATATCCATTTGTCCCCCTTCTCAGATGCCCCGTTTCAATCGAACGGATTACTGGTTGAGATATACCCTTTTTTATGGAATTTGTGAACTATTTAGTTTAGGAAGGACTCATTAGAAAAGTGGGGTGAAAGCTCCATAACCGATTTCAGAATTGTCTGAGGACTCAGGATTAACAATAGAAATCTTGCATAGAAAAACAAAAAGGCAGGACCATCTCTGAACCTCGCCTTTTGGGTGCAGTAGTTTGTTTCTTAGGGGTCCTTTATTGCTTCAATCAAGCACACGGAGCGCCTTGTCTGCTTGATGGCTTCCTCCCTTGAAGACAGGATATTGGCGACTCCTGATTGAGGTAATAGTGCGCGCACGTAATCAGCCTTTATCGCCCAACTTACGTTCTGAGGTAAACTGCCCGTTGAGGTTAAGAACTTAACAACATCAGCCGAAGCAATTACAACACCGACAAGTTCCCCACGCTCTGTTACCAATGGTCCCCCTGAATTTCCAGGCTGAACTGGAACTGAAATCTGCATAAACATTGCATCCCCACCTGGTCCGGATAGTGCGGCGATTGAACCTTCAGTGAATTTCGGCTCCTCCCCAAGTATGCTTATTGCAGGGTAGCCAATCGTAAACACACGTTCTCCTACGGATAGAGAATGTGTAGAAATGGGAGTCAAATATGTCGAGACTTGTGCATCAATCCTTAGAAGGAGGAGATCGGTTGAAGGAGACGATCGTTCAATGTGAGCCTCGAATATACCACGGCCCGGCAAGTGGACCTTTATGTTACTGGCGCCCTCGGCTACATGGTATGCCGTTAGAATGAGACCGTTTGGGCTGACAGCAAAACCGGTTCCAATATTTCGTTTCACCTTTGTAGCTTTTGGCTCAGATGGAGTAGGTGTTCCCTCAGATGGTTTAGGATAGTGTCGACTGCGTGCTGAAAACACTCGCTGTTGATCTGACCTTGAAACTAATGCCAGCATTGCGTTAGGGATTGACTCTTCAGTTATGGTTGTGCTCTTTGGTGTAATACGAGTTCTATTGAAGGTCACAAATAGGTCATCCTTAATGTAGATCAAATGGCATGTTCTGCTGTTTACTATATAGATATAATCGGGGAACCTGCGATTTTGGACGAAACCTCGAACGATTGGGTTATGTTTGCTCACATTTTCAAGGTATTCGGCTCCCCTCCCTACCGAACCCGGTATCATTTGGTGGGCACATTCGTTGGCAAGTTGGCCGGCCCTGATACCGGAGCAACCAGTTGATAGGATAAATACCGTTAAAATCCAAAAATAGCCTGAATAAAAGCGCCCTTTCCTATGGAGTGGAGGCATCTTTTACTCTCCTCTTGGAAAAAGTCTACCTTAATACTTACGTTTCCATTAATGATAGAAAGTTACTTTAGGATGAGTTGAATATATGAAAAACGGAGTTGAATGTCAAGAAGACAGATACCTGCGATGATTACCAATCGAAATCAAGCGTGCTTAGCTAAAATGTCCGTTTGTGGACTTCAGGAAGAAGTTGGCAAAGGGCTGGACAGTGTTCTCCACATCAGACCTTTGCCTTCCCAACTGATAATGTGAGTAGGTAAACTGGAGCAGAAGAGCCGTATTTTAAAGGTCCTCCCTTTGGACATATTCGTATTCCTTGGGCTGCTGGTTTGAGGTCCTGCTCTCTTTTTGAACCGTATAGCCGATTGCATCATAACCCTTAAGTCGTTTTTTATACATGCGCATTAGGGTCGGGACATGGATATCCACATAATCGTAAACCTGCACCACCTGTTTGTTATCGTGAAGTCGATGTAGACGCCCCACATATTGCTGAAGTGTTCCTCGCCATGAGATAGGCATCGCTAAAAATAATGTGTCCAGTCTGGCATCGTCAAAACCCTCGCCGATATAGCGCCCTGTAGCAATAATCACCCTTTCCTTTGAGTCGGGAACCGCTTTAATCTGTTCGGCCAGTGCTTTACGTTGTTTTGCGCCCATGCCGCCCCTCAGAATAATGATATTCTGAGCAAACCCCTTAAGATGTTCTGCAAACCATTCTAAATGCTCCGTGCGCTCGGTAAGAAGCAAGGGCGACCTCCCCATTTCTAACGCCTTCAATAGATCGTTGAAGATTAATTCATTGCGATGCCTGTCCAATACAAGGGCTGAATAGATGTCCTGTATTTTGGGATCGGTTAATTCAGGAGGCAATCTGAAATCTGTGAACCTGGTCAAGACTTCGTGTTCAAATGGGCTGGTGGCTGCCTGTTTTTTCGCGCTTTCCCTGAAACGAATCGGACCGCACTGCATCATGATGATCGGATGATGACCATCCTTACGAATCGGGGTAGCGGTAAGACCGGTAACATACCTGGCCTTCGCCTGTTTGAGAACCTGTTCAAAGGTAAAAGCAGGAATATGGTGACATTCATCAACAATGATTTGACCGTATTCACCCACCATGTTTTTAACCTCGCCCTTCCGGATGAGGCTCTGTATTAAACCAACGTCGATATGACCGGTCACTTTCGTCTTGCCCCCGCCTATCTGACCAAAATCTTCTATAGGTTTATCAAAAAACAGCGCTAACCGTTCTCTCCACTGGTCCATGAGTTGTCTGCGATGCACTAAGATTAGGGTATTCACTTTTCTTTGAGCAATAAGCCATGCCGCTACCACTGTCTTACCAAAAGCAGTAGGAGCAGACAAAATGCCATTGTCATAAGCTAACATCTTCTCGCCCGCCTCTTGCTGAGAAGGATGGAGTGAACCATGAAAAGTGAAATCTATTGAGGCGCCATCAAAATATTTGTTGTCGATTTCTGTTTTGATGTTGTGGGCTTTAAACAGTGTCAGCGCTTCATCGAGGCAGCCTCTCGGAAGACCGATATGGTCTGTAAAATCATCAGCACAACCAATGACTCGCGGATTGCTGAATGTGGAAAGCCGCATTGCCTGAGCCCTGTAAAAATCAGGGTTCTGGAAAGCAGCGAGACGAATTAATCGGTTTAGCATAGCAGGGGGTAACCCCTTCTTTTCTATATAGACCAGGTTACTTTGCACCAACTGAACGGTTTGCGGTAGTGGTCCTTGAATGGGTTTTTCAACTCTTTTCTTAGACGGCGGTAAAGTCCAAGGGTCTTCAGAAGTTTCCCCATCAGTTAGGCTTATTCGGACGTCAATGATGTTTCCATTTCTCGATGCCTCCCGGACGATAGATTCTACTACATCCCATTGGATTCTCTTGATTGTTGAAAGGAATAGCCATTGGTCAGGGTAGGCTTCGAAACCTTTGTCCACAAAAACGCTATCGCCCTTCTTTCGAGGAACAAATTGTAGGGGAAGGGCAATGAGGTTCCCAAACCCACCTTTGGGCAGCGTATCTTGGCTGGGGAAGAACCGGTCATAAGAATCCAGACCGATTTGATGTCTTCGTTCCATGGCACGGGTCAGAATGGTGCAACCAAATTTCCGGGCCATGGAAGCCTCAATCGGTCGATCAAAGAACATCCAAACATGACCACCCTGACCTGACCGAGAACGCTCAAGCGCCGCAGGCACCCCCATTTCCCGGCAGACCTCCAGAAAAGCGACCACATCCTCCTGCCAAGTTTTCTTATCGAAATCTATGGCAAGAAACCAACAGGTTTCATCCAATAAAAGCGGGTAGACTCCGATGATATGTTTCCCGATTAGATGGTTCCGGATTACTTCATCCGTTACTGGCAGGAGATTTCGGTTTTCACAATTCCCACATTTGGTCTTAGGTTTACTACATAAAGGACGTTTCCATTCGTTCGCACACGCAGGAGAATATCCGGAATTTCCATATTTTCCTTCCCACCTGACTGGATAGACATCTTCCCGTCCACGGAACAAAGACCGGAAAAGAGTAACCTGCTCTTCTATCGAGAAGTTATTTGTGACCGTAGGGCTTGTGGCAGTATATAGGCTCGGTGGTTCTGAAATGATAAGTTTGTGAGGTGGAATAATTTCTTCAGAAGGTAGACCAAGTAGCTTCTTTAGTCGTTCATTTTCCTCTTTTAGGGAGGTACACTCTTCTAATGCCTTTTGGAGTTGAGTTTGAAGGTCTTCTGGTTTAGTCAATGCTTATCTTCCAACATTCTTGGTATTGATTTAAGCTTAAGGCAACCTCTAAAAATGTCATTCCTGCGAAAGCAGGAATCCATAAGCTTTTTAAATTACTGGACTCCCGCCTTCGCGGGAGTGACGAATTGGGAATTATTAGAGGTTCCCTTAAGCCTTAATTTCTTCTCTGAAGGTAACGCCAATTATACTTGGGAGCAAAGACTCTATCGCTCATATCCAGCTCTTAACACCCCGCGTCTTTTGAAAATTAATAGAACCTTTCTTATACTGAAAGACCAGCACAAGCTCAGGGGTGGAAGAGCCCACCTTCTCTGATTTCCGCTAAACATTGCTCAAGTGACAGGCCATGTCGAATCTCCCACCACCTGCCCGTATGGCGCATGTAGGACAAGTTGAACCGGCTTTGTTGGCCTACGCCGCCGGCGTATTCCAGGCGAGCAAACCCCGTGTCGAAAAAAGGCGACAGCGCATTTGGACCCGGACAGGCGTATTTGGCACAGAAATAGAAGTAGTTACGATGCCATTTGGTGTAGATGTCAACAATATAGTTCCACTTCGCATTCTTGGGTGGGGGCTTAACGTGTTCCGGCTTCAGGACAGCGTCTACCAGTTCTATCGCCTTTATTTCCACTCCCACCTTGACGGCATCAGGCACTTTGGGCTTTGGTGGGCTGTAAACCCACATCTTTTGTCTCATCGAATTTTAAAGGTAAACCCAAGACCTTTTGATCCTCACCCTACCTGTTGTTTACAAACCAAACAGAATAGTCATCCAATAACTGATAATTCTTTGATTTTCTACCAGTTGATTTCAAGTCTGATAATGGAAGTACGAATTTCCTCTCATCGGATATGCGCTGGACATGAACAAAAATACCGTCGTACTCGTCGTCAATATCATCTACGAATTTAGTCAAATTAAATTTATCTTTATAAGATGGTTGGGTCTTTTTTAATTTCTCATATTCTTTCTTACTCCCGAAACCAAAAACATAGCGTTCTTCCCATTCGAAGTCTTCGATACCAGTGAGTTGACATGGGATCTCAACATGGTTTTTCAGGTATTTAAGATAGGTGCTCAATGTCTTTCTGGTTACATCGAGCTTCTTTGTTCCCAGGATTGCGATTATTCTCTTTTCTTGTTTCTCAAACTTATCCATCAATGCCTCCCAAATTACTTCTCCTGAGGGGACTTTCTTGTCTGTTCGCTGACTCATTGTTGAAGAGTGGCAAAAGACTTTATGTTTGAAGAACCTTCAATCGGTTTCACAGCGATATCCTGTACCTGTTGATATGCCTTCTCCAGTTGCTGAGAAAACTTAGCAATTTGTTCACTCTGTTCTTTTACAATTTTTTCGAGGGATTCGATCCTGGTAGTGAGAACATTTCGTTCACCAATAAATTCTTTCTTCACCAACTCTTCTCTATTTTTGGCTTCAAGAGTTAATCTATCTGTGGTTTCTTTGATGGCTTTGCTGACGGCTGTTTCCAATTCTTTATTAAAGGTGCTGACCTTCTTCCTTAGTTCATTCAATTCATCTTCCCGTCCGGCAATGGCTTTTTCTCTTTCCTTTAACTCACTTTCCATCTGCTCTTTTTTGACCTGGATTTCCTTTTCCAATTTCGACTTTTCATCTTCAAATTTATCCTTGGTTAATTTTTGCTCTCTTTTAAAAGAATATTCGTAATCGTCTTTTTCTCTTTCGCGCCTCTTCTTTTCCATCATATCCCGTTCCTTGATCTCTTCCTCATATTCCTTTTTCTCTTGTTCCCGCTGAGCCCGGAGAGCCTCAATCTCTTGACTCAATGCTTCCTTCTTCTCAGCCATCTCGAGTTCAAATGCCTGCCGTTTCTGATTTTGAGATTCAATTAAGGCCGCCAGAGTCACAGCCGATCTCTCAATCTCATAAAGTTCCTGAAGCTCCTTTTCCTTCAATACGATGGCGTTCTGAACGGCTTTAAACTTTTGGATTTCTTCCTCCAGCCGGTCCGAAATTTGAGCAAGCATCTTCCCCGCTTCTATCTTCAGGGTGCTGATCCCCCTGGCAACCCCTTCCGAAGATAGAGATTCTGCGACCTGAATCACTTCCTTTGCCCTTTTCTCTTCAACTCGCCTTTCCGGCTTCAATTCAGCCTCTTTCTGGGCTTCCAGTTGCTTCAAAACGGCCTGATAGGCTTCCAGCATCTCTTGTTTAGTACTTGACAAAGAAATCTTTTCGGGTTGGAATTTTTTCTCTTCAATAGTTTTATCCTTTCTTTTCTATTGGATTATTTGATGAAGCATATCCTCCTTACAACCTGGTCTGACTCAAATAAGGGGGGAGATCCTTTCAATAAATGTGTCTTTATAAGGAACGGGCACGGGGTTCTTCTACCTTCAATAATTCGCAATAATGTGACCAGGATAACATCGGCTGCAATTCGTCAGACAGTGTCTGCGGTTTCTGAGAGAAAGTTAAATAAAACTTACGCATTTGTTCGAGATTCCTATCAGAGAATCCTTTGCCGAATTTTTCAGTCATATCTTTTGAAAGTCTTTTTATTAGTTCCTCTCCATACTCTGCCCTTGTCCTGCCTTTTTGTTCAAATTCAATAATTTCTCTACCAATTTCCCCGTATGCCAATACCTGGGTCTTGTTTATTTCTCTAAAAACCTTCGTTCTTGCCTCAACCAGTATATTAGCAATTCTGTCAAGCAGGTTATTGTAATGCCCTGGTCCTATCACTTTATTCTTCATTGGATTGCCTATCCATTTAAATCTTTTTCATGAGTTAACTTTTCAATAAATTCTTCCACTTCTCTTTTGGCTTTCTCTAAAAGCTCTTTGGCTTTTTTGCTTGCCTGGTGAGGTCTGAAAAAAGGGCTATCGCAATGGCCTATATTTGGCTTAGAGTTTATTGAATTCGTAGGAAGAAGTCAAACAGGAATAATTGAGTGTGGTAAAGAGGGTCACCCTTGACATTGGATAAGTTGAGTAAAAGATTGAAAAGATAATTTTTCCCGCACCGCCAGATAACCAAGAGTTTGCGGTCAACACCCCAAGGCTTCGCCCTTCTCAAGCACTCATACCTTTATCTAAAATGTTTCACAAAGGAAAAGAACAAAGGTTTATATGATGTCGTCTAAATGACGGGTGCCGTGAACAACGCGGTGAATCTCAACGATTTTGCCGCGAACGATGTAAAATACAAGGTAGGATTCGATAACAAGGACGCGATACCCCGAATTTTTAAGTTTGTCATCTCTTGGTATATGGCCAAGAAATGGATAAATTCTAAGACGGCCGATGCGCTGGTCGAGCTTTTCGATAAAAGCTTCGGCATTGGCCGGACTATCATCCGCAATCCAGTCGAAGATTGAGATCAGATCATCAACGGCAATGGGGAGGTAGCGGAGAGTATATCTATTTGCCATGCAAGCGGCGCCTAAGCTTTGTTATGACTTGAGAATGGGGAAGCCCCTTTTCACCAGCCGCGGCTTGGGCTTGGGCCACTGCAAGTTTTCCAAAGAGTTCGACTCTTGCTTTGAGTCGCTCATAATGCTCAATACTCATGACCACAAGATCGCCTTCTCCGTTTGTGGTCAGATAAACGGGCTCATCCTGTTCATGACACAAGGAAGCGATATCCCTTGTTTGATTGCGCAGGCTTGAAATCGATTTAATGATAGGCATGGCTCCTCCTCCCGATGCGATTTGTCAAAGAAACTTTATCACCTAATTTTGATAAAATCAAGAACATATTTGTTGCACCTTTCAAATAAAGGGGAGGAATCAGACCCTGACACTTGATTCTTTCGCATCGAAGGCTGAGGATTCGCTTCTGACACTGATGAATCTTGTCATTTCCGCCCCGCATCGGAGTGCGGGATAAATTCCGGCGGGAACCCGGAAAGATTCCCAAAAAAAGGAAACCTGGATTCCTGCTTCCCGCAGGAATGACAAAAAAGTGATACTAAAGTTTCTAATGTCTTTGGCGTAGCATTTAATTACCGTCTTACTTTTTCTCCTGAACGGAAATCAGTTCAACCTCGAAGATCAGAGTGGCATGGGGTCCGATCTGTGGCCCTGCGCCCCTTTCCCCGTAGGCGAGCGGAGAGGGAATGAAGAGCTGCCACCTTGCTCCCTCCTCCATCAATTGTAGGGCCTCGGTCCAGCCCGCAATCACTCCGTTTACCTGAAAACTGACGGGTTGCCCACGACGGTAAGAGCTGTCGAATTCGGTTCCATCAATCAACGTACCCTTGTAGTGAGTGGTCACGGTATCGGTCAATTTTGGTTTTTTCCCACTGCCCTGCTTCATCACCTTATACTGCAGGCCGCTGGGCAAGGTGACAACGCCCTCCTTCTTCTTGTTCCCGGCAAGAAAGGCTTCTCCCTCCTTCTTATTCATCTCTCCTGTTTTTTTCATCATCTCCTCCTGTTTGGTCTTCATCTCCTTCTGGAATGCGGCGATCGTGTCTTGCATCTCCTTCTCTGCCAATAAGGGTTTATTGCCGGAGAGTCCATCCTTCAACCCCTTGAACAGGATATCCGGATTAATATCAATCGCCTGTTTTTTTAGGTTCGTCCCGATATCCATCCCGATGATGTAGCTCACCCTGTCCTTCTGATTTTTAGGCGCCCCCTTCTCCTCTCCAATAACCTGACTTGAAAAAAAGAGAAGCCCTAAAACGATAATCCAATGGTATCTCATGTTGACCCCTTTCTGTTTAAATATTTTCGCTAAAGTAGATGGGTGTTTTTCAGCATCCTGTTAAATTGTAAAAGGGTATTGCGGGGATTGCAAAGAAAAAAAGGAGCGTCCGGCTATATCAGCCGACGCCCCCTTCTATTTTCTAAACCTCCCCCAACCTCTTACATCAATCCTGCGATCGATTTCTGGGCGAAGGAGAGGACATTCGCAGGAAAGAGTCCCATATAGAAGGTCCCGATCAGGGCCAGGATCAAGGCGATCACCGGCGCCGGTGAAAACTGAAGGCCTGTGATCTCCCGCTCCGATTCCCTGAAATACATCAACACCGTCACCCGTAGGTAGTAATAGACGGAGATGGCGCTATTGAGAACGCCGAGAATGGCCAGCCAGTAAAATTTCGCTTCCACCGCCGCACTGAAGATATAAAGTTTGGCCATGAATCCACCCAGGGGAGGAATCCCCGCCATGGAGAGGAGGAAGACGGTCATCGAGGCGGCCAGAAGGGGGTACTTGAAACCCACTCCTGCATAATCGGTGATCAGGAGGTTCTCCTCCCCTTTCTTGCCGAGGAGGATCACGCAGGTAAAGGCCCCGAGATTCATAAAGGCATAAGCCATGAGGTAGAAGAGGATTCCTGAAATTCCCGACTTGTTTCCGGCGACAAAGGCAACGAGGATATATCCGGCATGGGCGATGCTCGAATAAGCCAGCATCCTCTTGATGTTGTTCTGGGAGATGGCGATGATGTTTCCGACGGTCATGGTCGCGACCGCGATGAGCCACATGATCGAGGTCCAGTCCGGACGGAATTCCGGAAGCGCGGTGAAAAAGACCCGGATCAGGGCTGAAAACCCTGCCGCCTTCACGCCCGTGGCCATAAAGGCGGTGATCGAAGTCGGAGCCCCTTCATAAACATCGGGCGTCCACATATGAAAAGGAACAGAGGCGATCTTGAACCCGAAGCCGATGGTGAGGAAGGCCAGGCTCATCAGGAGCATCGGATTGTCAAGTAGTTTTTTCGAGGCGATGTAAGAGGCGATATCCTTCAGATAGAGGGACCCTGTGGCGCCGTAGAGGAAAGCAATTCCATAGAGGAGAAAACCGGTGGCAAAGGCGCCGAGGAGGAAGTATTTGAAGGCCGACTCCACCGACCTCCGGTCCTCCCTCAGCATTCCGGCCAGGATGTAGATGGAGATGGACATCGTCTCCAGACCGAGGAAGATGACGATCAGATGGGTCCCGGCGGCCATGAGCATCATCCCGAGTGTGGCAAAAAGGATGAGGGCATAGTATTCCCCGAATCCGATCCCTTCCCTGGAGGCATAGCCCATCGAGATCAGGACAGTCAGAAAAGCGATGATGAGGATCGTAATTTTGAAGAAGATGGCGAATCCATCGGAAGTGAACATCCCTTCAAACCCCGTTTTATCCGATCCCACCAGGGGAAGTGTATAGAAGAAGGCGATGACCACACCGATCAGACTGAGGACTCCGAGATGTCCCTTCTTCTCCCCCTTCGGTGCGAAGACATCGACAAGAAGGACTAAGAATCCAAAGGCGGCGATGATGATTTCCGGCGCAATGAGATAAAGATCAATTTCTGGCAGTTTCATTAAAAAGCCTCCAAATAGTTCGGAGTAATTAGTTCGGAGTTCGGAGAAATTAAGTCTTAAAACTCCGAACTCTGAACTCCGAACTCATAACTTATCATTTCTTAATCTCTGCGACCTTTGGTGCAGGCAGATCGGCTTTCATCTCGACCTTCCCCCTGAAGTCCTTCAGGAATTTCTCCACGCTTACATCCATCTTGCTGAAGAAGAGTTTGGGATAGATCCCCATAAGGAAGATCAGGGCCACCATGGGAATGAGGATGATGACCTCCCGTGCATTGAGGTCCTTCAGCCCTTCGTTTTTTGGATTGGTGATCTTTCCGAACATCACCCTCTGGAACATCCAGAGCATGTAGGCCGCGCCCAGGATGACTCCCGCCGCAGCCAGGACGCCATAGACGATATTGGCCTGGAAGGCCCCTAAGAGGATCAGAAACTCTCCCACAAAGCCGTTCGTCCCAGGAAGTCCGATGGAGGAAAGGGTGACGATCATAAAGAAGACTGCAAAAACCGGCATCACCTTCGAGATGCCTCCGAAATCGGAGATCATTCGGGTGTGTCTCCGCTCATAGATCATTCCGACGATCAAGAAGAGAGAGCCTGTGCTGATCCCATGGTTGAGCATCTGATAGATCGATCCCTGAACGCCCTGCGTGTTCAGGGCAAACATGCCCAGCATAACATAGCCCAGGTGGCTGACGCTCGAGAAGGCAACCAGCCTCTTCAGGTCGGGTTGCATCATCGAGACCAGCGCTCCGTAAATGATCCCGATGAGCGCCAAAATGGAGATCAGTGGCATCAGGTCTAAGGCCGCATTCGGAAAGAGGGGGATGGCAAACCGGATGAAGCCATAGGTCCCCATCTTCAGAAGAACGCCGGCCAGAATCACGCTGCCTGCGGTCGGCGCCTCGGTGTGCGCATCGGGTAACCAGGTATGAAAGGGAAACATCGGCACCTTGATGGCAAAGGCCAGGGCAAAGGCGCCAAAGAGCCAGTGCTGGGTGCCCATAGGGATTCCCAACTTGTAAAGTTCAAGCACATCGAAGGTGCCCCTCCCTGTTGCCTTCAGGTTGATAAAATAGAGGACCAAAATGGCGACAAGCATCAGCACGCTTCCGGCCATGGTGAAGAGGAAGAACTTGATCGCCGCATAGATCCGCCTCTGTGGATTTCCCCAGATGCCGATGAGGAGGTACATCGGGATGAGCATCACTTCCCAGAAGACATAAAAGAGGATGAGGTCCAGAGCCACGAGCGCGCCGATCATTCCGGTCTCGAGAAAGAGGAAGGAGATCATATACTCCTTCACCCTGAAGGTGATCGCCGTCCAGGAACAGAGGATGCAGAGGACGGTCAGGAAGGTAGCGAGCAGTATGAGAAGGAGGCTGATCCCATCGATCCCGATTTTATAACTGATCCCGTAGGCCTCCACCCACCACCAGTCCTCTAAAAACTGCATGGCCGCAGTGGCGGAATCGAATTTAAAGAACAGGGGCAGCGAGGCCACAAATTCGACCAGCGCAATGGCCAGGGTCGTCCATCGGATGGTCTCCTCTTTTTTAATGAAGAGGAGAATGATCGCCCCTGCCAGCGGGAAAAAGATCAAGAAGGATAGAATGGGAATTCCCAAGATGTCCATGAAATTGGCTCCTTTTGCTTATACGAATGATGCAAATGACACCGAATTGGGCGAATGAAAATTTCGGTGAATTCGTTATCATTCGTTTTATTCGTTTTTTTCCTTAGAAGAATGCCCGCATGATGTAGTAGACGGCCAGGATCAGTCCGCCGAGAACGATCGAAAAGGCGTAGTTCTGAACCAATCCCGTCTGCATCTTCCTCGTCACGCCGGACAGCCATCCGATGAAATAGGCGATGCCATTGACCGTTCCATCGATCACGAACTCATCGAACCCCTTCCAAAGTCCTGTTCCCGCTCTCTTCAGGGAGTTGACGAAGAGGATTTCGTAGAGTTCGTCCACATAATATTTATTGGAGACCAGTCGATACAGCCCACTCCATTTTTCAGTCAGCATCTTGGGTAGGGCCGGGTTCTTCAAATATAAGAAGTAGGCGATTCCAATCCCGATGAGGGCAATCACAACGGACACAGCCATCAAAAAGATTTCCAGAGCTGCGGAATGGCCTTCTGCCCCTCCTCCTGCGGCCCATGCCTCGGAGATGAGGGAGAATATGGCCTGGGCTTTTACGGGCTCAGCGCTTCCGCCCACCACCGGCGCTAAGAATTCATGGATGTGGTTGGCTCCGCCCAGGACATGGGGAATGCCCACATAACCTCCCACGATGGAGAGAAAGGCCAGGACCATCAGAGGAACGGTCATGATCTTCGGCGATTCATGGATATGGTGCGCCACATGATGATCCACCCTCGACTCTCCGAAGAAGGTCATAAAGAGCGCCCTGAACATATAGAACGCAGTCATCCCCGCAGCTATGGCAGCCACCAGCCAGAGCAGGAAATGGCCCCGTCCGCTGGAGAAGGCCATCCAAAGAATCTCATCCTTGCTGAAGAATCCCGAGAGGCCAGGCACGCCCGCGATCGCCAGTGTGGCGATGAAGAAGGTCCCAAAGGTGATGGGAATCTTTTTTCTCAGAGCACCCATCTTCCGGATATCGAGCTCTCCGCTCAGGGCGTGCATCACGCTTCCCGCCCCGAGAAAGAGGAGCCCTTTGAAGAAGGCATGGGTCATGAGGTGAAAGATCCCTGCGGCATACGCTCCCACGCCCACGGCAACAAACATGTATCCCAACTGGCTGATCGTCGAATAAGCCAGGATCTTCTTGATATCATACTGGCAGAAACCGATGGAGGCCGTAAAGATGGCTGTGGCCACGCCCACGATCGCCACAACCGCCATCGCGATGGGCGCCATGTTGTAGAGGACATTGCACCGGGCGACCATATAGACGCCTGCAGTCACCATGGTGGCCGCATGGATCAAAGAGCTGACCGGCGTGGGACCTTCCATCGCATCCGGAAGCCAGACATAGAGGGGAATCTGCGCCGACTTCCCGCAGGCGCCCACAAAAAACAGGAGGGTGATGGCCGTGACGGTCGCTGTGTCGAGCTTGTTGGCATTGGCGAAGACCTCGGTGAAATCGAGCGTCCAGATCCCGTGCTGGCCCAGGCTGGTGAAGAGGAGGAACATCCCCAGGAGAAAACCGAAGTCACCCACGCGGTTGACGATAAAGGCCTTCTTTCCCGCATTGGACGCAGAATCCTTCTCATACCAGAAGCCGATTAGAAGATAGGAGCAGAGGCCCACGCCTTCCCAACCTACAAACATCAATAAGAAGTTGTTGGCCAGGATAAGATTGAGCATCATGAAGACGAAGAGGTTGAGATAGGTGAAAAATCGAGTGAAACCCGGGTCGTCATGCATATATCCCACGGAGTAAATATGGATGAAGAAACTCACTCCGGTCACGACCAGGGCCATGAGAATGGAGAGGGGATCGATCTGATAACCGATCACGGTCTGGAAAGAGCCTGAGACGATCCAGTCGAAGATCACCTTCTCGAAGAGCCTCTCTGTAGGAGGAAGCTTTATCAGTTCTAAAAAGATGAGGACGGAGGTGAGAAAGGAGAGCCCGATCGCAGAGGGACCCACCACGCTGACCACGCCCTTTCCCAGACGTCTCCCCAATAACCCGTTGATCAGAAATCCGATGGCAGGGAATAGAGGGATCAACCAGACCTTGTCAAGCATGAGTAACTCCTTTTGTCATTTCGGATTTCGGATTGCGGATTTCGGAATTTCACTCCGCATTCCGCACTCCGGATTCCGCATTTGCATTACCACTTTAATAGATTGATCTCATCGACATTGATCGTCTCTTTTGAACGATAGAGCATCACAAAGATCGCCAACCCAACCGCTGCCTCCGCCGCCGCCACAGCCATCACGAAGAAGGCAAAGATCACTCCGTCCATCGACTGGAGAAAACGGGAAAGGGTGATGAAGGTCAAATTGACCGCATTGAGCATCAACTCGATGCACATGAAGACGACGATCGCATTGCGACGGGTCAATGCCCCGATCACACCGATCGTAAAGAGCACTCCGCTCAACATAAGATAGAGGGCAGGGGGAATGGTTGGAACGACCCACATAGTCGATTCTCCTTATGTTCTTTTCTTGCTCAAAATGACTGCGCCGATGATGGCGGCGACCAAAAGGATCGAGACGATCTCAAAGGGAAAAAGATATTTCGTGAAAAGCATCTCACCCACGGCCTTCACATTGGTAGCCATCTTTTCGGTCGTATAGGAGCCTGTCTGGCCGGTCGGGGATTTGGCCACGACGGTGTAAAGGATCCCGAAGAGGAAAAGAACGGCCACAAATCCTCCGATGACCTTTGAATAGACGATCTTCAGCTTGGAACGGAGCTCCGTCTCGAGGTCGAGGAGCATGATGACGAAGACGATGAGCATCACGATCGCTCCCGCATAGACGACGACCTGGACGATGGCGATGAACGGACTGTAGAGCAACACATAAAGCACGGCCACACAGAGGAGGGTCAGCACCATGAAGAGGGCGCTGTGGATGGGGTTTTTGCGTGTGATGACCAGCAGGGAGGCGACGATCGAGACGAAGGCCACTCCCAGAAAGATTAACCACTGAAAGAGTATTCCGAAATTTTCAGCCATTTTATTACCCCAAAATTTTTTCTGTTATTTGACGCTTTGCCCTTTGCGCTATGCACTATGCTTTTTATGTTACGGATTATACTTCTTCTCCTCCAGAAGTTTCTCCGTGTTCATGAGAAAGGGTGTTCTCTTCTCCTCCACCCATTCGTAATTTTTTCCCACGAAGATGGCATTGACCGGGCAGACCTCTTCGCAATAACCGCAGAAGATACATCTCAGGACATCCAGTTCGTAGGTGAGGGGGTAGCGTTTCCCCTCCTCATCCTCGGCGGTCTCAATGTAGATGCACTGAGAAGGACAGACCGCCATGCAGAGGCCGCAGGCCACGCACTTCGTCTTTCCCTGCTCATCCTTCTCAAAATACTGGATTCCTCTCCAGCGTTTCGCAGGAGGCACCTTCTCCTCCGGATACTGGATGGTGATCGGCCTGGAGAAGAACCGACCCAGTGTAAAGGCCAGACCTTTGAGCAATGGAATGATCATCGTTCGCCTCTCTCTTTACCCCGTTAGAAAACCCCGCTCCTTGGAGTAGGGATGATAAAAAAGAATATTAGTTCCTTATTAGTGGGATTTAAAACCCCACCCTTTCTAACGGGGTTTACCCTTTTAATGAAACGACCAACGCCGTGATCAGGAGATTGATCAGCGCCAGGGGAAACAGAATCTTCCAGCCAAATTTCATGATCTGATCATAACGCAACCTCGGGAAGGTCCCTCTCTGCCAGATGAAGAAGAAGAGGAAGAGGAAGAGCTTTCCGCAGAACCAGACCACCCCCGGAATGAAATCGAGCTGGGGCAGGGGGGCCTGCCATCCACCCCAGAAGAGCGTCACGGCCAGCGCGCCCATCGTGATCATATGGGCATATTCGGCCATGAAGAAAAGGGCAAATTTCATACTGCTGTATTCGATATTAAACCCGCAGGCCAGTTCCGATTCCGACTCCGGCATATCAAAGGGAGTCCGGTTGATCTCCGCCAGACCGCAGATGATGTAAAGAACGAAGGCCACGGGTTGATACCAGATGTTCCAGTTCCAGAACCCTCCTGCCTGTTGATTGATGATCTCCGTCAGCCTCAGGCTTTGAGAAAGGATGATCACGCCGATGATCGAAATGCCAAGGGCCACTTCATAGCTGATCATCTGAGCGGCGGCACGAAGCGAACCGGTCAGGCCATACTTGTTGCCCGAAGACCAGCCCCCGAGCACGATCCCGAACTCTCCGAGGGAGGCGATGCCGAAGATATAGAGGAGCGCGATATCGATGTCCGCAATCCTGAGCTTGACCACCCAGCTCGTCCCGGGAATCGTGAACTCATTTCCAAAAGGGATGACCGCAAAGAGGGAAATGGCCGCAATGATCGAAATCATGGGCGAAAGGACGAAGACCGCCTTATCCGCCCCTCCCGGAACAAGGTCTTCCTTGAAGAAGGCCTTGATCCCATCCGAAAAGGGCTGAAGCAGTCCGAAGGGACCGCAGCGATTCGGGCCAAAACGAATCTGGATGTGGCCCAGGACCTTCCGCTCCAGCCAGGTCAGATAGGCCACGGAGAGCATCAGGCAAGCAAAGACCACCACGCACTTTACAATTGTCTCAATGAGAAGATATAAGACCTGCATCCTGCTTCTCCTCTAACCCCCTTTTTTCAGCTAAACCGCCAAGAGCCCGATCCGCACACACCGGAGGCAGCGCTCGGCTTCCTTCTGTGCGACTGGAATGGAAAACCCTTTCTCCACTTCGTCGAAGATCCACTTTCTCGAATCAGGAGGAAGAAGCTCCAGCATCGCCCTCTTCTGCCCGCCCGGGTGTCCGATCTTTTCATCCTTGCTGTAGACTTTGATCTTCTCAATGAGTGTCTCCAACCGTTCGTCCTCCGACTCCTTTAACTCCTTTCCTTGCAGGTAGGCGTCGATCTTATCAGCCGCCTTCTTTCCATGACCTCCTGCACGGACGAGGACATCCGGACCGATCACACAATCGCCTCCGGAAAAGATTCCTTCACGGTTCGTCTGAAAAGTTCCTTCCTGCACGGCGACGGTGGAGCGCTTTGTCGTCTTCACCCCGTCCTTCTCCTCGAGGAAGGAGAGGTCGATCGCCTGGCCAATAGCGGGAATCACGATATCCGCTTCAATGAAGAATTCCGAACCCTTGATAGGAACAGGTCTGCGCCTTCCGCTCTCATCCGGCTCGCCCAGTTCCATCCGGATACATTCCATGCCGGTCACTTTTCCATCTTTCTCAATGATCCGAACCGGATTGCAGAGGTAATGAAACTTCACACCCTCCTCTTCGGCATCGTGAATTTCCACCCGGTCAGCGGGCATCTCCTTCTTCGTCCTCCGATAGACCAGGTTCACATCCGGCTTGCCAATTCGATAGGAAGAACGGACGCAGTCGATCGCCACATTGCCACCGCCCACAACCACTACTCTCTTTCCTTCGGGATAGGGGTCTCTTCCAAGATTGATCTCAAGGAGATAATAAACTCCGGGGATGAATCCTTTATATCCTTTGTCCTCTCCCTCAACGCCCATGGGCGTATTGGTCTGGGCGCCCACGGCAATGTAGATGGCTTTGTATCCCTGTTCGAATATCTGGGAAAGGGTGATATCTTTTCCCACCTGCGTGTTATACCGGATCTCCGCACCCATCCTTTCCACCAGGCTTGTCTCATATCTTACGATATCCCTCGGAAGCCTGTAGTCTGGAATTCCGACAGCGGCCATTCCTCCCGGCTCCCCCAGCCTTTCGAAGATCGTGACCGGATAACCTTTGAGGCTGAGGTAGTAACCACAGGTGAGACCTGAAGGCCCGGCTCCGATAATGGCCACCCTTTCGGAACGGGTGGGAACTCTAACGGGCTCCGGTTCCCTTCTCTTTTCAAGTTCATAATCAGCCACAAATCGTTTGAGCCATTTGATGGAGACGCATTCATCCACGTTCTGCCGCCTGCAGTTATCCTCGCAGGGCCGGATGCAAATCCTTCCCAATACCCCTGCGAGACAGGTCGCCTCCCGGATGGCGGCAAGCGATTCCGTGAACCGGCCTTCCTTGATCAATTCGACATAGCGGGTGATGGGAAGATGCGAAGGACAGGCGCTTTCGCACGGAGCGGTCACCTTCACCTTATACTCTTCGCGCGGGATCTTCTTCTTCGACTGAATCACTTCGGAGAACTGTGCCTTAAAATAGTCGAGGGCATGGAGCACAGGTTTGGGCCCGGTTTGTCCTAAATTGCATTTTGAGCTCTTCCCGATCATCTCGCCTAAATACTTCAGTCGATCCAGGTCCTCTGCTTTCCCCTGACCCCCTGCAATCCGGTTAAGGATGGATGACATGATCCGCGTTCCCACCCGGCAGGGTGTGCATTTGCCGCACGATTCCTTCTGAACCGCCTCCATGTAGGCCCGAATGAGGTCGATCAAATTGACTTCAGGGTCCCGGATTGCAATCCCGTCCCAACCGATGAAGGCTCTGACCTTCTTCTCCTTTTCAAATTCAAGGGGAAGATTGAGATTGGGTATGGGCGCCCTCTCTGCCTCCGGTTTTCCCCGGTTATCCACAACCGCTCCACCCCAACTGCTAAAAAGGATGTCTGTCATAAAAACCCCTTTGAAGAATAAAAGTTCAAATTTCAAAATCCAAATGTCAAAGGAATGTCAAATTTCAAAATTTAAAAAAATTTGAACTTTGGATTTAATTTGTCATTTGAACTTTGACATTTGAAATTTTCTTTTAACGGTCTATCTCTCCCAGAACGATATCGATGCTTCCGATCGCGGAGACCGCATCCGCAATCAAACTTCCCTCGATCATCTTTGGAAGGGCGCTCAGATTGAGGAAAGAGGGAGGCCGAATTCTCACCCTTAAGGGCCGATTCGACCCATCGCTCACCACATAGAACCCCAGCTCCCCTTTCGCCGCCTCCACGCTCGCATAGACCTCCCCTTCGGGAGGCTTGAACCCTTCGGAAGCGATCTTGAACTGCCGGATCAGGGAGGCAATATCCGTGAGGACCATCTCCTTGGGAGGCAGAACCACCTTCGGGTCATCAGCAAGGACAGGGCCCTTGGGCAACTTTTCGAGCGCCTGTTTTACAATTGCATTCGCCCACTCCATCTCTCTCAACCGGACATAGTACCGATCATAGACATCGCCCACCGAACCCGTGGGAATATCGAATTCGAAATCCTCATAGCTCGAATAGGGAAAGGCCTTTCTCACATCCCACTTCACCCCGGAACCGCGAAGTGTAGGCCCGGTCACGCCCCAGTTGATCGCATCCTCCTTTGAGATAATCCCGACTTCCTTGGTCCGTTTCAGCCAGATCACATTCTTCGTCAGAAGGGTCTCATACTCCTTCATATGGCCCGGAAAGGCTTCGACAAAAGCTTTGATCTTCCCTTCGATTCCTTCCGGAAGGTCTTTGGCCAACCCGCCGATTCTCATGTAGGTCGGGGTCAACCTTCCTCCGGAGACCTCTTCAAAAATCCTCAGGATATCTTCCCTTTCCCGGAAATTGTAGAAGAGGAGGGTCATGGCGCCGATGTCCAGTGCATGGGTCCCCAGCCAGATGAGATGTGCCGCAATCCTTTGAAGCTCGGCCATCATCACTCTCAGGCATTGGGCCCTCTTGGGAATTTCAATACCCAATAGTTTTTCAACGGCCAGGACATAGGCCAGATTATTTCCCATCGCATTGGTGTAGTCCAACCGGTCGGTGAGAGGAATGACCTGATGATAGGTCCTGGCCTCAGCCAGTTTCTCAACTCCCCGGTGGAGGTGTCCGATATGGGGAGTTGCCTTTACAATCACTTCTCCATCCAGCTCCAACACAAGCCTCAACACTCCGTGAGTGGCCGGGTGCTGAGGGCCCATGTTGATGGTCATCAATCGTGTCTCTGCCATTTCAGACCTCGGGGACAAAGGGTTTGTCAAAATCCGGTCCTTCGACCGGGAAATCTTTCCTCAGGGGGTGGCCTTCGTAACCGTCCCAGAGAAGAATTCTCCTCAGGTCCGGATGGTTCTCGAAGGGGATTCCGAAGAGATCGTAGACCTCCCTCTCCAACCAGTTGGCCGCCTTCCAGATCGATTCAACGCTCACCACCGGCTCACCCTCTCCAACCTTCGTCTTCAGCCTCAATCGATCATTGGCCTTGAACGAGTAGAGGAGATAGACCACCTCAAACCGAGGGCTTTGAGGAAAATAGTCCACCCCGCAGAGGTCGGTGAGCATATGGTACTGGAGATCGGGGTCGGTATAGAGAAATCGGCAAATCTCAAAGATATCCTTCTTCGGCACAGTCACATTGACTTCTCCCCGAAAGGTCGTCGCCTCTATCGCCGAAGAGGGAAATTTCCCCTGAATTTTTTCCACGGCGGGATGAACTTCAGCCATATCATCCTATCCTTTCATCAATCTCTTCCCGGATAAGCCGGACATTCTTCCGATCCGCAAGGGTCTCCTTTTGGATCTTCTTCTGGAGTGTTAAGAGCGCTGTAAGGAGCGATTCCGGTCTGGGCGGACAACCCGGGACATAGACATCCACCGGTAGAATCTGATCCACACCCTGAACCACACTATAAGTCTTAAAAATCCCGCCCGAGCAGGCGCAGGCTCCATAAGCGATGACCCATTTGGGCTCCGGCATCTGTTCATAGATGCGTTTGACCATGGGAGCCATCTTCTTGGTCAGCGTTCCAGCCACAATCATCAGATCTGCCTGCCTGGGAGATGGTCTGAAGACCTCCGAACCGAATCGCGAAATATCCCATGTCGCCGAACTGGCGACAATCATCTCCAGAGCGCAGCAGGCGAGGCCAAAGGTCACCGGCCAGATCGAATACTTCCGGCCCCAGTTGACCACATTATCCAAGACGGGCATCAAAGGGGTTTTTTCAAGGTAGGTTTCTATTCCCATTCCAGTGCTCCTTTTTTCCAGACATAGATATAAGCGATGATGAGAATCCCGACGAATATGGACATTGAAATAAAGCCGAAGGCCTTTAATTCCTTGAAGACCACTGCCCACGGATAGAGGAAGACGATCTCGATATCAAAAATCAGAAAAAGCATGGCGATGATGTAGTATTTGATTGGGATCCTGCGGAAAGAAGAGCCATAAGTGGTCATGCCGCATTCGAAGGGCGCCTCTTTCATGGCCGAAGGTTTTCTCTGGCCCAGGAGGTAGGAGGCAGTAATGGCAAAGCAGGCGAAGATGACGGCAATGGCGAAATAAAAAAGGATAGGAAGATAATCTATCAGCATGACCCCCCCCTATACCGACAGTTAAGTAGGTTCTGTCTTGGTCGGGATTTCGTCCCGCATAGACTGTCAATTACCAGCGGGACTCCATTTGTGAAAAATTTCTTGTTTCCGAAACAAACTACAAAATTGCTTCTTTTTTGTCAAGTAAAATTTTACTAATGGAATAATTTTTTTTAAACACACATAATATATTGTTTTTATTTAATATTTTAATAAAAAATGATGTCGGAATTGAAAGAAATAAAATCGATTAGTGAAATAATTAACATATTAAAAAAGATTTCAATTATTGGTAACTGATCCGATTTACTTCTCGATGATCCCTTTTTCTAAGAGGAGGTCATTGGGGTTGATAACCAGCCGATTCAATCCCAATTGGGCAAATCCCAGTCTTTGGGTCAGACCGATTAACTGGCTGATATAGAGGGTGGGTATTTTAAAAAGGGTCCCATATTTTTTAAAGATGTCACCCTGTCGGGCATCTAGATTGGATTGACAGAGAGGGCAGACAACCGCAATGCATTCAGCCCCTCGCTCCTTTGCCGCCTCGAGAATGGAATGGACTAATCTCAAAGCGATCTCGGTCCGCGAAACAGAAAGGCTTGCTCCACAACATTCGGTCTTATGAGACCAATCCAGAGGTTCTCCTCCGAGAGCCCCAATGATCTCGTCCATGAGGATTGGGTTTTCCTGATCGTCGATATCGACGCCTGGGAGCCTCGTCAGGCATCCATAGTAACTAACGACTTTCAATCCATTAAGTGAGGTCTTGATGCTCGCTTTCAATCGCTCCACGCCGATCTCTTCTTTGATGAAGTCAAGGAGGTGTTTTGATTCGACCTTCCCCTGATAGGCCTTTCCCACAATCGTCCGGAGCCGTTCGGCCAGACGGGAATCCTTTGCAACCTCCTCGTGAACATGCTTCAGATGGCTGTAACAGGCTGGGCAGGGTGAGATGACTTTATCAAGACCAGCCTCTTCCGCTTTCACCAGATTCCGGTAGGGAAGGGCAACCGCCAATTCTTCATTGAGATAATGAGCAGGGCTTGCACCGCAGCAGTTCCAGTCAGGAATCTCTTTTAACGAAATCCCCATCTCCTCAAGGATCGCTCGAATGGAGAGATCGAACTCTTTTGCACTGCTCTCAAGGGAACAACCTGGATAGTATCCTACCTGCATGAATTACTCCTGTACTAAACTAAAAGCAAAGCGCATGGTGCATAGCGCATAGCGTAAAATAATCAAAAACTTTGCATCAATGTCCCCCATAGATTACACCGACTCCTTAATAAATCTCTTGCTTTTTTTAAAGATCTCTTTGATCGAACCCATTTCTTTAATCTTATGCCCCAAAAGACTCAATTTCCCGCGGGCAAACATCACGGGGCCAAGATGAGCATCCTTGAAGGGTTGAAAAGAAGCCAGATTATACCGCATCACCAGCTCCAGCTCATGGATACGGCCCCGTTTCTGAATCGAATTGAGGAAGATCTCATCAAACTTTACCACCTTCTCCGCTCCAAGAGGAACCTTTGCTTCGAGGGCCAGTTTTCTCAGGGAGTCCATAATCTTGGCGATATCGATCTCTTCCGGACAGCGAACAGAACAGGTCTGACAGGAGGCGCAGATCCAGATGGTGGAGGACCGGAGCACAGGTTCTCGATCATTAATCTGGATCAAGCGGAGCACCTGGTTCGGCTGGAGATCCATCTCCGGCGAGATGGGGCACCCGGCAGTGCATTTCCCACACTGGATGCACCTGGAGACATCCTCTCCATTGGTGGACAGAATATCATTTCTGAATTGATGAATGTCCTGGCTATTCAGATAACTCAAGGAGCTTCTCCTTTTTCAAGACCTCAAACACCGAGGCCACCTGAGCATAGATCTGATCATCCGTAAACCCCGAAACATTGGCCGCACTGGTCCGGCAGGTCGAAGCACAGTTTCCACAACCATGACAGAGCGTAGGGATCACCTGGGCAACGATCTTCCCATCGACTTCTTTGGACTCGATGGCATTGAAGGGACAGACCTCGAGACAATTGAGACAACCGCTGCAGATATCCGGATTGACAAAGGCCACCTTCGGATCGAGAACCAACTCGTCCCTGGAGAGGATCCCGCAGGCCCTGACCGAAGCCGCACCGGTCGTAGCCACGGAATCAGGAATATCTTTCGGAAACTGGCAGGAACCGGTGAGAAAGATTCCCTTCGTCACACTCTCGACAGGTTGAAGTTTTGGATGGGCCTCTGAATAAAAGCCGTACTGATCGTAAGGAATGTTTAAGATCTTCGCCAATTCAATCGCATCGGGCTGTGGAACAACCGCCGTTGCCAGAACGACCAGGTCGGCCTCAACCTCCACCTGTTTTCCGGCCAAGGTATCCACCCCCCGTACAATCAGCTTGTCACCCTTCTCATAAATCTTTGAAACCCTTCCCCGGATATAGATGGCACCATACTCCCGTTGAGCCCTCTTGACAAATTCTTCGTAGTTCTTTCCACCGGCCCGAATATCGATATAAAAGATGTAGGATTGCGTCTCTGGAAAATGGTCTTTGAGCAGGATTGCCTGTTTGGCCGTGTACATACAGCAGATCCTGGAACAGTAGGGATGGCCTTTTGATTCATCCCGCGACCCCACACACTGGATGAAGACGACATGCTTGGGTTCCTTCTGATCCGAGGGACGGATCACATGGCCACCGGTCGGGCCGGAGGTATCGAACATCCTCTCCAGGTGTAAGCCGGTGATCACATCCTTAAACCTTCCGCCACCATACTCTCCGTAAACGTTAGGATCGAATTGAGTAAACCCGGTAGCAACGATGATCGCGCCGAATTTCTTCGTCACCAATTCCTCTTCCTGTTCGTAATCCACGGCCCCGGCAGGACAGAGTTTCTGACAGACCTTACATTTCCCTTTGGTGAAGAAGGTGCAATGCTCCTTATCGATCACAGGCACATTGGGAACGGCCTGACCGAAAGGGATGTAGATGGCCTTTCTCAATCCCAGGCCGAGGTTCCATTCGCTCGGGACTTTCGTCGGACATTTCTCCGTACAGAGGCCACAGCCTGTGCACTTGGTTAAATCGACATACCGTGGCTTCTTCCGGATCGTCACATCAAAGTTCCCCACAAAACCTTTGACATCGACGATCTCCGAATAGGTCATCAGCTCGATATTCTCATCGTGGGATGACTCCGTCATCCGCGGGGTGAGTATTCAGGCAGAACAATCCAAGGTGGGAAAGGTCTTCTCCAGTTGAGCCATGCGGCCGCCAATGGTTGGGAGTTTTTCGACAAGCGTCACTTTGTACCCTGCCAGGCTGACATCGAGGGCCGCTTGAATTCCAGAAATCCCCCCTCCGATCACCAGTGCCCTCTTCTCCACAGGAGATTTCATCGGCGAGAGGGGTTGAAGGGTGGCTGCTTTCGAAATGGCCATCTCTGTCAATCGAATGGATTTCTCCGTCGCCTCATTCTTGTCCAGCGTAACCCAGGAGACCTGTTCCCGGATATTGGCCATCTCAAAAAGATACCGGTTCAGCCCCCCGGCTTCGATGCATCGCTGGAAGGTAATCTCATGCATGCGCGGGCTGCAGGAGGAGACGACCACCCGATCCAGTTGGTGCTCCTTAATCGCCTCCTTGATCGCCCCCTGTCCGAGATCAGAACAGCTATACTGGAGGTCGATGGCATAGACCACTCCAGGTAATTTCTTGACGGCTTCCACTACTGCCTTCACGTCAACCACGGACGCGATGTTCGTTCCTCACTGGCAGATAAAAGCGCCGATTCTTGGCATTAAGCGTTCACCCTTTCTTCGATCTTCTCTACCCTGACAGAGCAGACTTTGTATTCAGGGATCTTGGAAACAGGATCAATGGCTGTATGCGTTAACACATTGGCTGCGCTTTCAGCAAAATGGAATGGGATAAAGACCAGGCCCCGGCCCACACCAAAGGTCAATCTCGCTTTGATTTGAATCTCACCTCTCCGTGATATGACCTTTGTGACCTCTCCTTCTTCGATCCCGATCTCAGCCGCATCGAAGGGATTGATCTCCACATACCCTTCTTCTGCTTCCTTCTGGAGAGAAGGTGAAACTCCGGTCATCGTCCGGGTATGATAATGAAATCCCATCCTTCCTGTGGTCAGCCAGAATGGAAACTCCTTATCGATAAGTTCTGCGGGTTCTCTAAAGGAAACGGGGAAGAAGGTCCCCTTTCCTTTGGAGAACTGATCCTTGTGAAGGAATGGCGTTCCAGGATCCTCAGGAGTTCGGCAGGGCCACTGAATCCCATCCTTCTCGATCCTCTGATAAGTGATCCCCTGATAGATCGGTGTCACCTTTGCAATCTCCTGAAAAACCTCTTCCGGGGAATTGTATTGAAAACCACTTCCTCCCATTCTTCGTGCGATTTCACAGATGATTTCATGATCTGGCTTTGCCCCACCCAGGGGTTCAATCGCTTTTCTCACCCTCTGAACCCTCCGGTCTGTTGCAGAAAAGGTCCCTTCCTTCTCTGCAAAACTGACTCCGGGCAGGACGACATGCGCGAGTTTTGCAGTTTCCGTCAGGAAGATATCCTGGACGATCAATAGGTCCAGTTTCTCCAGGACCTTCTCCACATGATGGAGGTCCGGGTCGCTTACCATTGGATTTTCACCCATAATGTAAAGGGCCTTTACCTTTCCCTCTTCAACCGCCTGAAACATCTCCATGATGGTAAGACCTGGTTTCCTTGATAAAGGAGTCTTCCATGCCTCCTCAAATTTCTTTGCAACGGTTTCGTCAGCCACAGGTTGATATCCTGTATAGACATTGGGAAGACCACCCATATCACAGGCGCCCTGGACATTATTTTGCCCTCGCAGGGGGTTTACACCCGTATTCAATCGGCCGATCTGTCCCGTCAGCATAGCCAGATTGGCCAGTGAGAGAACATTCTCCGTTCCTGTTGTATGCTGGGTGATGCCCATGCAGTAGACAATGCTTCCCTTCTTGGCCTTTGCATAAGATTCTGCAATCGCCCTCAAATCGGTCCGGGAGATGCCCGTGATCTCTTCGACTTTCTCCGGAGGGTAATGCTCTAACTCTTTCTTCAGATCCTCAAAACCCTCGGTCCGGTTTTCAATAAACTCCTTATTCTCCCAGCCTTCCTTGAGGATGATGTGCATCAGACCATTGATCCAGGCCACATCCGTTCCCAGTCGTTGCCGGACGAAGATATCGGCATAGCGAGCGATCTGTGTCCTTCTCGGATCGATGACGATCAGCTTCGCTCCCTTCTCCTTTGCCTTGAGGATCCGCCTGGCGATCAGGGGATGGTTTTCAGTGGTATTGGATCCGGTGATGAGGATACAGTCCGAATCCTCCAATTCCGGCGTCGAATTGGTCATGGCCCCGTTTCCGAATGATTTGGCTAGACCAGCCACTGTGGCAGAGTGTCAGAGACGGGCACAGTGATCGACATTATTTGTTCCGATCACCGCCCTCATCCACTTCTGAAAGAGGTAGTTCTCCTCATTGGTGCATCGGGCTGAAGTCAACCCCGCAATGCTATCTGGCCCGTTCTCTTCCTTAATTCTCTTGAGGCGGCTGGCCACCTCATCGAAGGCCTCCTCCCAGGAGACCTCTTTCAGGGAACCATCCTTTTTCATAAGAGGCTTTTTTAGCCTCCCCTGGTCATAGATAAATTCGTGGGCGTTCCAACCTTTGATGCAGAGGCCACCCTGATTGATCGGATGGTCTTTCTCCGGAAGGGTTCCCACGACCTCTCCATCCAGCACCTCCAAGAGAAGGCCACAACCGCAACCACAATAGGTACAGGTGGTTAAAACCGTCTCATAGTTCAACATATTCTACCCAAAACTGCTTAGGTTGAGGTTAAGGTTAAGAGATTCTCAAACTCAACCTCAGCCTTAACCTTAGAAAGTTTACATCCTACCTTCCTGCTCCAGGCAGTTCATAACTCCCATCACCTAAAAATTCTAAAGGTCCTTTCTCCTCTTCCTTCTCACCAGGGACGTATCCAAAGAGATCTTTCACTGATTTTCGAACTTTCCGATAGAGCCTTCTCACCGGAATTCCCATTGGACACGCCTCTTCACAGAGGCCACAATCGATACAGCGGTCAGCCATATGATAGGCCTTGTGAAGATGAAAAATAGGAATTTCAGGAGGCATCCCGCCGGGTTTGATCAAGGCTCGATCTTCCAAGGTGCAGGTGGGACAGAAACAGGCTGGACAGATATTCCGGCATCCATAACATTTTATGCACTTCCCAAACTGTCCCATCCAGTACTGGAACCGCTCCTCATCAGGGAGCTTCTCGATCTCATCGATGTCTGAGAAGTCCTCCACGGGCTTTGCCAATTCACCTTCTAAAACCTGAGAGGGGTATGGTCGATCACATCGACAACGCTTTGCCATCTCTTGACTACATACGATCCCGATTGCATTCACTTTCTCTTTTTGGAGTTGATGGTTCTTAATGAGTTCAACCAGAGACCGCTCCTCACAGCCCCGGACAACGATGCCAAACACCCCGTCAGGATGTTTCTTTGCAATCTTAATCAAAATCTTTGTGAGAGGATACCGGTTGACTTCATCGACAATCAAATCTTTCAATTCCTCCGGCCTGGTGAAGAGGAATGGGGTGGGATGGCCATGATTCAATCTCAGACCCAGTATTCCTGAGACCGCTTTCTCCTCAAGCATCTTTATCATCTTCTCTTTCGTCTTCTCCATCCAATCCTCTATCTTCAGGCCTTTAAAGCCCTTTCAACTTTATAAATCGTGTCTAACTTGGCAGATTTCTTAAATCTTAAAGGAGAGGGGCCCAGTTGACCGATCTCCTGAGTGAAATCGCTGATTACCTTGGCAAACTTGTTGCTCTCAGAGGTGGCAATCCATTCGAGTCGCAACCGTTTTGGGTTAAGGCCGGTGAACCGGATAAGTTCCTTCATCACTGCCACCCTCTTAGCCGTAATAAAATTGCCTTTCCCATAATGGCACTCTCCGATGTGGCAGCCGGCAACAAGAACACCGTCCGCCCCTTCCTGGAATGCCTTCAGAATAAAATGGGGAGACACCCGGCCGCTGCACATCACACGGATGGGCAAGACATTGGCAGCATATTTCAACCTCATCGAACCGGCGAGGTCTGCACCTGCGTAACTTCACCAGTGACAACAGAAGGCAATGATGATTGGATTAAATTTGGATTCTTCAGCCATCTATGCTCCATTAAGCTTTGTGAAAAATTTAATTTGCTAATTCAATAGAACAACCCAAAAGTTTTGTCAAGAAAAAAGTAATTCACTGTGTCAATTTTCCTTGATATACTACTCCCTTTTTCGTATATTCAACTCATCCCAAAGCAAGTTCTTATTCTTTTATATATAACACAATAAGACAGAAAGTAGGAACGATAATGAACAAAGAAGCGGTTTTGGCAGTATTGGAAAGGGCAGCAGGGGACATCGGCTTTTTCGGTCAATTGGCGCAGGATTACACTATGGCGTTGGAGGACTATGACCTGACTTGGCAGGAGCGAGTGGCCCTCGCCACTGGAGATGTGGGCTGGATAGAATCCCATATCGGCAGGAAACTCAATGAGGGGATGATAATGACGAAAGTTTTAATACCTCTGCTCTCA
>Ga0214473_10001325_pt1 | contig 32986 bp, 30 predicted proteins | sample RVTome_7_FD_203509 | JGI IMG/M metagenome (GOLD analysis project Ga0214473, IMG submission 203509) | Soil microbial communities from uranium-contaminated site in the Upper Colorado River Basin, Wyoming, United States - RVT98D197 | ecosystem: Environmental > Terrestrial > Soil > Contaminated >...
TCTCGAGGTGGCGCAGGGCACGGCGCCTGATGTACGGCTCGGCTATCGCCCTCATCTCGATGGCCGAAAGTACCCTCGTAACCACGCCGTCGCGCTCGAGCCGCTCCTGCAGGGCAAGGCTGTTGATTACGGTCGCCAGCATCCCCATGTAATCGGCCGAGGCCCGGTCTATGCCGAAATCCCGGCTGGTCCGGATGCCGCGAAAGATGTTTCCGCCGCCCACGACCAGGGCCACCTGGACGCCCAATTCCGTGACTTGCCGAATCTCCGCCGAGAGGGTGGCGAGGACCTCCGGGGCCAGCCCGTATTCCTGCTTTCCCATCAGGGCCTCCCCCGACAGCTTGAGCAGGATCCGGCTGTAGACGGGCTTAGCCACGCTCCCTCACGACTTGCCGAGCTGCTTCGCCACCTCGGCAGCAAGGTCGTCGGACCGCTTTTCCATCCCCTCGCCGACCTGGTAGCGCGCGAATGCGGCCACCTTGACCTCCGCCCCGGCTTTTGAGGCGGCCGCCTTCAGAAGATCCCTCACCTTCCGGTCCGGGTCCTTGATGAACGCCTGCTCGACCAGGCAGAAATCCCCGTAGAACTTCTCCAGCTTCCCCTCGGCGATCTTGTCGAGAATCTTCTCCGGCTTGCCCGCCGCCAGCGCCTGTTCCCTGTATATGGCCTTTTCCCTGGATATCACGTCGGCCGGGACGTTTTCCCGCGAGATATAGGAAGGATTGGCGGCGGCCACCTGCATGGCGAGGTCCTTCCCGAGGGCCGCGAAGTCCGGGTTGTCCGGGCCGGCCCCGTGAAGCTCGACCAGCACGCCGATCTTGCCGCCGGCATGGATGTAGGGGAATATCGCTCCCTTGACGCCCGCCGGAAGCGAAAACCGGACGAAGCGCCGAAACGATATCTTCTCCCCGATCTTCGCCACCCGCCCTGTCAGCTTGTCGGAAAGCGTGCCGTCTCCCGCGGGAAGGAGAAGCGCGGCCTCCACGTCCCGCGGGTCCCGGGCGTGCACCAGCGAGGCGACCTCGCGGACGAATCCCTGGAAATCCTCGGTCTTGGCCACGAAGTCCGTTTCGCAGTTGACCTCCACCATGGCTCCCGCGCCGCCCTCGACGACGGCGGCCACCGCTCCTTCGGACGCGATGCGCGAGGCCCTCTTCGCCGCGGCGGCAAGCCCTTTCTTCCTCAGGTTGTCTATGGCCTGTTCCATGCCGCCGCCCGATTCCGTCAGCGCCCTCTTGCAGTCCATCATGCCGGCGCCGGTCTTGTCGCGCAGCTCGCGTACCATCTCCGAAGTGATTTGCATCCTGGCCTCTCCTGGGCTTATTCCTCTGCGGCGGCCGGGACGCCCGCGGGTCCCTCCGCAGGCTCGTCCTCGGTCGAGATGAGCGCCATCGTCACCTCCGGCGCCGCAGCCTCCTTGTCTCCCTCGGAGGCCGTCTTCTCGGCGTAGGCCGCCTTCCCGTCGATGATCGCGTCGGCGACCTTCGAGAGGAAGAGCTTGATCGCCCTGATGGCGTCGTCGTTCCCGGGGATCACGTAGTCGATGAGATCGGGGTCGCAGTTGGTGTCCACGATGGCGATGATCGGGATGCCGAGGCGGCGCGCCTCGAGTACCGCGATCTGCTCGCGTGACGGGTCGACGATGAAAAGGGCGTCCGGGGTGCGCCGGAGGTCCTGGATCCCGCCGAGGACCTTCTCCATCTTGATGCGCTCCTTGTCGAGCTTGAGCACTTCCTTCTTGGGGAGCTTCTCGGCGGTGCCGTCGGTTCCCATTTCCTTCAGCCGCTGGAGCCTGTCCAGGCTCTTGCGGATGGTCTGGAAGTTGGTGAGCATTCCGCCCAGCCAGCGCTGGTTCACGTAAGGCGCGCCTGCGCGGCGGGCCTCCTCTTCGACGGCTTCCTGCGCCTGCTTCTTGGTGCCCACGAACAGGACCGTCCTGCCCTGCGCCGCCATGTCCCTCACCACGTCGTAGGCGGCGCGGAACATCTTTACCGTCTGCTGAAGGTCGATGATGTAGATCCCGTTGCGGGCGGTGAATATGTACCTCTTCATCTTCGGGTTCCACCTCTTCGTCTGGTGCCCGAAGTGGACGCCCGCTTCCAGCAGCTGCTTCATCGTGATGACCGAACCTTGTCCGTTTGCCATGCCTTCCATTCCTCCTTGCGTTCGGGGTTGGTCCTCCGGGCGTTCCGCCCCTCCCCATACACCGCGGCGCAGTGCGCCTCGGCACCCCGGGGAGAGTCCCGCCCGTGGGGGATGATTGCCTAACCTGACATGCTTAGCACAAAAACCGCCCGGCGATCAATAGAAAGTCGCCGCGCCTCGCATGCGGGCTTCTAAGTCCGGTACCCGGCGTTGATCCGTACGTAGTCGTGGTTCAGGTCCGAGAAGTACAGGTGGTGGCTCCCCTTCCCCAGCCCCAGGTCGACCCCGATCCCGAACGCCTCCCTGCGGATCTTCGGCGCGGCGCGGGCTTCCGCGTTCCGGTCGATCTCCATTCCCCGCCGAAGGACTTTTTCTCCCGCGAACGACAGCTCGATCCTTTCCGGGTCGATGCGGATCCCGGCCCGGCCCACCGCGGCGACGACCCGGCCCCAGTTGGGGTCGGCGCCGAACACGGCCGTCTTCACGAGCGGCGAGGTGGCCACGGCCCGGGCCGCCTTTTCGGCTTCCCGCGCGCTGTGCGCTCCGGTCACGTCGATCCTCACCACGCGCGTCGCCCCCTCGCCGTCGCGCACGATCATGAGCGCAAGGTCGAGCAGGAGGGACCGCAAGCCCTCCGAGAATGCCGCCAGGTCCCTCCGGGAAAGCGGAGGGAGGCCGCACGCCCCGTTGGCGAATACAGCCGCGGTATCGTTGGTGCTCGTGTCGCCGTCCACCACTATGCGGTTGAACGTCAGGTCGACCGCGTCCCGAAACGCCCTTCGCAGGTCGGCCGGCCGCACGCAGGCGTCGGTAAAGATGTAGGCCAGCATCGTCCCCATGTTCGGCGCGATCATGCCGGCCCCCTTCGCGATCCCCCCGATCGATACCCTGCCTCCGCGCACCGCCACCTTGCGGACGCCCCGCTTCGGATATGCGTCGGTGGTGAGGATCGCATCGCCCGCCCGGACGATTCCGCTCGCGGACAGGGAGGCGCACAAGCGCGGAAGCGCCGCCGCTATCTTTTCCGCCGGGAGCTGCACGCCGATCACGCCGGTCGAGGAGACGAGCAGCGAATTTTTCGCAAATCCCAGCGCGGCGCAGGCCGCCTCGGAAGTCTTCCGGACCGCGGAAAGCCCTTCCTCGCCGGTGCAGGCGTTGGCGTTTCCGCTGTTGACGATCATCCCGCGCATGGCGGACCGGGTCTTGAGGGCCTTCCCCCAGGCCACGGGGGCGGCGAACACCCGGTTCCGCGTGAAGACGACGTCGGAGACGCAGGGGTAATCGCTGACGACCAGGGCAAGGTCGGGCTTCCCCGCCTTCTTTATCCCGCACGCCGTCCCCGCCCCCCGGAATCCCGGGATCCGCATCGTTCCCGCGGGCCTCATCGGCTCAAGCCTCCACGCCGCAGCATTTCTTGTACTTCCTGCCGGACCCGCACGGGCACGGATCGTTGCGGCCGACCTTCTTCTTGGCGTGCCGCTGCGTCGTCTGGCCGGCGCGGGAGATGTCCCCGCCCGACAGGTTCACCCTCCTCGGGGCCATGGGCGGCGGCGCCGCGGCCCTCCCCTCCTCCTCCCTCTGCACCTTCACGTGGAAGAGCCTTTTCAACGACTCCTCCTTGATCCGGAACACGAGGTCGGCGAACATGTCGAACCCCTCCCGCTGGTACTCCTTTAGAGGGTCCTTCTGGGCGTATCCCCGCAGCCCGATCCCCTCCTTCAGGTGGTCCATGGACAGCAGGTGGTCCTTCCACAGCGCGTCGATGGTGGAAAGCAGGAACATCCGCTCGAGATAGCGCATCGCATCCGAGCCGTACTCCTGCTCCTTCCTGGCGTAGGCCGCTTCCGCCTCTTCCCTGACCTTGTCGGCGAGGGACGCCTGTGTCAGCTTGGGGACGTCCTCCGCCGGATGTTCGAACCGGTATCCGAACTGCGCGTACGTCGCGTCGCGCAGCGCCGCAAGGTCCCACTGCTCCGGGTATTCCTTTTCGTCGGAGAACCGCCGCGCCAGATCCTCCGCGACTTCACCCGTCATCTCCATGACCATTTCCCGCAGGTCTTCGCCTGCGAGGACATCCTTTCGCAGGTCGTAGACGACGGTCCGCTGCTTGTTCATGACGTCGTCGTACTCGAGCAGGTGCTTCCGGATGTCGAAGTTGTGCGCTTCCACCTTCTTCTGCGCGTTCTCGACCGCCTTGTTTATGAGGTTGTGCTCGATCGGCTCGCCCTCTTCCATGCCCAGCTTCGACATGATCGGCGAAATCCGGTCCGAACCGAAGATCCGGAGCAGGTCGTCCTCCAGGGACAGGTAGAAGCGGGACGATCCGGGGTCGCCCTGGCGGCCCGCGCGTCCGCGCAGCTGGTTGTCCACCCGGCGGGACTCGTGGCGCTCCGTGCCTATTATGTGCAGCCCCCCCTTTTCCACTACGCCTTCGCCCAGCTTGATGTCGACGCCGCGGCCCGCCATGTTGGTGGCTATCGTGACCTTCCCCGGCTGTCCGGCCTCCGCTATGATCTGGGCCTCCTTCTCGTGGTGCTTGGCGTTCAGGACGTTGTGGGGGATCCCGTGCCGGGAAAGAAGCGCGGAGAGACGCTCCGACTTCTCTATGGAGACGGTCCCCACCAGGACCGGCCTCTTCTCCTCGTACAGCCGTTTCGCCTCATCGAGCACGGCCTGGAACTTCTCCCGCTCGGTTTTGTATATCTGGTCCCCGTGGTCCTCCCGGACCATCGGCTGGTTGGTTGGTATCACCACCACGTCGAGGTTGTATATCTGCTTGAATTCCACCGCCTCGGTGTCGGCGGTGCCGGTCATCCCCGCCAGCTTCTCGAACATGCGGAAGTAGTTCTGGAAGGTGATGGTGGCCAGCGTCTGGTTCTCGTTCTCTATCTTGACCCCTTCCTTGGCCTCCACCGCCTGGTGCAGGCCGTCGGACCAGCGCCGCCCCGGCATCAGCCGCCCGGTGAACTCGTCGACGATGACGACTTCGCCGTCCTTCACCATGTAGTCCACGTCCCTCTTGAACAGCACGTGGGCCTTCAGGGCCTGGTTCACGTGGTGGAGGATCTCTATGTTGCGCGGATCGTACAGGTTCTCGACGCCGAGCAGGCGCTCGATCTTCGGGATCCCGCTGTCCTCGGTCAGGAGGACGCTCCTCGCCTTCTCGTCCACCTTGTAGTCCGCGTCCAACTTCATGTACCCGATCAGCGAGTTGACGCGGGCGTACTTGTCGGTGGCCTCCTCCGCCGGGCCGGAGATGATGAGCGGCGTGCGGGCCTCGTCGATCAGGATCGAGTCCACCTCGTCCACGATCGAGTAGTGCAGCTCCCTCTGGACCATTTCCTCCAGTCGGAACTTCATGTTGTCGCGGAGGTAGTCGAATCCGTACTCGTTGTTCGTCCCGTAGGTGATGTCGCAGTTATAGGAGGCTTTTCTTTCCGTGTCGTCCATCCCGTGGACGATCACCCCGACCGACAGGCCGAGGAACCTGTATATGGCCCCCATCCAGTCGGCGTCGCGGCGGGCCAGGTAGTCGTTGACGGTCACGAGGTGGACCCCGCGGCCCGTGAGCGCGTTCAGGACTATCGGGAGGGTCGCTACGAGCGTCTTCCCCTCGCCCGTCCGCATCTCGGCGATCCTCCCCTCGTGCAGGACCACGCCGCCCACCAGCTGGACATCGAAGTGGCGCATCGCCAGGACGCGCCTGGATACCTCACGGACCGTGGCGAAGACCTCGGGAATCAGCGCGTCGAGCGGCTCTCCGTTTGCGATCCGCTGCTTGAAATCCGCCGACCGCGCCGCCAGCCGGTCGTCGGGCAGCGCCATCGTCTGCTGCTCCAGCTCGTTTATGCGGCGGACCAGGGGGACTATGCGCTCCAGCACGCGCTCGTTCTGCGTGCCGAACATCTTCTTGAGGATGCCTGTCAACATCGGGTTTTTATCCTTGCCTTCGATACTGTACCCATTTTATGCCAAAAAAAAGGCCCCTGCGGGGCGTCTCCCCCCGGGGCGCGCCGATCCTTGCGCGTATGAATCCCTCTCGCCCTAATTCAGGAAGCGGGACGGATTCACCGCGAGGCCGTTCACGTGCACTTCGTAGTGGAGATGAGGACCGGTCGTCCGGCCCGTGTCTCCCACCGTGCCTACAGGATCGCCTTTCTGAACGATATCGCCCACCGCAGCCAGGCGCTCCTGCAGATGCGCGTATAACGTCCTGTAGCCGAAGCCGTGCTCGAGGACGACCACGTTGCCGAAAAGCGACTCGTAGCCGCTTCTGACGACCTTCCCCGCCGCGGCGGCGCACACCCGGACCCCCGTCCCGGCGATTATATCCAGCCCGTGATGGAACACGGGGGTGCCGGTGAAAGGAGAGGTCCGGACCCCGAATCCCGACGACAGCATCCCCCGCACCGGCCAGAGAGCGGGTATGCTCTCCAGCACGATCCGGCGGTTGTCCAGCTCCTCGCGCAGGACTTCAAGGTACCTGACGTCCACCATGACGTCCTTCTTGAGCTGGTCGAACCGAAGGTCGAGGAAGCGATCGAGGCGGGTCGCCGCGGTTTCCTGTGTCTCGACACCTCCCATGCCGGCCTGCCGATCCATCTTTCCGGCGGCGCCGGGACGCGCCGGAAAGTCGATGCGCGCCAGCGACCTCACGCGGGCGTCGATGGCCCGCAGATGCTCCACTTCCGTTTCAAGGCTCTCGAACTTCGAGTGCAGGTTGTACAAGGTCAGGTTCTGCTCGCTGACGCGCTGGCGCAGAGCCCGCAAGTCCCTTAACTTCGAAAGGTTCTCCCGGTAATCATACAGAAAATGCGTGGCCGCGAAGAACAGGAGGGCGAGCGTCGCCGCCGCCGCCATCATGCCCGTGCGCCCCACGAGAAATTCCCGCGTGCGCTCGCCGTAACCGATTCGAAGCGAGAACATGTGCCGCTCGCGCACCTATCCCCCTGGCCTTACCTGGCTAAAAAAGCAGGTGGTACCCTAGCACGGAACCCGGGACGGTGTCAATGTGATGAAAACTAAGAAAAATCGGATAGTTGGGCGCTATTATCCGGCCGCCCTTTTCTTCGGCTTCTTGTCCGTCCCGCGGTTCCTGGCCACCACGGGGTCCACTATTTCGCCGCAATTCAGGCACCTCCAGGCATAGAACAGGTCGAGCATGTCCTGGAATCGCTCGTACACCATCACTCCGTTGCACCGGGGGCACCTGACCGGCCTGCTAGTGCTTATCATGCTCACCCCCTCCTTCCGCTTCTACGATGCCCGGCGCAAAGAGGGGTTTCGTTGCAATTAGTCGGCCGTAGCGTAAATTTATCTGTTAAAATGCCATCGGCTGAAAAGAGAAAGGTTACTGAGATGGGAAAGAAGCGACTTGGCGAACTGCTCGTTGAGACCGGCCTGCTGTCGGAGGAAAACCTCACGCGCGCTCTCACCGAGCAGCGGTCCAAGCGGGGGAAGCTGGGGGAGGTGTTCGTCGCCCTCGGGATGGCCACCGAGGAGGAGATCGCCCAGGCACTCTCCATTCAGCTCGGAATTCCCTACCTAGAGCTGAAGCAGACTCCCGTCGAGCCCCACGCCATCGAGCTTATTACCGAGAAGGTCGCCCGTAAGCACCTGATCCTTCCCATCTCGGTCGAACAGAAGGACCTCCATCTGGCCATGGCGGACCCCTTGAGTTTCGAGGCGTTCGAGGACGTGCGGTTCGCCTCCGGGTACACGATCAAGCCCGTCATCGCCACCCGCAGCGACATCTTATGGGGTATCGACCAGCATTATCACCTCGGTTCGTCCCTTAACACCATCGTCAAGGACATCGCGGAGGAGCGCTCCGTCGAAGTCGTCCAGGACCGGAAAGAGGGCGAGCGGGGGGACACGGAGGACCTGCGGAAAAAGAGCGAGGCGGCCCCGATCATCAGGATGGTGAACCTGATCGTGGCCGAGGCGGTGGAAAACGGCGCGTCCGACATCCACGTAGAGCCGACCAAGACCAACCTGCAGATCCGGAACCGCGTCGACGGGCTCCTGCGGAAATCGCTGGAGCTTCCGAAATGGGTGCAGGGAGCGGTCATCTCGCGGATAAAGATCATGGCCAAGATGGACATAGCGGAGAAGCGCCTGCCGCAGGACGGGCGGATAGGCGTCCGGGTGGGATCGAAGGCCCTCGACCTGCGGGTGTCGACTATTCCGGCGTCCTTCGGCGAGAAGGTGGTGATCAGGATCCTCGACTCCGCGAACTCCCAGATCCCCCTGGAGGCCATGGGAATGGCTCCGGGGGAACTGAGCCAGATGGACGTGCTGATACGCCGGCCTCAGGGGATCCTGCTCGTCACCGGGCCGACCGGCTCGGGAAAGACGACCACGCTCTACGGCATACTGAACCGGATAAAGAGCGTGGACCGGAACATCACGACGATCGAGGACCCGATCGAGTACGAGATCGGCGGCATCAACCAGGTGGCGGTCCAGGACAAGATCGGGATGACCTTCGCCTCGACGCTCAGGGCGATGCTCCGCCAGGACCCCGACGTCATCATGCTCGGCGAGATGCGCGACCTCGAGACGGTCACCATCGCCATGCAGGCAGCCCTGACCGGCCACCTCGTCTTTTCGACCATACACACCAACAGCGCCGCCGCCACGATCACGCGGCTGAGGAACCTGGGGGCCGCGCCCTACCTCGTCGCCTCGACGATCAACTGCATCCTGGCCCAGCGGCTGGTGCGGGTCATCTGCACGAAGTGCCGCGTCAGGCACGACCCGTCGGAGCAGGATCTCGCCAGGATTGGGATCAAGAAGAAAAAGGGGGAGTTCAACTTCTTTCGCGGAGAAGGATGCCCGTCATGCAGCGGGACGGGGTATCGAGGCCGGATCGGCGTCTTCGAGATCCTTCCGTTCACCCAGCAGATACGCGACCTCGTGGTTTCCAACGCCTCGGAAACCGACATCCGGCAGCAGGCCATAGCATCGGGGATGGTCACGCTTGCGCGTTCCGCGCTGGACAAGGTAAGAACGGGGATCACGACCCTCGAGGAGATGTACCGGGTCGTGGAGACCGAGGAGGATTTCGGGACGACCTGCCCCGAGTGCACCCATGCCCTGGGGCCCGGATTCGTCCTTTGCCCCGGTTGCGGCCACACCCTTCAGTCCACCTGCCCGGCGTGCCGGAAGTCGGTGTCCCCGGAGTGGAAGTTCTGCCCGTACTGCCGGCAAGACTTCCTGAAATCGGTCTCCGGCCGCTCGTTCGCGTAAGTCCTAGGCGATAAGCTTCTCCAGCCTGGACTTCTGCTTTTCGAGCTTCTTCTGCCCTTCCTCTATGGCCACTATCAGATCCTTCTTCGCGTCGTGGGCCAGGTCCTTCCCCTTGTCGAGGATGTCGTCCGCCCTGTCCCCGACCGCGTCGACCATATCGGAAACCGCTTCGGCGAATTCGCCGACGATGCCTTCCGCACCGCGCTTTGCCCTTTTCGCGTAACGGGCGATGTCCTTGCGGGTTTCCTTCCCGGCCTGCGGCGCCAGCAGGAGAGCGACGCCGGCGCCCAGGAGCGCACCCGCCGTCAACAGGAGAGTTCCCGTGACAACGCCGTTTTCCCTGTGTTCCATATCGCACCTCCCCGATGTCAGACCGTTCGATGCCGTTACGGGATTACTTGATCCAACTGCATTTTACCGCGAATCCGGACGCGTAGGAACGGGCATCGAGCGGAGCCCGCAACGCCTCTGAAACAATGGGGATATTTTTTATTGAACGAAGTGGCAGGCGGTGAGGCGGCCGGGGGACGACTCTATCAGCAGCGGGCATACCTCCTCGCATATCTTCTGCGCCATGAAGCACCGAGTGTGGAAACGGCAGCCCGGGGGGGGAGCGAGCGGGCTCGGAATCTCGCCGCGCAGGACGATTTCCTCGCGCGGCGTCCCGCCCAGCATCGGGACGGCGGCGAGAAGGCTGCGCGTGTAAGGATGAAGCGGGCTTCGGAAGAGCTCTTCCGCCGGGGAGACCTCCATCAGCTTCCCCAGGTACATCACCGCCACGGTGTCGCTCATGTGACGGATCACGCGCAGGTCGTGCGAGACGAACAGGTAGGCCATCCCGTACTCTTCCTGTATGTCTTTAAGCAGGTTCAGTATCTGCGCCTGCACGGAGACGTCCAGCGCGGACACCGGCTCGTCGGCCACCACCAGCTTCGGCGACAGGGCGATGGCCCGCGCGATCCCTATCCGCTGGCGCTGGCCTCCGGAGAACTCGTGGGGGTACTTGTCGGCGGCGTCCGGCGACAGACCGACGCGCAGCAGAAGCCGCGCCGCCTTCTCCATGATCTCGCGCCGGTCCCCCATCCCGTGCACGAGCCACCCCTCGCCCACTATGTCGCGCACCTTCATGCGCGGGTTCAGCGAGGAATACGGATCCTGGAACACTATCTGCATCATCCTCCTGGTGCGGCGCAGATCCTCGCCGGACAGGCGGGTGATGTCCCTTCCCTCGAACCGGATCCGGCCGGAGTCCGGCGAAATCAGCCGGAGCGCCACGCGTCCGAGAGTCGTCTTTCCGCAGCCCGACTCCCCCACAAGCCCTACCGTCTTCCCGCCGGGGACATCGAGCGACACGCCGTCTATCGCGTGCACGTTGAGCGACTCCCCGGAAAAAAACGAGCGCCTGACCGGAAAATATTTATAGACGTTCCGGAGCGACAGCAGCGCCCCGTTATCGGCGTTCATCCATCGTCCCCCGCGGCTTTCCGGGCCGCCTCCCTCTCTTTGCGTTCCATCCTCTGGAAATGGCACGCCGCGAAGTGATGCGGCGCGTATTCCTCCAGCGGCGGGTCCACCCGGTCGCAGACCGCAAGCTCGTCCCGCGCCGCCTCTCCCGCGCGGAACCGCTCCAGGGCGTCCCGGCGGAACGGGCACCGGTCGGCAAAGGGGCAGCCTGGCGGTATGGCGCCCAGGTCCGGCACCGTTCCGGGAATCGACGGGAGCCTCTTCTCCCCGACGCTTTTGCCGGGGAGAGACTGGAGCAGTCCCTGTGTGTAGGGATGGATCGGATCGGCGAACAGGTCCGGCGTTTTTGCGATCTCGACTATCCTTCCCAGGTACATGATCGCGACCCGGTCGGCGAACTCGTGGACAACGCCCAGGTCGTGCGTGATGAGCAGGATGGCCATTTTCCTTTCCTGCTCGCGCATCTCCTTGAGGAGAGCGAGGATCTGCGCCTGAATGGTGACGTCCAGCGCGGTGGTGGGCTCGTCGGCGATAAGCAGCGCCGGCTCCAGCGCGAGAGCCATCGCGATCATGGCGCGCTGGCGCATTCCCCCGCTCATCTGGTGCGGGTATTCCCGCATGCGGCGCGCGGGGTCCGGCATCTTCACGCGGCGGAGCCACTCCTGCGCCCGCCTTGCGGCTTCCGCCTTCCCGCAGGTCCCGTGCGCGGTGTAGACCTCGGCCACCTGCTCCCCGATCGTGAGCACGGGATTCAGGGAAGTCATCGGCTCCTGGAAGATCATCGAGATCTCCTTCCCGCGCACCCCGCACATCTCCGCCTCGGAGAGGGCAAGGAGCTCCCTCCCGCCGAACCCGATCCGCCCCCCCTCGACGACGGCCGGCGGCGAGGAGAGGAGCCGCAGGATGGAAAGCGCCGTTACCGTCTTGCCGCATCCCGACTCGCCCACCAGCCCCAGCGTCTCGCCCGGCTCGACGGAGAAGGATACGCCGAACAGGGCGCGTACCGTCCCCCGCTCGGTCCGGAACGCGACCTTCAGATCGGATACGGCGAGCAGAGGCTCGGTCATAGCCCCCCCCTCCGAGGCAGCGGAGCCGGTCGCTTGCGGGCGCGCGCTGTCATCCGTCACCTGCCTCGCAATCGGGGGTCCACTGCGTCGCGGATCCCTTCGCCGAGCAGGTTGTATCCCAGGACCGTGAACAGGATGGCGAGCCCCGGGTAGACGGAGAGCCACCAGGCGAACTCTATGTTGTCCTTGCCCGCGGTAAGGATGTTCCCCCAGGACGGCGTGGGCGGCTGCACGCCGATGCCAAGGAAGGAGAGCGCCGATTCCGTCAGGATCGCGCCCGCCACGCCCAGCGTCGCGGCAACGAGGACCGGCGCCAGCGTGTTGGGCAGGATGTGCCGGAAGATGATCCGCGCATCGCCCGCCCCCTGTGCCCGCGCGGCCGCCACGAAATCACGCTCCTTGAGCGACAGGGTCTCCGCGCGTACGAGGCGCGACACGCCCATCCATCCGGTGACGCCTATGACGATCATTATGTTGTAAATGGAAGGCTCCAGGAACGCGATAACGGACAGTATGAGGAAGAAGGTCGGGAAACAGAGCATTATGTCGACGAACCGCATGAGCACGGCGTCCGCCAGGCCGCCGTAGAAACCGGAGAAGAGCCCCACGAGCAGGCCTATCGCCGTCGCTATCCCCACCGCCACGAACCCGACCTTAAGGGAGATCCGCGCCCCGTACGCCATGCGTGCCAGGACGTCGCGCCCGAGCTCGTCCGTCCCCAGGGGATGGGACGCCGACGGCGGCTGCAGAACGTTCCGGACGTCGATGCGGTTCGGGTCGTGGGAGGAAAAAGCCTGCGGGAAGGCCGAGACGAAGAAGAAGAAGAGTACGGCCGCCCCCCCTGCGGCCGCCAGGCGGTTGCGCGCCAGCCTCCTCAGAAGGTCCGCCAACATGGAGCGCCCGGACGAAGCCATCGCGTCACCCGGTCCGGATGCGGGGATCGGCGAGCGCATAGCCGACGTCCGCCAGAAGATTTCCGATGAGGGTCAGGAACGAGCCTATTACGAGTATCCCCATGATGAGCGGGTAGTCCCGCGACATGACCCCCTGGTAGAAGAGCTGCCCCATGCCGGGAATGGCGAAGATCGTCTCGAAGATAACCGATCCGCCCAGCAGGTCCGGCACGGAGAGCCCCAGGATCGTTATGACCGGAAGCAGGGCGTTGCGCACCGCGTGCCGGAACACGACCAGCCTCTCGGTGAGCCCCTTGGCCTTCGCCGTGGCTATGTAGTCCTGCCTGATCACTTCCAGCATGTTCGACCGCATGTATCGGGAAAACCCCGCGAGGCCTCCGAATCCCGCCAGGAGCACCGGAAGGAGAAGATGCTGCGCGCGGTCCCAGGCCTTCCCGGCAAGGGAGAGCGAGTCGTGCTCCAGCGAGACCAGCCCCGAAATGGGAAGCCAGCCGAGCTTGACGCCGAACAGCATCATGAGGAGAAGGGCAAGCCAGAAAGTGGGGATGGCGAATCCCGTGAACACGGTCACGGTCGAGATCCTGTCGAACCATGAATCCTTCCGCACCGCGGAATAGATGCCGATCGGGATCGCGACGAGGAGGATGATCCCCATGGAAAGCAGGTTTATCGCGAGCGTCACCGGGATCCGTTCCCGTATCTTGTCGGCGACCTGCCGCCCGTCCGGGGAAAAGCTCGGGCCGAAATCCAGCGTCGCCATGCGGCGGAGCCAGCGGCCGTATTGCACGTGAAGCGGCTGGTCCAGGCCGTAATAGGCCTTCAGGCGCTCCCGGACCTCCGCCGTGGCCTTCGGGTTCATGTCGGCGGCGGCGCCGATCGGCCCGCCCGGAGCCATGTTCATCACGAAGAACGAAATCAGGCTTATCCCGACCAGCAGCGGGATCGTCAGCAGGAGCCTTCGTACGACGTACCTGAGCATCGCGCCCTATTTCTGGAAGGATGTGTACTTCTGCCGTTCATTCGGCACGAACCACCTGATGAAGTTGTACGAGATTCCGATGGGGGCGGGCTCGATGCCGTGGAACCGGTTGTGCACGGCGGGAAGCGAATCGGGAACGTACAGGAAGACGTACGGCAGCTCCTCCGCGAGGATCTCCTGGATGCGGAAATACGCTTTCCTGCGCTTCTCCAGGTCGAAGGTGCGGCGCCCTTCCTCCAGGAGCCGGTCGACCTCGGTATTCGAGAAGCCGACGAAGTTCAGCTCCTTGGGCCCGGTCTTCCTGGAGCTCCAGATGTCGTACTGGTCCGGATCCGGCGTGACGTTCCACCCGAGGATCACCGCATCGAACTTCCTCTTGTCGATGAACTCGTTGATGAAAGCCGCCCATTCCACCGTGCGTATCTCCATGGCGATCCCCACGGCGGACAGGTGCTGCTGCAGGATGGCCGCCGTCTTGGCGCGGCTCTCGTTGCCGGCGTTGGTGAGCACGGTGAACCGGAATTTCTTCCCGCCGTTTTCAAGCGTCCCGTCCGCCCCCTGCTTCCATCCCGCCTCGGCGAGCAGGGCCCTTGCCCTGGCCGGGTCGTAGGGGAAAGCGGGCACGTCGGGATTGTACACCCAGGTGCCCGGCTTGTACGGCCCGATCGCCTCGCGCCCCAGGCCGAAGAGGACGCCTTCGACGAGCTCCTTCTTGTTGATCGCGTGGGCTATCGCCCGGCGGACCTTCCTGTCCGCGAAGAAGGGGTGCGACAGGCGGAATCCCAGGTACGTATAGTTGAAGGCCGTGTAGCGGTACTTGTTGTACGATTTGCGGAACTCCTCGGTCTCGGCCTGCCTCGTGTACTGCACGGGCGTGAGATTCATCGAATCGACGCCGCCGGACTTGAGCTCAAGGAACATCGTCGCCTGGTCCGGTATGATGCGGGTGATGACCCGCTGAATATACGGTTTCCCCTCGAAATAATCCGGATTCGCCTCGAAGACGACCCGCGCGCCGGGCTTCCACTCCACGAATTTGTACGGACCCGTGCCTATCGGGTGTTCCTTGTTGAGCGGGCTCTTCGAGATGTCCTCGTATTTCTCCAGCAGGTGCTTCGGCAGGATCGACATCCCCCACGACGCCAGCGCCGGGGCGAACGGCTTCTCGTACTCGACGACGAACGTATGGGGGTCCGGGTTGCTCGCCCGGCGAACCTGCTTGAAGTCCTCGGCGTAGGCGGTCGGGGTCTTCGGGTCGATGATCTTCCTGTAGGTGAACATGACGTCGTCGGAGGTGAACGGCGTCCCGTCGTGCCACTTGACCCCCTTGCGGAGGCGGAAGGTTATTTTCTTCCCGTCCGAGGCCACTTCCCACGATTCGGCCAGCTCCCCCTCGAGCTTGACGTTCTTGTCGTAGCGGACCAGGCCGTTGAAGACGTAACTGGCGGCGTCGTGGGAGGCTGCGTCCGAGGTGACCGCGGTCAGGAATCCGCTCACGTCGCCGTTGCTGCCGAAGACTATGGCGTCGCCGTAAGCGGGGGCCACGCGCATCGCGGCGGTTTCCTTGGCTGCGCCTTCCTTTTTCTCCCCGGAGCATCCGGCCGCAAGGCCGATGGTCCCGAAAGTCAGCATCGCGACGAGCACGGCGGCCGGCAGGCGTCTCATTCCGCGTCCCTCCGCAGCAGGATCTTCGCCCCGGATATCTCGATCAACACGAGGGGGGGCGGCCCCGTCGTTTCCCGCCCGGGGTACGAAATCGTAACGCGCTTCCCCGGGAAATCGTATTCGGCGCGGGCCAGAAAGCGCCTGGACGGGTCGGAAAAAAGCCGCTGCCGCCCGTCTTCGAGAACCCACTCGCCCTCCGCCGTCCTGCCCAGGTCCCCCCCGTCCACGGGGTAGCCCGGCGCCCCGCAGAGGATTCGCCCCAGCGAAACCGGGCCCGCCTGAACCTGTGGAATATTCCGATGGGGGAACCCGCCCGCGGCCGGCCCCCAGGATGTCGTTATCCGGACGCCGTCATTGGCAAGAAAAAGGACGGGCCGCCCGAGCGGGTCGTAAACGCCCACCGTCTCCTCCGCCGCCGAGCGCGAGTTCACCCCCGCGACGAACGGCAGCGGGTCGACGGACCCTCGGGCGACGCCGGAATAGGTTGCTTCGATGGGAAAGGGAAGCGCGGCGGCGGCAAGGAACAGATCCCTGGCCCCCCGGGCATCGGCCCCCGCTATCCTGTAGCGGACGGGAGCGCACCCGGCGGCGACGATCAGAGCCGCCGCGAGACAGCAGGCCGTAGCTATCCAGCGAGACAGTCCGCTCCCCTCCTCATTTGGAGGGCAGGCTCTCTTTCCCGGTCCGGCTGAGCTTGCTCCTGATCTCGTCCGGCTTTTCGTGCCCCTTGGCTATGGCCTTCTCGAAGAAGGACACGGCCTCGCCCGCTTTCCCCGCGCTCATCAGGACGTCCCCCAGGTGCTCGAGCACCACGGGGTCGTCCGGAACCAGGGTCAGCGCCTGCCGAAGCTCCGATTCGGCGCGCTTCAGGTCTCCCTGCCTGTAGTGAACCCAGGCCAGGCTGTCGGTGAAGTAGCCGTCGTTGGGCCGGACCTCCAGGGCGCGAAGTATCAGCGCTTCGGCTTCCGAAAGCTTCATGTTCCGGTCGGCGTACGTGTAGCCCAGGTAGTTGAGTGCCGCCGCGTGCTTAGGGTCGATCTCGATCGCCTTCTCCATCGACGCGACCATCTTCTCGAAATTACCCATCTTGTCGTGGACGACGCCCAGGGAAAACTGCGCGGAGGCGTTCTTGGGATCCTTGGCCGACGCTTCGGTGAGGATGCCGACGGCCTCCTCGTACTTTTTCGCGTCTTCCAGCTGCCCGCCGAGGAACACCATCAGGTCGACGTCATCCGGGTACTTCGCCCGGAGCTTCCGGATCACCTCGATCGACTCGCCGCTTTTTTTCTGGCGCCCGAGCGACATCGACAGGTGCAGCATGGCGTCGCGGTAGACCGGCGACGATTCCGGGATCCCGCGGAACTGTTCCTGCGCCTCCGCGAGCAGCCCCTTCTCCTCGTACGTGGTGCCCAGGAAGAATCGCACCTGGGAATTCTGCGGCTGCGTCGACAGGACGAAGCGGAACTCGTTTATCGCATCGTCGTACCGGTCGCGCTCGAGGTAGAGCAGGCCCAGCTTCGTCCGGAAATCCGGATTGTTGGCGGAAAACTTCTTCAGCTCTTCGTATTGGCCGACGGCCTGGTCTATCTTGTTCTCGAGGATGAGGACCCTGCCCAGCCGCTCGCGGATGAACGGGTTGTTCGGATACAGATCCAGGGCCCGCCGGTACCGCTCCTCCGCGTCGGCATGCCTTCCGAGGATCTCGAGGACGCCGCCGGAATCGATAAGGGCGCTGTCGAACGATGGCTGCAGGGAAAGGGCATTGTCGAAATCGCCTAGGGCGGCATCGTATTTTTTCTGCGCCGCGAGGAGCCGTCCCCTGTAATAGTATGCGAGGAAGGATTCCGGGTTCCGCTCGATGAGGGAGGACAGGGACTTCTCCGCCTTCCCCAATTCCCCCGTTTCGAAGAACAGGGTGGCGATGTGGAGTCGGGCTTCCTCGTTGTCCGGATCGTCCGCGATTACCCGCTCGTACAGCCTGGATGCCTTTTCCTTCTCGCCGGTGGCGGCAAGTACGCCCGCAAGCAGGTAACGGGCCCTCGAATGGCTGTCGTCCTTGGAGAGCGCCTTCTCGAGCGTCTCCCTGGCGCCGGCAAGATTTCCCTTCTTGACGAGGACGTTTCCGATTTCGTACAGGATATCCGGCTCGTTCTCCGAGTACTTCAGCGCTTTCCGGTACGCCTCGAGAGCTTCGTCCAGATTTCCTTCCCGGTAAGCCAGGTAGCCGAAAAGGAACAGGGAGTAAGCCCTTCCCTGCACGCGCGCGTTGATCCTCGTATTGTTTCCGTGAAAGGCAAACGCTTGCGAGGACAAAAGAAAAAGGGCCAGCGCCCCGATCAGAAGTTTTGTTTTCATCCGTGCCCTCTATAGTAAACGCGCGTTACGTGTATTATACACAAAACCGCGGGGACGCGTCCCCCGCCGGAGGCGGCCATGCTCTCTTCGTTGCGGATAACGCCGGTTCTTTCAGCCTTGTTGTCCCGCGGCGGGGAATACGGAGAGCTGTTCTACGAGGAGGTTCGCTCGCTCACGGTCCTGCTGGAGGACGGAAGGATCGAGCGGGTTCTCTCCGGGACGGACGTCGGCGTCGGGATCCGCCTGATTTACGGCGAAAAGACATTCTACGCATACACGAACGATGCGAGCGAGCGCGCCCTCCTGGCCATCGCCAACGACCTTTCGAGGTACGCGCATGGAGGCGGCGTCACCGCCGTCCTTCCGGCCTCTCCCGCCGCCGCCAGCCGTCCTTCGACAGTGCGCGTGCCTCCGTCGACCCGCGGCGTCCCCGAGAAGGCCGCGCTCGTTTCCGTCGTGGACCGCGTCGCGAGGGGAGTTTCCCCGGAGATCCGGCAGGTCAGAGCGACATACGGGGAGGCGGAACGCAGGATCGAGATAGCGGCGCATCCGGGCGTGTACGCCTCGGACTCCCAGACGTTGACGCTTCTTGCGGCGCAGTGCGTGGCGGGCGACGGGGGCGGCCTGGCGATGGGATACGAATCCGGCGGCGGGACCGTCGGATGGGAGTTCCTCGAGGAATTCATCCCGGAGACCCTGGCCCGCAAGGCGGCTTCGAGGGCCGTGCGAACGCTGTCGGCGGGGAAGATCGACGGGGGAAGAATGCCGGTCGTCATCTCGGCGGAGGCGGGCGGCACGATGGTGCACGAAGCGATAGGGCACGGGCTGGAAGCCGACCTGGCCCGACAGGGGATGTCCGTCTACGGGAACGCGCTCGGGAAGGAAGTGGCAAGCCCCCTGGTCTCCATCGTCGACGACTCCACGGTTCCCGGCAAGAGGGGATCCTTCGGAATCGACGACGAGGGTACGCCCGGAAGGAGGACTCTCGTCGTCGACAAGGGCGTCCTGAAAGGGTTCCTGCACGATCGCCTGTCCGCAATGAGGGAAGGCGGCAGGCCCACGGGCAACGGGCGGCGCGAATCATACCGGCACAAGCCCATCCCCCGCATGAGCAACACGATAATTTGCCCCGGCTCCACCCCGCCGGGGGAGATACTAAAGGAGGTGGACCGGGGGCTCCTGGTCATTAAAATGGGAGGCGGGCAGGTAAACACCGTAACCGGCGACTTCATGTTCGAGGTCGCCGAGGGGTACCGGATCGAGAACGGCGCGCGGGGCGAGCCCGTCCGCGGAGCCACCATAACCGGAAACGGCCCGGAAGTGCTCAAGATGATAGACCGGGTCGGAAGCGACCTCGGATTCGGGCTGGGGACCTGCGGCAAGGAGGGGCAAGGCGTACCCGTGGGCGACGCCCAGCCCACCCTCCGCATCGGCCCCCCTTACATTACGGTGGGATAGGCAAGGAGAAGGCATCGTGGTCACCCGGATACTGGAAGCTCTCGCATCGATGATCATCTACGTCATCTCCCGCATGGGGCTGGCCGGCGTGGTCTTCCTCATGGCGATCGAATCCGCCTGCATCCCCCTGCCTTCCGAGGTGATCATGCCTTTCGCGGGGTACCTCGTCTTCCTGGGGAAATACTCACTGTGGTCCGTCGGGCTTGCGGGGGCGGTCGGGTGCGTAGTCGGATCCATTCCGGCCTATTACCTGGGCATGTACGGGGGCCGCCCGCTCATCGAGAAGTACGGAAAGTACATCCTGATGTCGCATCACGACCTGGACATGGCGGACCGCTGGTTCGCGCGCCACGGGCAGGCGACGGTCTTTTTCGCGAGGCTCCTGCCGGTCATAAGGACCTTCATCGCATTCCCCGCCGGCGTGGCGCGGATGGACATGAAGCGGTTCATAGCCTACACGTTCGCGGGATCCCTCCCGTGGTGCCTGGGGCTGGCCTACGTCGGGATGGTCATGGGCGAGAAGTGGCCTTCCTTGCGGGAATACTTCCACAAATTCGATCTGCTGATTGGTGCGGTCCTGGTGGCCGGGATCGCCTGGTACATCCGGCGGCACATCAGGAACTCGAGCTCCCGAAAAGCCTGAGGACCTTTTCCCAGAACCGCTCTTCGGCGTCCGCCTGCCTCAGGAGAAGCGCTGAAACTCCGGAGAGCCGCCCGGCGTCCTGCGCCTCCGAGATCTCCTTCATCCGGCCGGCGATCTCCGTCCAACCGTCGGCGATCGAAACCAGCCGCCCGGGAAGCCCGGCGGACGATATCACCGGATGGAATGCCGACGCCTCCTCCAGGTACCGCGCGTAGAGCCTGCGGAAGAAGCCGCCGCCCGTCCCCCGCTTCTCGATGACCTGGTATGCGAAGCGCGCGGCGAACACCCAGTGCCCGGTCAGCTCCGGCCATAGATGGAGTTCTTCCGCCGCCCTTCTTATTCCGGCTATGCCGGCCGTTTCTCCCTCCGGGGGGAAGAACATCCCACGCGCATTCTTGCGGAGGGCGCCCGGTATCGCCTCGGCCGGATGACGGGGCGGACGCGACGGGACGATCACGCACCAGCGGTTCCCCATGGGGTAAGGGGGAATCTCCGAGGACCTGGCTTTTTTGAGCGACTCGTACGGGATGAGCTGCGCCTCCTCCCGCTCGGAATCCGAAAGCAGCGCCTCTCTCCGATCGTCGTCGAATCCGCAGAGGACGACCCTGTGGCCCGCGAAATGGGTTTTGGTATCGAAGTAGTCGAGGTAGGCCAGGTCGGTGTTGATGAGGACCGGGTTGCCCGCCATAACCGCTTCGCGCGCACGCTCCCAGCCCGCGTCGCCGTCCGGCTCCTCCCGCTCGGGGAAGGGAAGGCCGAGGGCGTCGCACAGCTCCTTCTCCATCTCCATGATCCGGCCGTGGATCGCCACCCCCGGAGGGACCGGGAGACCCTTGACATAAAGGAATCCGGCGCCCGAGCCCAGGCCGAAGCACATGGGCTCGGAGAGCTCTATTCCGCGGAACCGGAGCATGTTCCTCATCGAAGAGGAGCCGCAGTGCACTCCGTTCCGGTGCACGTAGCCCGGAACGGCGTATCTCATTCCCCCCACTTTCCCTCCGCATGGCGTTTCGCTGTAAGATAAGGTACCAAATATTTTGTGCGGGATTCAGTGCAAAACCGCGTAGCGACCGTCATCATCGAGCTGGACAAGGCCCGTAAGGGGATTGCCGTATACGCCGCGCTGGTGGTCGCCCTTACCGTAGGCTCGTTTTTCTACTCCGAGCCTATCCTTCTCTTCATGGTCCGACTGCTCGGCCGCAAGCTCGTGGCATATTCCCCCGACGAGGGATTCTTCGCGCTTATCAACATCGCGCTTTATTGCGGGATCGCGCTGTCGCTTCCGGCCGGGGCATGGCTGCTCTGGCGCGGCGCGGTCATCCGCTGGGCGCCCGGATGGAAGGGATGGGGGGGGGTGGTCATCCTGGTCGCTGCCGGTCTCTTCGCCGCCGGGGGGCTCCTCGGCTATTACGTCCTGCTGCCGGCGGGGATCGGGTTTCTGGTTAGCTTCGAGACAAAAGAGGTGGCCGCCCTGATATCGGCCCGTAAATTCATCTCCTTCTGCGGGACCATGCTCCTGGTCCTCGGCCTGTCCTTCGAAGCGCCCCTCGTCTCCTACTTCCTTGCGCGGGCCGGATGGCTGACCCCGGAGCATTTCCGCAGGCGGTGGAGACCTGCCCTCCTCGGATGCGTGATCCTCGCCGCCGTCATCACGCCGACGCCGGACGTCTACAACATGACCTTGATGTCCCTGCCGCTGCTCGGCCTGTACTTCATAAGCTACGCGATCGTCTCGATGGTGAATAAAACGAAGCGGGCGTGAAGGGTCGGCCCGGCGACCGAACCCTTCACTTCCGGCGGTGCTTCTCCTGGTGCCTCTCGTGCCATTTCCGGAACAGCCTCTCCAGCTTGTCCTTGTAGGCGATGGCTAGGAATACCGCGATCACCGCGACGCCGCACAGGGAGAAAAAGCGGAAATACTGGGCGTTCCTCAAGTACGTTCCTCCCAGCGTGAGCAGCACCGTCCCCAGCAGCCTCCCCGAGCTGGCGATGGCGAGGAATTCCAGCGTCGTCAGGTGCCCCAGCCCCAGGATGTAGCAGAGGTAGTCCTTCGGAAAGCCGGGGATGAGAAAGAGGAGGAACACGAGGAATGCGCCCTTGTGGTGGAGGAGGTAATCGAACCTGGCCATCGTCGCCTTGTCCACGAACCTGTCCGTCAACGGCCTTCCGAAGTACCGGGAAAGGGAGAACGCGACATAGGAGCCGATCGTAAGACCGATCGTAGACAGCACGACGCCGACGACCGGCCCGTACAGATAACCTCCAAGCAGCCCCGACGCCTCGCCCGGAATGGGCGCCGCCACGACCTGGACGACCTGGAGGAAAATGAATCCGGCGAAGCCCCATATCCCGAAGGAATCGATGAAACCGCGCAGCCTCTCCTTGTCCATGAAGAACCGGAAAAGCCCCGTCGAATAAAATATGAATGTTATAAGAGCAAGGACCGCGAAAAAGATCAGCGGTTTGAGCCAGATGCGGTTCTTCACCTGCGGTTGCATGGCGCCATTATATGGGAACGACGGGAAAAGGGCGATCAGGCGGAAATGCAAATTTCGCGGAACCGGAGGAACGCTTCTTCCGGCATGATCGCGGCCCCGAAAGGAATCCGGCCCAGGTAGCGGTCTCCCGATATGCGCCGAACGTCCGCCTCGTTGGTCTCCCGCGCGGGAAACAGATCCGCCGAACGGTCGTTCAAGACGACTCCGGCAAGGTCGAGCCCCTCCGATCCGAGATACCGGACGGTGAGCCGGAGACTGTTCAGCGCCCCGAGGCGGTTCTCCGCCACTATGAGGACATGCATGGAGAGGTCGCGCGCCAGGTCGGCGAACGTGTATCCTTCCAGGATTTCCACGGCTATGCCCCCGGCCCCCTCTACCAGGACTATATCCGAAGCCGCGGCGGCGTCGACCACCGCCTTCCGAATGCGCTCCGGATCGATCCTCACCCCCGCGAGGCGGGCCGCAAGATGGGGGGACATGGGCGCCGGCAGCGGATAAAGGCAGACGTCGGAGAGGGCGAGCCGCGGTGCGAAGGCGTCCCTCAACGCGGCGGCGTCGGCGGGGTATGGCTTCCCTTCGGGCCCCGGAGGACATCCCGATTCGACGGGCTTCAAGGGGAAAACGGCCAGCCCTTCCGCGGCAAGGCGCTGCCCTAGCATGCAGGCCACCCGGGTCTTCCCCACGCCCGTATCGGTCCCCGTAACGAGGAAGGGCTTCACGTCAGAACTTCGCCGATGGCCTGCGCCGCGACTTCGACCAGCGCTTCGATCTCGCTTTCCGACGATGAAAGGGGAGGCATAAGCACGATCACGTCTCCGAGCGGCCGAAGGATGAATCCCATGTCCCTGGCCTTTCGAATGACGCGCTGGCCGGTCTTGCGCTCCGGCGGGAACCTCTCCTTCGTCTCCCTGTCGGCCACGATCTCGATCCCCGCCATCAGGCCTTTTTGCCGGATGTCGCCGACGTTGGGGTGCGGGGCGAGGCGCGAAAGGGATCTCGACATCACGGCTGAAAGCGCGAAAACGCGCGCAGGCACGTCCTCCCGCTCGAAAATGGACAGCGTCGCCAGCGCCGCCGCGCATCCGAGCGGGTTCGCGGTATAGGAATGGCCGTGGAAAAACGTCTTGAATTCCTCGTACCGCCCCAGGAAGGCACGGTAGACTTCCTCCGTCGCAAGGGTCGCCGCCAGCGGGAGATAGCCTCCGGTCAGGCCCTTGGCAATGGCCATGATGTCCGGGGACACGCTCTCCTGCTCGCAGGCGAACATCGTGCCCGTGCGGCAGAATCCGGTCGCCACCTCGTCGCACACGAGGAGAACGCCGCACTCCCGCGTCACCGATCTAAGCCTCGACAGATACCCCTCGGGCATCATCAGCATTCCCGCGGCGCCAAGCACGAGCGGCTCCACTATGGCTGCCGCAAGCGAATCCGCGTGGGTGCGCACTTCCTCTTCCATCCTGCCGGCGCAGTGCAGGCTGCAGGACGGGCGGGAAAGTCCGTACGGGCAGCGGTAGCAGTGGGGGGCTGGAATGCGGCGGGTCGGGAAAAGCAGCGGCCGAAAGATCTTGTGGAACAGGTCGATCCCCCCGGCGGAGACGGATCCGATCGTGTCGCCGTGGTACGCATCCGACAGCGTGAGAAACGTATTTCTCTTCTCCCCGGTTCCTTTCTGCTGCCAGTACTGGAAGGCCATCTTGATCGCGATCTCCATGGCCGTCGATCCGTTGTCCGAGTAGAAGACCCGCGAAAGACCGGGAGGCGCCAGTAAGAGGAGCTTTTCGGCAAGTTCGATCGCGGGGGGGTGGGATAATCCAAGGAATGTCGAGTGGGCGAGAAGGTCGAGCTGGGCGCGCACCGCCTCGTCTATCTCCTTGCGCCGGTGGCCGAACAGGTTGACCCAGAGGGATGAGACCCCGTCGAAGTACCGTTTCCCGTCCGAGTCGAAAAGGTAATTTCCTTCACCGCGCTCGATGACGAGGGGATCGTCCTTCTCCCAGTCCGCCATCTGGGTGAACGGGTGCCAGATAGCGGCCTTGTCCCTACGCCTGAGCGATTCCGTTCGGTCCAATTCCCTGCTCCTTGAGCGCCAGGTCGATCTGCGAAGCCGCCGTACGGATCATATCCTGCGTGTGCGTGGCCATCAGCGTCAGCCGCAGCCGCCCCGTCCCTTCCGGCACCGTGGGCGGCCGGATTCCGTGGACGAACACGCCCCGATCGAAGAGCGTCTTCGATACCGTCATCGTCTCCTTGTCGCCCCCGACCAGGATCGGGACGATCGCAGTGCGGGACGCAACCGTCCTGCCCCTCGCTTCCATCTCCGCGCGGAACGCTTTCTGGTTCCTCCACAGCGATTCGAGAATGGCCGGCTCCTTCGAAAGCAGCTTTATAGCGGCGAGCGTCGCCCCGGCGAGGGCGGGCGGCAGGCCGGTATTGAATATGAACGGGCGGCACTTGTTGATGAAGTAGTCGACCATGGCGCGCGTCGTCCCTATGTATGCCCCATACGTCCCAAGCGCCTTCGAAAACGTCCCCATCTGGATGTCCACCCGGTCGCGGACGCCGAACAGGTCGGCCGTCCCCCTCCCGTTGGGCGGCAGAACTCCGGTTGCGTGCGCGTCGTCGACGACGAGGATCGCGCCGTACCGCTCCTTCGCCTCCACTATATCGGGGAGAGGCGCTATGTCGCCGTCCATGCTGAAGACGCCGTCGGTAACCACGATCCTGCGCCTGGCCGCGGACCGGCGGAGCAGGTCCGAGAGGTGCTCCGCGTCGGAGTGACGGTAGACCTCCACGCGGGCGCGGGCCAGCCGGCACCCGTCGACGATTGACGCGTGGTTCAGCTCGTCGGAGAATATGGTCGCATCCGGGCCGCCGAGCGTCGAAAGGATCCCCAGGTTGGCCATATACCCGGCGCTGAAGGTCAGGGCGGCCTCGGTGCCCTTGAGGCGCGCCACCTCGTCCTCGAGCTCGGCGTGGATATCCATGTGGCCGCAGATCAGCCGTGACGCTCCCGACCCGACCCCGTACATTCCCGCGTGTTCGACGAGCGCATCCACGACCGCCGGGTGGTTCGCCAGGCCGAGATAGTTGTTGGAGGAGAAGTTGAGCCGGTCGGCGCCCTCGATGCGGACCACGGCGTCCTGGGGGCCGGACACGCGGCGCAGGAAGCGGTAACGGCCCTTCTCCTTCAACTCCTCTATTTCCCCAGAGAGGAAGGACAGGTCCATCTTCTCAAGGCTCCCGCAGGGAAAGCCCTAGGTCGCGGATCATCCGGATGTCCTCCTCCGCGGGCCGGCCGCACGTGGTCAGGTAGTTCCCCGCCATCGTCCCGGTCGCTCCCGCGGCGAATATGAGCGACTGCAGGTCGCGCAGGTTCACCTCCCTGCCGCCGCACACGATGATCTCCCGCGCGGGATGGCAAAGGCGCATCATCGCGATGATCTTGAGGCAGCAAAGGGGATTCAGATCCCGCCTCCCCTCGAGCGGCGTCCCCGGGACCGGGTTCAGGAAATTCACCGGGATCGAGTCGACGTCGAGCTGCCGCAGCGTCATCGACAGCTCCACGCGGTCTTCGTCGGTCTCCCCGAGGCCGAAGATCCCTCCGCAGCATACCCATGCCCCCGCGGCCTTCGCGTCACGGACGGCGCGGACGTCCTCGTCGTAATCGTGGGTCGTGCAAACCGAAGGGAAGAACCGGCGCGAAGTCTCGAGGTTATGGTGCACCGACCGCAATCCCCGCGATATGAGATAGGCGATGCTGTCCGGGGGAAGAGTGCCGAGACTCACGCACGTCTCGAGCCCCACCTCGTCCCTGATCCTCTCGACGGCGTTTCCGACGCGGACGAGCTCGCCCCTGTTGCGCATCGCGAGCCCGGACCCGACGATCGAGAACTCCCTGGCGCCCCTTTGCTTTGCGTCCCTCGCCGCCGCCACGATCTTCTCCTCGTCGATCAGCGGGTATTTGGGGATCTCCGCCTTCGACCTGCTCGACTGGGAGCAGAAGGAGCAGTCCTCCGAGCAGAGCCCCGACTTGGCGTTGACTATCGAGCAGAGCCGGATGCCGTCGCCCTTGAAGCTCCGCCGGACTGCTTCCGTAACATCAAGAAGGCGCCACATCGCCTCGCGGGGAAGCCGCAGGACCGACAGGGCGTCAGGCGCCCCGATCCCGCCGCCGGACATGGCATCTTCCCGTATTTTTTTCCAGAAGTTTTCCGCCGCCACGCATCCCCCCGATGTGGAACAAGGAGCCATTCTCCGGCTTCCGGTGTACGCTGTCAACCTCTCCGTTTAAGAGGAGGTTTACAGCGGCCGCCCCCTACAGCCCGGTTTTTCATCTAAAATAAGTGCGGGGCGGAATGTCCCGGGAGGCGTTCATCGTGAAGGAAGCGGTCCGGCTGCTCGTGTTCGACCTCGACGGGACGCTCGTCGACTCCAAGGTCGACCTTGCGAATTCGGTAAACCACGCACTGGGCGCCTACGGCATTCCCGCGATCCCGCACCAGGCGATCTATTCCTACGTGGGGGACGGGGCCACCATGCTCATCCGCAGGGCCGTGGGCGAGGAGCGGAACGGGATCCTCCCCGCCGTGCTCGAGACATTCCTCGCCCACTACCGAATGCACCTTCTGGACACCACCGCCCCCTACCCGGGCGTGCCGGAAAACCTGCGGGAATGGGCAGGGACCTACAGGATGGCGGTACTTACGAACAAGCCGCTGGACATGAGCCGCGCTGTGTTGTCGGGCCTTTCGCTCGACCGGTATTTCGTCGACGTCGTGGGTGGGGACAGCTTCGACAGCAAGAAGCCCCATCCCGACGGTCTCCTCCACATCATGAGGACGCAGGGCGCTTCCCCCGGCGAAACTCTCATGGTCGGGGATTCCAGGAACGACGTCCTTGCCGGAAAGCAGGCGGGCGCCAGGACCTGCGGGGTGATGTACGGCATCGGCGTCGATGGCTTCGCCGAATACCCTCCGGACTTCACGATAGGCATGTTTCCCGAACTGTTCGACCGGATACGCCCCAAGACCTGAAAGAGGAGATCCGCCTTGAAAATGCCGGGCAAGGTTCCTTTTCAGGCGGTCCTCCTGTTTCTGGGGATAGTCCTCGCCGTGCGCCTTGCGACGATGCATCCCTCGTCTTCAATACTGTTGCATCCGGACCTGCTGGCAGCAGCCCTCTTCCTCTACGCTCCTTTCCTTTACTATCGCCGCGGGGAAACGCCTTCCTGGCTCCGGGTCGGCGACGCCGGCAGGAGCGCCCTGGCAGCGCTCGCCCTGGCAGCGGGCGGAGCCCTGGCATACTCTCTTTACGCGCTGCTGCCGCTTCCGCCTTACCTTTCTCCCTATTCGGGCCCCAGGCCCCCCCTGGGGGAAGCGCTCTTCCGGCAGGGGCTCCTTGTCGCGCTTCCGGAGGAGGTGTTCTTCCGGGGGTACCTGTACGACGCTTTCGAGGAGAAAGGGTGGGAGCCGATCATGTGCACCTCGGTGCTGTTCGCCATCGGCCACATTCTCATCCACCCCTCGTGGTACAGGGCGCTTACGGTTTTTCCCGCCCTTCTGTTCGGGAGTGGCAGGAAGATCACGGGAAATCTCTACGTTCCGATACTGCTGCACCTGCTGTTCAACATGCTTCCCTATTTCCACGGGGGCGCGCGATGAGCGACTGCAGGGTGGCGTGGGGGAACCTTTTTTTCTTCTATGCCTACGACGTCGGGTTCGACATCTCCTTGACGGAGGCAAGGGGGATGTCCGAAGCGGCGGAGTCTCCAGGGCTTACCGGGCTGCGTCCCGGGCCGCCGCACCTGCAGTATCAGCCCAAGCCGCTGACGGTCCCCTGCGGCGTCGTGGAAATCCGGCACGAGGGGGCGCAGTTCCGCATGGAAGCCGCCGTGAAGATATTCGATTTCGGAGCGCTGTCGGTGACCTTGTGTCTCCCCGTCCGGGACCTTCCGTGGGAGGAGTACGCCGCGACCGCCCTCAAGCTCGCCGGTGCGGGCGCGATGGCGGAAGCGGCGAGGGGGATCGCATCAGGGCTTTTCGCGAAGATCGTTCCGGCCGTGAAGCGGGCGGGTTTTGCCGACCTCGTCGAGGAGTACAACCTATGGCACGTGGGAAGCTTCGCCCCGGAGCTTTCCGCGGGCCAGGCCATGGACCTGCTCCAGCAGGATATAGCCCACCTGCTCACCCTGGAGCGGGGGACCTTCAGCGAAGCGGCGCTGGCCGAGATACTGAGGAACCCGATACGGTACTTCGAGAACGACTTCTGCCTTCCCGACTGGGATGCCGCCTTCGTCTGCGACCCCAAATACCGGGACACAGTCGAGGTGCTGGAGTTCCTGAACGTCCAGATGCTGGAGCTGCGGTTCTTCGACCGCATCCTCCACGCCGCCCTGGACGACATGGCGGAGGAGCTCCGCAAGAAGAGGGGGATCCTGTCGGTGCTGCACGATCCCTTCGAATCGCCCCTGCGCACGCTCTCCGAGATCAAGATGGACGTCTCCCTCCTGCGCGAGCGGATCAACAACGCGCTCAAGTTCGCAGGGGACGTCTACCTGGCAAGGGTCTACGAAGAGGCGCGCCGGAAGGCGGGGGCCGAGCGGTGGGAGGGGACGATAAGGGACCAGCTGAAGGCGCTCGAGGACATCTACACGATCTTGAACAACCGGGCCGCGGCGTCGCGCGCCGAGACGCTCGAAGCCATCATCATCCTGCTCATCGCCCTTGAGATCGTGATGGGGCTCCTGCGGCATTGAGGGGACGGATGCGTGTTACAGGCAGCGGTTTTTGATACTATTCACGAAGAAAATCCCGGGCGGAGGGAATGACGATGAAGGTTCGCGCCATTGACCAGCTTGATCTGGCGGGGAAGCGGGTGCTGATTCGCGTCGATTTCAACGTGCCGCAGGACAAGGCGGGCAACATCACGGACGACACGAGGATCAAGGCGGCGGTACCCACGATCAGGCACGCGATCACTCACGGCGCGAAGGCGATCCTGCTCTCCCACCTGGGCCGGCCGAAGGGGAAGAAAGTGCCCGAGATGACCCTTGCCCCCGCCGCGAAGCGGCTCTCCGACGTCCTTGGAAAGGATGTCGCCTTCGTTCCCGACTGCGCGGGCGAGACCGCGGAAAAAGCGGTCGCGGCGATGAAGCCGGGCGACGCCATCCTGCTGGAGAACGTCCGGTTTTATGCCGAGGAGGAAAAGAACGACGAGGCGTTCGGCAGGAAGCTCGCGGCGCTTTGCGACGTCTACGTGAACGACGCCTTTGCCACGGCGCATCGGGGCCATTCGTCCAACGTCGCGGTCACGCTTTTCGTGAAGGAGAAGGCCGCGGGGCTGCTGATGAAGAACGAGATCGCCTATTTCGAAAAAGCGCTCGTCGATCCGGCGCGTCCGCTGGTCGCCGTCTTCGGGGGGGCCAAGATCTCCGGTAAGATCGAGGCGATCAACAACGTGCTGGGCAAGGTGGACAAGATTCTCATCGGCGGGGCGATGGCCAACACGTTCTTCGCGGCGCAGGGGTTCGAAGTAGGGAAATCCCTGTACGAGGCCGAGATGCTGGACACGGCAAGGCAGGTTCTCTCCAACGCGGCCGGCCGCAAGGTCAAGCTGTACCTCCCCGTGGACGTCGTGGTGGCCGACCGTTTCGAGGCGTCCGCCTCCGTGAAAACCGTCCCCGTGCCCGAGATACCGCCGGGATGGATGGCGGTGGACGTGGGGCCGGCGACCTCGATCCTGTTCAGGGAGGCCCTGCAGGGGGCCAAGACGATCGTATGGAACGGGCCGCTGGGAGCGTTCGAGATGGCGCCGTTCGCCCACGGGACCTTCGCGATGATGCGGGCGCTGGCGGAGAGCGACGCCGTCACGATCGTGGGTGGGGGCGACACCGATACGGCGCTCCACAAGGCGGGGCTCTTTTCGCGCATGTCCTACGTCTCGACCGGCGGCGGGGCGTTCCTCGAGCTGCTCGAGGGCAAGCGGCTGCCGGGCATCGCCGCGCTGGAGGAATAGAAAGACTTCCCTGGCTCCCGTATCCGGAGGACAGCGTGCCACACCCATCCCCGAGGGCCCGCATCGAGGAGCTCCGGCGCCACATCCGCTACCATAACGACCGCTACTACAGGGAGGACGCCCCGGAGATCTCCGACGCGGAGTACGATGCCCTCTTCCGGGAGCTCCAGGCGCTGGAAGAGGCGCACCCCGAATGCTTCGATCCCGACTCCCCCACCAGGCGCGTGGGGGCCGAGCCCGTCCCGGCGTTCGGCACCGTCGTGCGGGAGTACCCGATGCTCTCCCTCCAGAACGCCTTCAGCGAGGAGGAGCTTGTCGAGTTCGACGCCAGGACGCGCCGGTTCCTGCGCGGGCGGGGGCACGGGCTGGAATCGATGCTCGACTCCGGGGGCTACGTGGCCGAGGTCAAAATCGACGGACTGGCCGTCGAGCTCGTCTACGAGAACGGCGCGTATGTCCGGGGGGCGACGCGCGGCGACGGGGTGCGCGGGGAGAATGTAACGGCCAACCTTAAGACCATCCCGGAGGTGCCTCTGTCCATTCCGCGGAAAGCGGGGAAGGGAGGGGGCGGCATCGCGGTTCACCCGCCCCCGCGCCTGTCGGTGCGCGGCGAGGTCTACATGACGAAGGCCGAATTCCGCGACCTGAACCGGGGGCGGGAGCGGCTGGGAGAGCCCGTATTCGCCAACCCGCGAAATGCGGCCGCCGGTTCCGTCCGCCAGCTCGACCCGCGGGTGACCGCCAGCCGCCGGCTCCGCCTCTGGGTCTACGGCACGGGGCAGGACCCGTCGAAACCGGAGGAATCCTTCTTCAAGCGCCACCGGGAGGAGCTCGAAGCCCTCGAGGCGTGGGGATTCCCGGTCAACATGGAGTACAGCCGGACTTGCCGCAACATCGACGAAGTGCTGGAGTTCTTCCGGGAGGTGGACGGCAGGAAGGACTCCCTCCCGTACGAGATCGACGGGATCGTCGTAAAGGTCGACTCGGTCGAGCTTCAGCGGGAGCTCGGGGAGATATCGCGGTCGCCGCGCTGGGCGGTCGCCGCGAAGTTCTCCCCCGACCGCGCCGAGACGACGGTCGAGGACATAACGATAAGCGTCGGGCGCATGGGCACGCTGACTCCGGTCGCGAACCTATCCCCCGTCGTCGTCCGGGGCGTGACGGTCCGCAGGGCCACCCTCCACAACCAGGACTTCATAGACGAGAAGGACGTCCGCGTCGGGGACCGGGTCGTCGTCCAGCGCGCCGGTGAAGTGATCCCCGAAGTAGTGGAATCCCTGTCGGCGAAGCGGATGGAGGCCGGGCGGCGGGAGCGGTTCCGCATGCCCGCCCGCTGCCCGATCTGCTCCTCGCCCGTGGAGCGGGTCCCGGGGGAGGCCGCGCACCGATGCACCGGGCCGGCGTGCGTTGGCAGGCGCAAGGAGACGCTGCGGCATTTCGCGTCGAAGGGCGCAATGGACATAGAGGGGATGGGAGGGAAGATCGTCTCGATGCTGGTGGACGAGGGGCTCGTGACCGAGCCCGCCGACCTGTACGCGCTGGACGCGGCGACGCTTGCCGGCATGGAGCGCCTTGGGGATAAATCCGCGGACAACCTGGTGCGCGCTTTAGAGAAGAGCCGGACGCCCACCCTCTCAAGGTTCCTATACGCCCTCGGGATCCCTCACGTCGGAGAACATCTTTCCGAGGTGCTTGCCCGAAAATTCGGTGCGCTGGATTCGATCCGCGAGGCGACGGTCGAAGAACTGACCGATGTTCACGAAGTCGGGCCCGAGGTCGCACGGAGCGTCCACGCGTTCTTCTCCTCCGGGGAAGGCGGGCGGATCGTCGACCGCCTGCTCGAGAAGGGTAAAATAAAGATAAGGCCCGAGCCGCCCCGCGAAGGGAAACTCGCCGGGAAAACGTTTCTCTTCACCGGGACGCTCGGCGTTCCCAGGGCCAAGATGCAGGAACTGGTCCGTAAAGCCGGCGGGAACGTCGCGGCAGGCCTGAGCGGCAAGGTCGATTACCTGGTGGCCGGCGCGGACCCCGGGTCCAAGCTCGCCAAGGCGCGGGAGATGGGCATACAGGTGATCACCGAGCGGGAGTTCCTGAAAATGGCAGGGGCGGAGAACGCTTGAGATGAAGGAAAGATCGGAAGTCCGAGTGGTCGTCTCCGGAAGGGTCCAGGGAGTATTCTTCCGGGCCTCGACGCGGGACGTGGCCGTCCGTTTCGGGGTTAGGGGGTACGTGCGCAACCTGCCCGACGGCCGGGTCGAGGCGGTGCTCCAGGGGGACCGTGCGGCCGTGGAGAAGGTCGTGGCTTTCATGCGAGAGGGCCCGCCGGGGGCGCACGTGGCGGAGGCGGACATCGAATGGCGCGCCCCGTCGGATTCCTGGGATGATTTCCTCGTCCGCCGCTGAAGGGAAGGTCGCGGCCCACTGGCGCCCCGAGGGGGACGCCGTCCGCTGCGAGCTGTGCCCGCACCGATGCCGCATAGCCGACGGCAAGCGTGGAATCTGCCGCGTGCGGGAAAACCGGCGAGGATCGCTCA
>Ga0214473_10001326_pt1 | contig 32984 bp, 21 predicted proteins | sample RVTome_7_FD_203509 | JGI IMG/M metagenome (GOLD analysis project Ga0214473, IMG submission 203509) | Soil microbial communities from uranium-contaminated site in the Upper Colorado River Basin, Wyoming, United States - RVT98D197 | ecosystem: Environmental > Terrestrial > Soil > Contaminated >...
TGATCGTGCCGGCCCGCCCCGCTCCGCCGCCCGCTTTTCTACTCACAAGCCCGATCATCACTCCTGCGCCGGAACGCTCGGGCATTCGAACCGGATTAGCCGGTTCTCCGGTGTCGACTGGCAATCCACCACGTATTCGCCGGGCCCCTCGAAGGAAAAACTTTTCTCCAGGTATTGGCCGCCGATTTCGTAGCCGTGGGTCAGCCTCACCCGAGCCGACTCGGGAACTTCCTCGGGCAGGCAATGGGCGTAGATCCAGATCTGGTTGACCGCCGGATCGCCCACGTACCGGACGAAAACCGTGTCCGCCGGCTCATCGAGTACCACATCCTGGTCCAGGCCGTAATGCCAGCTCAGCACCCAGTCCGGAACTTTGGAGGTGGCGACCGGCCTCCAGGGGCCGTCCGGCCCGGCGGTGGAATAGTAGATCGCGTTTTTCGTATTCACGGTTTCTTTGCCGGGGTAAGTGTAAAAGTAGCCGCCGGCGGTGAACCATTTGATCCGGCTGCCCGGCTTGGCCGGGACCCGGATCACGGCTTCGCCTTTCAGCTTCTGGCTGTCGCGCAGCGGGTCGTAGTCGGCTTGCATTTTCGCCAGGTGGCGTTCGAGCCGGGCGGGGTTGCGCAGGTTGAGACGGATTTCCCGGACAGTGGTGGGCCAGCCGTAGCGGTCGCCCAGGGAAAAGCTCATCCGGTTCTCTCCGGCCAGGAGCCTGGGCAGGCTCACCGGCGCGAGCTGGCACCAGGTGTCGATAGCAAGCTCGGCCAAGCCGCTGCCCTCGCGGTCGAAATCGAACCGGACCAGGTAGCCGTAGCCGTGCAGCACCTGACCGGTAAGGTCCAGGGCCTGGCTGCCGGCATGATCCACTCCGCCCACGGTTTGCCAGGTGAGAGCGTTGTCAGTCGAAACATTCACTTTCACCGCTCCCAGCGACCGGTAGCTCACTGTGGCCGCATCGTCGATCTTGTCCGGCCGGTCCAATTCGTAGACCTTGCCCACGATAATGTAGGGCGTGCGCACCTCGAAAACCGCGTAGCCTCGATCGCTGGTGGCGACAATCCCCAGCGCCCGCGGCTCGACGTCCCTGAAATCGTAGGCTCCCCGCTGGAAGTCCTGCCAGGCGCTGCCCAGCCGAGGCGAGTAGCTGAACAGGGCGTTGCCGTGGGTCCACTTGGACCAGCCGTCGTGTTTGCTCTTGAGGCCCCGCGGCTCCTGGTTGAACTTGCGGGTGAGGAAACTGTAGTCGAACCCGCCCTGGTTGGGCCAGGATTGGAACCAGCGTCCGCCTTGGGGCTGCCACCAGCGGGTGATCGATTCGCCGGGCCTCAGGATATAATCCATCGTGTGACCGTTTTTGTACCAATGGTACATGGGGGTGAGCTTGCAGGCCCGGAAGCTTTCGTACATCCCGGGCTTGTCGTCCAGGGGGTAGAACGGTTCGATCCGGCGGGAGGGTTCGGTCCAGAGGCTCCTGACAGTCATGGCGTCCCAGGCGCTGGCCACGGTGCCGTCGGGCCGGTAGAGCATGCCGCGCAGGTCCATGTCGTAGTAGTGCCAGCCGCTGTCGTAGTAGACCTCGGTGATACAGTGATGATTGGCGTCCATGTTATGGATCCGGCTGTCTGGGAAGCCGGCGGCGGCGTAGATTCCGTCCAGGGTGGGGCTCAGGAGGCCGCAGTAGCCGTGGCCGTGGACGTTGAGCACCTTGACCAGGTCGCGTTCATCGAAGAACGGGAAGGCCGGCCCCGGGTCCGGGTCCTCGTAGATTCCCTGCACCGGGTAGAGGCCGGTGATACTGTCGGTGAGCCAGCTCCAGAGGGCGGTGGCTTTTTCCTGGGGCGGCAGGTTGCGCCAGGCGTCGAACTCGACGAACCGGCCGATTTCGGTGTAGTCCGGCAGGCGGGAGTTGTTGACCCGGGGGGTGTAGACCTGGGCATCAGAAGTGGATGCAGATATGAGTATCGCAACAAACAAGTGCCGAATGTATTTCATTTGGCCCCCTCACAACTATCCGGAAAAATGCCGACTGGAAATAAGTCCTGGATTCTATCATTTTCTCGGTCAAAAGGCTTAATTGTTCTTTTGTCGCCAAAAGAACCCAAAGCGTTTCCTTTGTAACCAAAGGAAAACAAAGTTAATCCAGGCTCTGGGTCTTTTCCCGCCGCTCCTTGGGCGGTCGCCTTCGAGGACTTCTCTACCCCACTCCCCCCACCCGTCCTCGAAATGGCCTGCCTACCGCCGGAATCATCTCACAGGCCGCGATGGAAATTAGGAGGCTGCTACACGCTCCTCTTGCATTGGCCCGGACAGGCAGTCTTCGGTTGCGCTCGGGATGAGTACCGCGCCAACCTGATACTACTCCAGAGAAATGCGAATACATTATTCGATTAAACTTCAATCTGCCCTCTCACTCTTCACCCTCATCCTGATCCACTCATTCTCTCCCTCCCCCCAGACCGTATAAGTAGTATCGCTCTGCACGGTGACCGTGGTTTCCACCCCGGCCACCCGGTGAGTCACCTCCACCGGGCTGTCTTTAACCGGCCTGTCCGGTTCGGCGTAATGGCCGTAAATCCGCACGTTGTTCACGTTCTTCCGGTATTCCACCAACAGCTTGCCGGGGATCGAGTCCGGCGGGCCGTAGAACTGGTCGAGCGTACTCATCCAGTGGTCGCACCAGGCGGGGGCGGTCAGGGTGGTGAGGTTTTTCAGCCCGGCCCGGTCGCCGGTGGAAGAAACCCAGATTTCCGGCTTTTGCGGATTGTCGAAATCCCCGCCCACGGTGAGCCAGCGCAAGACCGCGCCTGCCGGCGGAGACACGACCGCCGAAGCCCCGGCCGCCCGGCGGTGTAGGTCGAACGGATTATGGTTCTGCACAGAAAGCCAGTTCAAGGCTTTCAGGCTGTCGGGAGTGGTTGAAAAATCGGCGAAGAACGGGGCGACCACGGTCTTTTCGCCGGTGCGGTCGCCGGTGCGGAAACGCATGACAGTCTTGCCCCGCACCGCGGGCAGGCTCACGGGCGCGCATTGGACCCAGGTGGTGAGACGGAGCTTTTCCAGCGCCGCGCCCTCGGCCATCTCGAACTTCACCAGATAGCCGTAGCGGCCGTAGACCTTGGAAGTTACGTCCAGCCGGCCGTTGCTGGCGGTGGACACCTCGTCCCAGCGCGACCCGAAATCCCAGGAACAGAGCACGCGGATCCCGCCGGTCCCCTCGTATTCGATCAGGGCGCCGTCGTACGGTTCGCCCGCGCCGCCGTCCGGCCCGTTCTTGCCCACGATGATATACGGCGTCCAGAGCTCGAACGCAGTCCAGCCGCCGCCGGCCCCGGCTTTTACCCCGTTGTCCGCCGGTTCGACGTTCTCCCGTTCGTAGAAGCCATCCAGGTAGTCCTGCCAGAGGCTTCCCAGTTGCGGTTCGTAGACGAACACTCCCCCTCCGGGCCGGTCGTAAATACTGCCGTAAGCGCCCCTCTGGCCGTTCCTGTACATGTGTTCCGGGTCGTTAATCACTCTATCCCGCAGCCACTGGCCGGCATTATCGTCTCTTTCCCACCAGCCAGTGTAGAAGCGGGTGCTGTCTGCCTTCCAGAAGCGGGTGAAAGTTTCGCCCATCCGCAGCACGAAATCCATGGTGTGTCCCTGTTCGGCCCAGCGGTACTTGAGGCCCTGTCGCTGAACTTTTCCCTGCTTGACCAGCCCGCCGAAATGTTCGAGGTGACTGGGGAAGTGCGGCGAATCGGGGAAGGGCCACCAGGGCCACCATTCGGGGTGAGCGGCCATCTGCTCCCAGCTCGCCAGTTCTCCGCCGGGAGTAAGGACCAGGCCGCGCTCGTCCGTATCGACAAAGTGCCAGCCGCCGGCGTAGAACACCTCGCAGACCTCGTGGCTGTAGCCGTGGTTCAGGTTGACATTCCGGGCCTCGTATCCCAGGGCCATGAAAATCCCGCTCACCACCGAACTCTGCATGCCGCAATAGCCCATCGCCAGGCAGTTGAGGTTCTTGACCGGGTCGAAGAAGGAACCGTAGGTGAAAGGATTGCCCCAGCCGTCCGGCTCGCCGCGCTCGTTGGTCCAGCGGGTGGGTTCCTCCCAAGGCCCGGTGTGCACCAGCCCAGTTTCCCGGCTGCAGAGATATTTCCAGACCGCATAGGCCAGCTCGCCGTCCCGCTTGCCGATAAAGTCCCGGTGCTGCATGAACGAATGCCAGTTGCCGGAAAGGTCGGCCACGTGTTCGCTCACCACCCAGGGCGAATAGCTGCGGGCCGTCAGGGAGAATGGGCAAGTAAACAGGAGGAAGGCGGCGAATAGGCGGAAAAATCCCGGACTTGGTTTCATGATATCCCCGTGAGCGCGTTGGTCGTTATCTGCTTTCGGTTAACAAGATACAGCGGGATTCCTCCGGTCACAACTGTTTCGCCCGCCTGTCAGCGCAGGAGCCTTTCGGCCAGGCCGTTGCAGTATTCCTCGATCGCGGTGTAGCCGGATGGCAGCACTTTCGAACAGTCGGAACCATCCGCGGGGTCCAGGCCGCGGCTGGTTTCCCAGCGGTCGGGGATACCGTCGCGGTCGGTGTCCTGGGGCGCAGGCCGCACGGTCAGGCCGGAGAGCAGGTCGCCCACCTCGCGCCTGCCCCAGGCTCCGCCTCGGGAGCGGACTTCCATCACCGTGCGGCGGGTCAGGCTGTCGCGGGGGAAACAGCCAGCTTCGTCCAGCACCAGGTAATAGGCATCCAGCGCGCTCTGGGTGGCGACTTTCGGCACCTGGAATTCGATGGGAGAGCGTGCACCCAGCGGCATGTAGTGTTCGAACGAGGGTGACTGGTGGATCAGCGCCCAGGGATTGTCCACCCGGCCGACACCCTCCACCCGGTTGTCGCGCAGGTAGTAGAGCGCCGAATCCTCGAAACAGAACGGGTGGATACTTTCGCTGGACGGCCCTTTCCTGTAATAGTTGCCGACGATGTTGAAGCCGAGCTTGTTGGGCGGGTTGTCGTGCAGGAAACCGTCGCGGAAGTTGTAGATCACGTTGTTGCGCACGTCGCTGGGGCCGTTGGCGATTGCCGGATGGCGGCGGCTGTTGTTGGCGAACAGGTTGTGGTGGACCGTGATCGGCCCGCCGTCCGGGCCGCAGAGCAGGCCGTAGTTGTGCTGGCCCTTGTAGTGGCCCTCGGCGCAGGCCTCTTCCACCGAACACCACTGAACGGTACTTTCGCGCGCTTCGTAGAAACCGATGTTTTCGTCCGTGCTCCAGGCGATCGAGAGGTGGTCGAGCACACAGCGGTCGACCCGGTTGAACTGCACGGCGTCCTGGTCGCTGCCGTCGCCGGTGGCAACCTGCTCGGGCCGTACGCGCAAAAAGCGCACCACGATGTCGCTTACCACGCCGCCGCCGGTGGTGTCGGTGGCCAGCTTGCCCCTGATCGTGATGCCGGCCCCCGGCGCGGTCTGGCCCATGATCGTGATCCGGCCGTGTTCGATAGTGACCGGCCCGGGGATCACTCCGCTGGTGTCGAAGACCACGATCCGGGGACCCTGGGCGCTGCAGGCTGCCTGCAAGCTGCCCGGGCCGAGGGTGTTCAAGTTGGTGACTATTATCACGCGTCCGCCCCGGCCGCCGGGGGTGTTCGCGCCCCAGCCTTGGGCGCCGGGAAAGGCGGGCAGCGAATCCGTGGCCGGTGCTCCGTAAGCAGCGGCATAAATCAGGAGAGAGGCGATTGCGACGAAGCAGGGTTTCATGTCACGTACCTTTGAATGGGGTGATTGTCGCTGGATCCGGAATTGTCCGGTGAGGAAATTACATGCCTTATTCTGAAAAGTGTTTTTTCTACTTTCGCGGGCCGAAAGTAGGCAAAGGCCTTGGGGGCCGCGAACTCGCCGGGACTGGGAAAATTTCCAGCCTATGATGTTTTCAAAGCCCTTACTCCGCTCCGACGGTGCGGGGCACGCTGGGGCGAATCGCCCGCCACGCCACAGAGCTTCTTCCGACAGTGGTGTGCACGCCGCATCTGCTCCGCTTCCAATATTCAGGCTCGGACAGCGCGGCCCCCGATAAAGTCCAACGCCGGGCGTGTCCCAGGTGTGCACACTGTGGCTCGACTCCTACCGAAAAGCCAAATTTTGTGACCGCACGCGACAGAGTTTGTGTACCAGCACGGCAAAAACCTGACTGTCATTGCCGAACGGATTAATAGGTCAAGTCCGGCACCGGGAGGCCGGTACCGGCGGCGAAGCTTTGGATGTAGGCGCCGAAACGCCGGTTCCAGTCCTCCAGGCCGATGTTTTCGAACGGCTCGAGCATGTAGTCCAGGCCCGGCCGGCGGTCTGCGCGGTGGTCCTTGAGGTCATCCAAGACGTGCACGAACTGCCGGCCGTCCACGCTCCGGCCCTTGGGGAAGCGGCTTTTCTCCCAGGTAGCCACCAGCTCTTCCCACATCCGGGCCCGGTCGGCCAGGATGCCGGCCACCCGGCGCTGGGCCTGCACCAGGCGGGCCACCACTTCGTCTTCGCGCCCCTGGTCGAGCAGAGCGGAGGCCTCGAACAGGAGCCTTTCGACTTCCCTGAGCTCCAGGAGCATGCTGCAGAAGTGGCTTTCGAGCCGGGCGATCGAGATCAGCACCTCGAGGTTGTAGCGGTTGCGGATGTCGCTTCCCAGCTTGCCCTCGAGCTGGTGGATCAGCCGGTCGAGCCGCGCGAGCATCTGCGGGGCCTGTTCGAGCTGCCGGGCGTACTTGCGGCTGAAATTGTCCTCGACCACCAGGGTCATGTCGTAGCTGAACGGCAGCTGCGGCGGTTCGAGGGTGAGGTCGATGCGGGTGGTGTCGCGGCCCTTGCGCGCCCAGCTGCCGTAGGAGGGTTTCAAGCGGGTAGCAGGCACCCGGTCCCAGGCATCCTCGTAGAAGCGCGCCCCCTCCATCAGGGTGCGGTAAACTTCGATCAGGTCCTGGTTGCCCGGGCCGTAGTAGACGTCCATGAAGTCGGCCACGGACTGTTCCACCGAGGGCGCCTCGGGCGACCAGCCATACTGGGTGACGGTGGCCCAGCCGAGCCAGAAGGTTTCATCGTGCAAGCCGCTGTCATCCCAGGCCGCGGCATAGGTGCCGATCGCGCGGGCCTTGCGGCCGAGAGCGGCGCGGACGGTCTGGGCCGCTTCGCTCACCCGGCCGGTGAGCGGCCGGCCCCGGTAGGTAGTCTCCGAGCTGAGGCAGTTGGGGAAGAGCAGCTCGCCCCCCTGCTGGCTGTTGTAGATAAGCTGGTCGATCCCGGCCTTGTCGATCTCGCGGACCCAGGAGTCGCCGGTGGAGGCCACGCCGTTGATCAGGCCGGCCGGCAGGAGATGGAGATGGCGCTCGAGCACCGGGTATTCGACCCAGCAGAGCATCCGGCGGTGGCGTTCGGCCAGCCAGGCGAAGGCCCGGTTGACGTACTCCACCCAGGTGAGGCTCCGGTTCTCATCGTTGAAGGGCCGTTTTTTCTGGCATTTGTCGCAGATTCCGGCGAAATAGACTTCATCGGTGGAGACGTGGAAGTAGTCTACTCCCGGCGTGGCCTCGATCATGTCCTGGTACATGTCGAAGATCAGCCGGAGCGCCTCCTCGTCGCACATGCAGGCCTGGTAGTTGCTGCCATCGGCCCGCAGGTGAGCGAATTCGGGATGCTTGAGCACGTAGGCCATGTGGGCCGGGGACTGGATCTGCGGGACGAGCTGGATGTGGCGCTCCAGGGCGTAACGGGTCAGCTCCTGCATCTGAGACTTGGTGTAGGCCCCCGGCGCGCCGATAACCGGGTGGCTGGGATACTCGTACTTGTCCTCCATTTCGAAGCCGATCAGGTTGACCTTGAACAGGGCGGCCCAGTCGAGGTAGCGTTTCAGGGTCTCGATCCGGTTCTGGTGGTGCTTGGTGTCCCAGTGCACGAAGCGCAGTGGCAGCTCGGGCCAGTCGGTGATCCGGCCGGCAGGCAGAGTCCAGACCCCGCCGGGAGCTGTTTTCAACAGTTGCAGCAGGCTCTGCACGCCGTAGAACAGGCCGGCCTGGGCGTTCCCGCTCACGGTCACCCGGCCGTCCTCGATCAGGAGCGAGTAGGCCTGCTGCCGGGTGGATTCATTCGGCCCCTGTGTCACGCTCCGCGGATCGATTTTCAGCACGACCCGGCCGCCGCCTCCGCCGGTGACAGTCAGCCCGTGGAGTCCGGCCAGGCCGCGGCAGAGACTCTCCCGGGCAAATTCGCTCCCAGCGCCCTCCGTGACCGCTTCCCAGCTCCGGTCTACAACGACTTCTCCCTCCCGCAGCTCCACCTGGCGTGGGGCCGGGATGAGGCTGTAGCCGCGCGAGCGCAGTGGGGTGACCGTTTCGGCCGGTAAATAGCCGATAAAGACTGTCAGGATCAGAATGGACATAGCGGATAAGAATCTTGTGCATTTCATGGTGAGCGGGTCTCCGTTTGTGAGTTGTACCGGATTATTAACAAAGAGAAAAAGGATTCATTTATCAGAGAGTCCGATGATCTGGGTGGCCCCGGGGATTTGAATTACAATATATCATGTAGGGGCGCACCCCAGTGTGCGCCCCCTTACCATTGAAATATTCCCGAATGCCGGGCGGCCACGGGGGGCCGCCCCTACGATGTCATCCAAATCGCCAGGTTCCACCGCCAGGGGAGGGTTTCGAACACGCCCCTTGTCTATGCTCGTCCAAGTCGGGGGGGTTAGCCTGCCTTGAGCTCGCGCAGCAGGGCCAGCAGGTCGAAGATGTCGACTTTGCGGTCCCAGTTGATGTCCGCCTCCCAGGAGCTCTGTTTTTTTGTCAGCATACCGAGCAGGCTGAGCAGGTCGAAAATATTCTGCCTGTGATCATCGTTCAGGTCGCCCTTGGGCGGGACCGCTCCCCGGTACTCCACCAGTGCCTCAGCCAGCTGGTTGGCGTACTCCTCGATGGCGGTGTAGCCGGAGGGCATTGTTTTCGAGTGGTCGGTGCTGTCTGAAGGATTCAGGCCGCGGCCGCGCTCGAAGGCGTCCGGCAGGCCGTCGCGGTCGGTGTCGCGGGGCGGGGCGGCCGGAGACAGGCCGGCCAGCAGGTCGGCCGGCTCGTGCCGGCCCCAGAAGCCGGTGCGGGAGCGCACCTCGTTGATCGTGCGCAGGCTGACAGTGTCGCGCGGGAAGCAGCCGGCCCGCTCGAGCACCAGCTCGTAGGCTTCCTGAGGCGTATGAGTCGTCACCGGCGGCACCTCACCGGGAACGTCGGCTTTTATACCGCCCCTGTCGGCGTAATACTTGATCCCATCCAGCTTAAGTCTCTCCGCCCAGGGGTCCTGGATCAGACCGGTGTAATACTGCGGATCATCGATATAATTATCCGCCAGGTAGTAGTGGGCGCCGGCCCAGAAGCAGAAGGGGAAAATTCTCGGTTCGCTGGGCCCGGTCTTCCAGTAGTTAGCGACGATGTTGAAAGTGCCGTTGTTGGGGTCGTTGTCGTGAAGGAAGCCGTCGCGGAAGTCGTAAATCACGTTGTTGCGCACATCGCTGGGCGCGTTCGCCACTGCCGGGCAGCGCCTCCGGTGGTGGGCGAACAGGGTGTGGTGGACCGTGATCGGCCCGCCGTCCGGCCCGCTGATCATGCCGTAGTTGTGCGGCACACCGTCACTGTGTCCTTCCATGTCGGATTCCTCGACCGCGCACCACTGCATGGTAACGTAGCGGGAGGTGAAGATGTCCACGGTTTCATCGCTGGCCCAACTGAAAGTCATGTGGTCCAGCACGCAGCGGTAGCCGCCGGAGAACTGGAGCGCGTCGGCCCAGCTGACGAGTTGGCTGCGCCTGAAAGGCCGGACGCGCAGGAAGCGGATGACGATGTCATCGTAGCGCGCCTTTCCGGACTCATCGTAGACCGTGGCCAACATGCCGTTGATCGTGATGCCGGCCCCGGGAGCGGTCTGGCCCAGGATGGTCACCTGGCCGTAGGGGATTTCCAGGTCGCCGCGGATCACGCCGCTGGTGTCGAAGACGATAATCCGGGGGCCCTGGGTGGAGAGGGCTTCCTGGAGGCTGCCCGGGCCGTTCCAGTTTAAGTTGGTGACGTGGATCACCCGTCCGCCCCGGCCGCCGGTGGAGTACGCGCCGAAACCCTCCGCGCCGGGAAAGGCCGGGATGGAGTCGGTCTGGGCCCGGGCGTCGATCCAGACGATTGAAAAGGCGAGGAATGTCAGAACCATAGACCTGCCGAACCGCCGATATGCCATGCCACCTCCGGGATGGGCGTTCGAAGTCGAATATAAAACACTCTAAGACGTTTTTCACAGAAAGCCGGATATATCAAGGGGACTGGCCCCGCCCGGCCCCGCTGCCGGCCGGGAGATCGTTCACTGCCGGTTTGAGGGCTGAGTGGGGCATCCGTGCAATCCGTGCCACATCTGTGACATCCGTGATTCTGAATCACGGATTACACGGATAAAAGACGGATGACACAGATCCGCCCGGCCCCACCGGTCGCCCCTACGGCAATTTTTCAGGGGTGTGTCAGGTTTTGAGTCTTTTGTCTTTTTGAGTCACCCCGCCCGCAGGAAGCCCACCCGGCTGCGGAAGCGCAGGATCAGCTCTTTGCGCATCTGCTGATTTTCGGGCAGGGCCAGATGAGGGTCTTCCCGCAGAATCTTTTCCGCTTCCCGGCGCGCTTCCACCAGCACCGGGTAATCCTCCACGATGTCGGCCGCTTTCAGCTCGGGCAGGCCGCTCTGCCTTTCGCCGAAAAAGTCCCCAGGCCCGCGCAGGCGCAGGTCCTCCTCGCTGATCCGGAAGCCGTCATTGGTGGCCTCGAGAATTTTAAGCCGCGCGCGGCTTTCGGGACCCACGCCCGGTGAGGGGACGAGCAGGCACCAGCTCTGCCGGTCGCTGCGGCCCACCCGGCCCCGGAGCTGATGCAACTGGCTCAGGCCGAAACGCTCGGCGTTTTCGATCACGATCACGGTGGCCGCGGCCACGTCGATCCCCACCTCGATCACGGTGGTGCCGACCAGCACCTGCGCCTCGCCGGATTCGAATTCCCGCATGGCGGCTTCTTTTTCGGCCGGGGCCAGGCGGCCGTGGAGCATCACCACCTTGCGCTGGGGGAAGATTTCGTCCCGGTAGCGGACGAACCAGGCCTCGGCGCTGGCCCGCTCGCTCTCCTCGGTCTCCTCGATCCGCGGGCAGACCACGTAGGCCCGTTCGCCGGCGGCCAGCCTCTCCCCGATAAATTTCTGCATGTCCGGCCGCTTGCGTTCGGGAACGATATGGGTGGCAACGGGCTTGCGGCCCGCCGGCAGCTCGTCGATCACGGACACGTCCAGGTCGCCGTAGAGGGTGAGGGCCAGGCTGCGGGGAATGGGAGTGGCGGTCAGCACCAGGCAGTCGGTGTGACGGCCTTTCTCTTTGAGCGCCAGCCGCTGGGTCACCCCGAAACGGTGCTGTTCGTCCACGATCACCAGCCCCAGGTCGCGGAAAGCCACCCCCTCCTGGATCAGGGCGTGGGTGCCCACCACGATTTGGGCCGCGCCGGACTCGATTCTCTCCGCCGCCGCCTTCTTTTCCGCCGGGGACAGCCGGCCCAGGAGCAGGGCCGGCTCCATTCCCAGGGGGGCCAGGAGCCGGGTCAGGGTGCGGTGATGTTGTTCGGCCAGCACCTCAGTCGGGGCCATCAGCGCGGCCTGGTAGCCGTTTTCCACGGCCCGCAGGGCGGCCACCAGGGCCACGACGGTCTTGCCGCTGCCCACGTCCCCCTGCACCAGGCGGTTGAGCGGATGGGGGCCGGCCAGGTCGGCGTCGATCTCGCGTATCACCCGTTTCTGCGCCTCGGTGAGCCGGAAAGGCAGGGCCACGGCCAGCTTTTTCAGCAGGTGGTTGTGCGGGACGTACTTGCGGATTCGCTGTTCTGCGCCGATATGGAACTTGCGGCCCAGGAGCATCAGTTCGAGGTAGAACAGCTCCTCGAAAGCCAGGGCCCGTCTGCCCCCGGCCGCCTGCGCCAACTTGGCCGGCCGGTGCACCAGCCGGAAGGCTTCCGGCCTGGAGGGCAGGGCCAGGGACAGGCGGATTTTTTCCGGGACGCGGTCGGTGAACGAGGCGGCGGCGGGCAGGGCGGCGGCGGTGAGGCGGCGCAGGAGTTTCTGGCCCAGGCCCTCGGTGGCCGGATAGACCGGGATCACTCCGCCGATTTTACCCTGCAGGCCGTCTTCTTTCTCATCGCAGTCCAGCCTTTCGTATTCGAGGGGGGCGAGGAAGAGCCGGTCGCGCCAGAGCTTGAGCCGGCCGAAAACGATCCAGCGCTGGCCCCGCTCCATCACTCCGGACATGAATCCTCTGCCGAAAAAGGTGCAGGAGATTTGGCCGCTGCCATCGTCCAGCACCGCCTCGAAGCCGGCGTTCCGGCCGCCGCGGCCCCTGAGCCGCCGGGCGGCGGCGACGGTGCCGGTCACGGTCACTTCGCCCTCGAAAGTTTGCAGCGAGCCGATCCGCACCACCGCGGCGACGTCGATATAGCGGCGGGGGAAGAGGTGCAACAGGTCGGAGACGGTTTTGATGCCGAGCCGGGCGAGTTGTTCGGCGCGGCGCGGGCCCACTCCGGACAGGTACTGGATGCGCATCTGCGGCTCGAGCCGGGAGGGTTTTCGCGTAGGGGCAGCAGTCACTTCTTTTGCTCTCTGGCCGGGTTTGACAAAGGCAGGGGACTCGCCGGGATCAGGCTAATTCTCTTGAAGATTCATCCCGGAAAGCCTAAATTTGCTTGGTGATCCGAAATGACTTTTCAGTGGAAATTAACCACAAAATGTTCCGACATACAAGAAAACTGTCATTAATCATTTTCTCCCTGCTGATAATGGCAAACCGTCTACCAGCTCAGGACACCACCGCGGCCGCGGTCGATTCCAGCGCAGCCCAGGCGGTGGACACGGCCGCCGGAGCCAAAGCAACTGCAGCAATTCCGGCCGATACCCTAAATCCTGACAGCGTGAAAGCCGCCCCGGCGGTGACTGTCCCATCCGCGACTCAAACGGATACCACTAAAGCCGGCACTACCGGGGCTGCAACCGCCGTTCCGGCGGGTACGGTCAGGCCGGACAGCGGGAAAGCCGCCCCGGCGGCGACCGGCCCAGCCGCGACTCAAACGGATACGGCCAAGGCCCGCGCCGCCGGCACGGCGACTGTCACGCCGGCCGGTACTGTAAAGCCTGACAGTGGGAAAGCAGCCCCGGCGCCGCCCGTAGTCCGTCCCCGGCCATCCGGCACGGAGGTCGATTGCAAGGTAATCCCCTGGGACTGGGACGACTATACCCGGGTGATCGAAGTGGGCCTGCGCAACCTGGAAAACGGCCGAGAATACAGCCTGGAAAAAAACGAGAAATACGAGCTGCTGTTCAAGAAGTACCTGGAGGGCTTGCGGGTCCGGGTCTGGGGCAACATCCGCCGCGACCGGGACGGCTTCTACGACATGACCCTCAACGATTATCTCCCGCTGGACAGCCTGCTCGCCGCGGAAAAAGCGGCGAAAGCGGCCAAGGCGGATTCGGCCGCAGGCAGGCAGCAGAAACCGGGGGCCAAGGATTCCACTGGTACCTCAGCCGGAACGCAGCCATCAGCCGTTCAGGATTCCACAGCGGCCACCGCCGGAATTAAGCTGGATTCGACAGCCGCAGCGGCTGGAACGCAGCCGGCGGACAGCTCTGCCGCGGCCCCCGGCGCTCAGCCGCCGGACACCAGCTCCAGGCAGGCGCCTGTACTGCAGCCGGCCCAACCACCGGCTCCTCCCGGAAACCTCGGCCAGCAAGCCGGGCCAAGCCAGGAACAGCCGGCCGGGGAGCCCGCCGGGCAGCCGGCGGACCAGCCTAAGGAGCAAAATCCCTGACAGGGCGTTTTATACATAGCTGACAGTCAAACCAATTTCAGCAAGGAGAGGATCATGAGCGACAGCAACAGGATTTCCCGGCGCAACTTTCTGGCCTGCGGCGGCGCGGTAGTGGCATCCACCCTGGCCCTGGCCTGCGGGAAAAGCCAGCAGCCGGAACAGGCTGCGGATTCGGCGGCCAAAGAGATGGCTACGGCCGGCGGCGCAGCCCCGGGGATAGCGGCGGATGCGCCCTACGCGGGGTTCCGGGTGGGGATCCAGAGCTACTGCTTCCGCAATTTCAAGCAGCCGCAGGAACTCTACGACATGATCCACAGCCTGGGACTGGCCCACATCGAACTCTGGCCGGACGGCCATCTGCCGGTGGAAACGCCGCAGGCCGAACTGGAGGCCAGGGTCCAGGCTTTCCGCGACCAGGGAATCAGTATCGACGCCTGCGGCGTGGTGGAATTCCAGAACGACGAGGCCAATGCGCGGCGGATTTTCGAGTACGCCAAGACCCTGGGCGTGATCGCGATCAGCGCAGGCCCGACCCATGAGGCCCTGCCGCTGATGGCTAAGCTCACCCAGGAGTACGGCCTGCCGATCGCGATACACAACCACGGCCCGCAGGACAAGCAGTTCGGCACGAGCGAGCTGATCCGCCAGCACCTGGTACCCCTGCCCGCCAGCGTCGGCCTCTGCGTGGACACCGGCCACTTCCAGCGGGTGGGCGAGGACCCATTGGCCGCGATCGAGGAGTTCGCCGACCGGATACACGGCATCCACCTGAAGGACATGGTGCCGGGAGCGGACGGCCGCTGGGAGGATGCCATAGTCGGCCGCGGCAAACTCGACCTGCCGGCCCTGGTCAAGCTGCTCAAGAAGATCGGCTTTGCCGGCTACTTCTCGCTCGAATACGAAAGCGACCCGCAGAACCCGCTGCCGGCGATGCGCGAGTGCCTGGACGAATTGAAAAAGGCCTGCGCCCAGCTCGCCTGAGAGGCGCTGTATCTGTCATATATGAAAACTCCGCCCGGAAAACTTTGGGCGGACACGCGGGTCCGCCCCTACGGTACGGGGTCGATCCTTGTTGAGTGGGAAGATATATCTTTATGAATTGTAATGTCTTATGCGTGGACACGGCGAGCCGTGTCCCTTCGCTGTGGGTTTTGCGACAACCCTTACGGTTCGAGTCAGGCCCTGAAGCATATTCGGAAACGTCCTTTTTACCGGAGTCACAATGGAAAGAATTTCGAGGCGCAGTTTTCTGTCTTTTGGCGGTGGAATAGTGGGCGCCACCCTGGCCGCCGCCTGCGGCGGCGGAGGCTCGCCATCCGCTGAATCTACTCCGGCAGCCGGTTCCTCGGCCCAGCCGGCAGCCGCGCCCGCGGCCATGAACGAATACTGCGGTCTGCGGATGGGCATGCAGAGCTGGTGTTTCCGCGAGTGGGACCTCGACCGGACTATCGCCGGCATGCAGGAGCTGGGCCTGTCCAACATCGAGCTGGCCCTGGTCGTGCACCTGCCGCTCGATTCAGCGGACGAGGCGCTGCAGGCGGCCCGCGGTAAATTCGACGCGGCCGGGATCAAGATCGACGCTTTCGGCGTGGAGCGGGTGCGTAACGACGAGGCCCAGGCGCGCCGTCTGTTCGAGGTCGGCCGAAAACTCGGCGTGATCACGATCAGCGTCGCCCCGGAATACGAAGCCCTGCCCCTGGTGGACCGGCTGGCCAACGAGTACGGCATCCCGGTGGGTATCCACAACCACGGCCCCGAGGACAAGCTTTACGCCAAGCCCGAGATGTTCCGGGAAAAGCTGGCCGGACTTTCCAGCCTGACAGGCCTCTGTGTCGACACCGGCCACTACGGCCGTTCGGGCGTGGACCCGCTGGCAGTGATCGATGAGTTTTCCGACCGGATCAACATGGTGCACCTAAAAGACATGGTGCATGGCGGCGCTGGCGAGCCCGAGTGGGTGGACCGGATAGTGGGCCAGGGCCAGCTCGACCTGCCCGGGCTCCTGAAACGCCTGTCGGCTATCGACTTCGCCGGCCCGTTTTCGCTGGAATACGAGAGCGACCCCGCCAATCCCCTGCCGCCGATGAAGGATTGCCTGGCGGCGGTGCGGCAAGCCTGCGCGGCGATGGGCTGATGCCTGGCAGCTCGGATTCACAATTTACCGTAAAACTCGTAGGGGCAGCCCCCCGTGGCCGCCCGTTATTCGGGATTATTTCGATGGCAAGGGGCGCACACAGGGGTGCGCCCCTGCACAGAACCGGATAAATGCCGTTTTTTTATGAATAATAATGGATAGAATCGACAGCGAGACCATCCATGACCGCCGGAAGTAAAAAGATCCAGGGCCTGTCCGCCGGTGTCTTACTGGCGGCGCTTGCGGCGATTGGCTGCGGCGGGAGCGGACATCGCGCCGACGAAACTCTTACCGCCGACTTCCGCTATGCGCCCTGCTGGTGGCAGAGTTCTATCTGCCTGCCGGACGACCGCCAGAAGACCCTGGTGGGCGACGACGGCAGCCTGCTGTACGATTACACTCGGAACGCGCGGGTCAGTTTCGGTCCCTACGCGGATTTCATCATCCGGATACAGGCCGGCATCCAGAGCCGAACGGAATGGGCCGGCCAGCAGTTGTATTCGGCCCGCGTGCCATTGGTGCGAACTTTCAAGCGGGCGGGCGCGCTGGAAATCACCGAGGAAGTTTTTGCGCTTGCCCCGCCATTGGCCTGGGCCGGCCCGGACTCCTTCTGTCTGGGCACGGACATCCACGGCCTGCCGATCTACGGCCCTCCCCGCAACGACCTGCTGGTAATCGGCTACCGCAACACAGGCGACGAACCGGTCACATTCACCACGCACCTGGCCGTGGAAAGCATCCACCGGGCCGAACGTTCGGGAGCGGGCCGTTTCCGGGTGGGCGAGGCCACCGAAATAATCACGGCCGCGCCGGTCATGACTTTCCGCAACTGGAACAACCGGGCGATAGTGGAATTGGAGCCGGTGAGGCTGGCGCCCGGCGACACCGCCCTGCGCTGTTTCGCGGTGGCGCGCGGCCGGACCCTGCCGCAGGTCGACTCCCTGGTCGCCGACCCGTTCTCCCTGCGCAGTCAGGCGGTGAGCTACTGGGAAGGGATCGACCTGCCCTACGGCCGGATCACGGTGCCGGACTCGACAGTCCAGGCCGTACTCGAATCCTCGATCCGCAACATCTACCAGGCCCGGGAGATCCGGAACGGCCTGCCGGCTTTTCAGGTGGGGCCCAGCGTGTACCGTGGCCTGTGGGTGGTGGATGGCTCGTTTCTGCTGGAGGCGGTGACGTTCCTGGGGCGGGAAGCGGAGGCGCGCAGCGGGATCGCCTACCTGCTCGGCTTCCAGCGGCCGGACGGCTCGTTCATGCTGATGGACGGCCACTGGAAGGAAACCGGGATCGTGCTCTGGGCCGTGACCCGTCATGCCCGGCTGACCGGCGACCGGCAATGGCTGGAGGGCGTGTGGCCGGTAGTGGAGAGAGGCTTCGCCGCGATCGCGGCCATGCGCCGGCAGGCTTCCACCGATCCGGCGGCCCCCAACTATGGCCTGATCCCGGCGGGTTTTTCGGACGGCGGCCTGTCCGGGAGCTATCCCGAGTACACGAATATTTACTGGTCACTGGCCGGGATGAAAGCGGCGGCCGAGGCGGCCCGCTGGCTGGGCCGGCAGGAACAGGCCGGGAGCTGGCAGGCCGAATACGATGACTTCCTGGCCGGGTTCAGGGAGGCCGCCGAACGGGACGTCCGGACCGATTCCCACGGCAACCGCTACGTCCCGATCCAAATGGTGGAGAACGATAAAATCCCGCCCCAGAAAGCTCAGTGGGCTTTCCTGCACGCGGTGTTTCCGGGCAAGGTGTTTGAACCCGAAGACCCCATCCTGCAAGGGAACCTTGAGATGCTGGCCGCGGTCGAGCGCGAGGGGCTGGTCCTGGATACCGGCTGGCTGAAGGACGGCCTCTGGAACTATTTCGCCTCCTTCTACGCCCACGCCCTGCTCTGGACCGGCGACGGCCGCAAGGCGGCCCGCACCCTCTACGCATTCGCCAACCACGCTTCGCCGACCTTGGTGTGGAGGGAAGAGCAAAAGCCGGTGGGCGAAGGCCAGGCGATGGTGGGCGACATGCCGCACAACTGGGCCAGCGCGGAATTCGTCCGGCTGGTCCGGCACCTGCTGGTGATCGAGCGGGGCGGGGAACTGCACCTGTTCGAGGGCCTGCCCGCCGAATGGGCGGGTCCCGGCCTGGTCACCCGCCTGGACGGCGTGGTAACGGAATTCGGCAAGGTTTCGCTCGAGTTGAGGGTGGCGGAAGACGGCCGGTCTGCCGGGTTGACATTCGACCCGCCGGAGCGTACGCCCCCGGACAAGGTTGTCCTCCACCTGGACGGCTGGTCCGGTCGGGAGGGCGTGCTGGAACTGGCCAACACCGGAAGGCAGACTGTCCGGATCGAGCTGGCGAGGTAAAGGTGGCGCACTACTTGGTGACTGCCGGAGTGAAAAGGGAGCTTCTGGCAGAACTTGAGCGGAAGCTTTCGGCCGGGGAATTCCTGGGATTGTGGCCGTTCGGCAAGGCGCTGAGTTTCAGCCTGGAAAACGCCAGGTGGAAGGACGGAGACACGGCAGTCTGGGAGGAGGAGGATTATTGTTCCCCGCCATTGGCCGCGGAGCGCAAGGCAGTCCTGGACCGCTATTTCGAGCGGATCGAGGTCGAGCCGGTGGCGCAAGGCGAAGGCTGGGAGAGGATTAAAGAGCTGGTTCGGCTGTTTGAAAAAGAGTAATGACGTTGCCAGCCGGTAGGTTTTCAAGACAGAAAAGGGGCGCGAGAAATCGCGCCCTTTTCACTTAGCGGTCATAAATGGGGGAAAAATAACAGGGGCGGTTCGTGAACCGCCCCTGCAATCACTGCCCTCCCCCTTTGCAAAAGGGAGGGCGAGGGGAATTTCCCCCACCCACCGGGCGACCGGCGGGTCGCCCGCAATACAGGCCACAATCCAGGCTAACTCATGACAACCGTGGTGTCGCGCCAGGGACGGGTGCGCTGCAGGTCGCTGTTGAGCACCTCCACCGCCAGGTTGACGTCATCCACGATCTGGAAGTCGTACATGCCCACGCAGATAAAGTCCGCGCCGCTCTTGAAAGCATAAGGGAAGCCCACTTTTGGCTCGATGGCGCCGGCGGCCAGGATCTTATAGGCGATCCAGGGCTGCGGCAGGGTTTCCATATAGGCCACGGTCTCATCCGGGTCGGTGCACCAGATGTTGTCGTGCTCGTCGGTCGGGGTGGCGGACCAGTAATCGGTGTGGTGCAGGGTCTTGACCCAGAAGTCCGGCTGGATCCCCAGGTCCACGCAGGCCTTGACCGTATCCAGCATGTGCGCGCCCACGCCGGCGGGCAGGCCGTTCTGGCGGATGAATTCAACCCCGCGGGCGATCTCTTCCACCTTGCCGTCGCGGTAGAGCCGGTCGGCAATCCCGCCCTGGACGTAGCAGGCGCAGGCCCCGCCGTCGATCGAGAGCTGGATCCCGGTGATCAGGTCTTTACCATAGGCAGAGTCGGAGATGAACTGGATCGAGCCGCGCTCCTTGCGCCAGTAGTCGTTGATTACCCGGCCCAGGGCGGGGTTGGTGATGATGGTATTGACCCCGCACTTTTCGGCCATGCGGAAGGTGTCGAAAACTTTCTGGTCGCTGTGGTAGGCCTTGACCAGCTCGGAGACGTAGATCAGGTCGCGGGCATGGGCCCAGCCGCCGATCAGGTTGCCGCCCAGGACCATCCGGCTCAGCTTGAGGCCCTTGATGTGGCCGTAGGGCAGGGTGCCCTTGAGCTCGCTGAGGCTGGCGAAGCGGAAGGTCTTGATCGTGGCGCTGGTCATAGCTTCGGGGTTGTTTTGCATCGAGGCTTCCAGCAGGCTCTTCTCCTCGAAGCTCTGCCAGCCGGCTCTCCTGAGCGCAGCCCAGACGAACCCGCCGAAAACCGGCAGGCCGATCAGGGGCCGGAGGATTTCCCGGCGGCTGATCGGGCCGAGGGGCACCCCGGCAGCGCTGGAATCGGCAGGCAGAGAGGCTTCCCTGGGAGGCGCGGCCTTTTCTTTCCTTGCGCCCAACGCCAGCAGGGAATCCAGCCGGAAGCGGCTGCTCCCCGGCAGACATGCGACCACTACCAGGGCGAGCATTTCGACCAGGTTCTTGTCCACCAGCAGGTAGTTGCCCTCGGTGAATATGCTCTTGACCGACTCGACCAGCGGCGGGTTGGCGACCCAGTAGAGCGCCAGGAGCGCGATCCCGGAAACGGCGGCGGTCCGGACCAGCACGCCGAACACCAGCCCCAGCCCGATCAGGGCGAGGCCCCACATGTTCAGCAGGTCCACGGCCCTCAGGACCGGGGGATTCAGCAGAATCCAGTCGAAGAGCCCGCGGAAAATCCATTTGGAATCGGCCAGGTAGGCGGCGCAGGTCCAGTCGGGATTGGTGATTTTCACCAGGCCCTCGTAGAGGAAGTGCCAGCCGATCGCCAGCCGCAGGACCACCAGGCCCCAGGTCTGCAGTACAGTCAGTCCGCCGTCGGTTTGCCCGTCTCTGTCCGGCATTGCCTAAACCTCCGCTAAGGAATTATCGGTACAAGCTGAACTAAAACTCGTCGAATCCGCCTTTTTCCCGCACTTCGCGCCACATGTTTTCGTGATGGATCGGGTCGGTCATGTCGGTCAGGTGGCAGACGAAGCAGTTTTTGTTGGCCCCGATCGCGAACGGCTGGCCCTGGTACTGCATGGGCTGGATAACGTCCCGGAAGCGGTCGTGGGGGTTGAGCGCCGGGAAGATCGCATGGGGCGAACCGTGGCAGCCGGCGCAACGAATGAGGGTGTTGTCGTTGTAAAGCCGGTATAGTTCACCGGGCGTCTGGTTCCATTTGTTCACCGAGCTGGCGGCGGGGCCGGGCTGCTGGAAATCCACGTGGCAGGCAAAGCAGTCCGGGTTTTCGAGCCAGGGCGTGCGCGGCGGGATTTGATCGGCGGGGACGGTGGGCGCGAGATTGGCCGCCAGCCTAAGGGCGTAAGGCTTGTCTTTCTCCTTTACCAAAAGGCCGCTGGCCAGGTCGTCCAGGCCGCCGTGGCACTTGCTGCAGACCACCTGCCGGTCGCCGCCGCCGTGCACGCCGCGCACACTGCGGGTCAGGCCATCGAAGGCGACCGGGTGGCAGTACATGCAGGACTGGTCTCCCAGGCCGGTCATGTAATTGGCGTGCCAGCCGTGCATGGCCGCCGACAGGTTCAGCACTCCCGGCTGGCCCTCTTGGCCGAGGGCCGCATCCGGGTGGCAGCTCTGGCAGAGCCGCGGATTACCGGCGCTGGCATCGGCCAGCAGGGTGGTGCCGTGATGCCGGTCGTGGACTGCGAGGATGTTGGCCGCGGTTTCGGTGGAGATACCGGCTCCCAGCTTGCGTGGCTCGCCGCCGTGGCAGCGGTAGCAGCCGGTTTCGGTCGAAACCGGCGCCACGACCCGGGTGCGGGCAAGGACTTTGCCGGATGATTTTTCTCTGGCTTCCACGGTCACCAGCGGATAGGCATTGAAGGTGCCATCCTCCCGGTAGGGAGCCAGCGGGATAGATTTGGCGACGAATATGTCCGCAGTGGTGTCCCAGTCGAAGGTGCCGGAGGGCACGCCTTTGCCCGCCAGGCCGACATTACGTTGCAGAGCGGCGCCGTAGTTCTGCGCGGCGAAATCCCAGAACGGCAGGTGCTTGGCCGGATCGGCGTGCTGAGGCTCCACTTCATAAGAGAGCTCGACTTCCTCTCCAGGCACCAGCACGGGCTGTTGGGCCCGCCGGATGAGCTGAGCTTCGAGCGTGTTGGCCGGCGGCAGGAAGCTGAACATCTCGTCGCAGTCGCTGATACACTGCATACCCTGCTCGTTCCAGGCCAGCAGCACGTATTGGTCCTTGTTCCTGTCGAACGGCGGGATTTCCACGGTCCCGGGCGGCTTAACTCCGGCCGGCCGGGAAGGTGCGGCCGGGATTTCACGGCCCAGCAGCCGGGTCCAGATGTATTCGGCCAGGGCTTCCTTTTCCGCCTGCGTGCCGACGAACGGCGGCATGTACCGCATTACCTTGCCCTGGCCGGAAATCTGCGCAATCAAGCCCTGGTAGCCGTAGCGCGCCGAGCGCGGCAGGATGTCCATCCGCAGCCCGCCCACCGTGTGGCAGCTCAGGCACTGCAGGTTGAACAGCTCACGCCCGGCTTCCAGCCGGTTATTATCGGTCACCTCGCGCACGGCGGTCCATCTGGCGTTTGCCAGGAAGCCCTCGCTGTCGAGCTTTTGGACATCCGCTTTGAGTATCGAGTTGGAGTACATGTAGCCGTAGATCACGAAGGGCTTGCGGCTGATTTCGCGGGTATATTCGAAGGCGCCCATCCAGACCAGGCCAATCGGCAGGAGCAGGAAGGCGGCCAGTTTCTGCACCGAGCGGGATTTCATCACGCTGAGCAAGATCCCGAAAAGGAAGAACAGGGCGGTGGTCAGGTAGAGCTTGTCGAGCAGCGGCAGGGTAGTGGCCGCGTTCTGTCCGAAAGCCACATCGCGCACTGCCGGCGGCACGGCGTAGAAGTACCAGAGGGCGCTCGGCACCAGGCCCGCCACCGGCCAGAGGAGCCATTTGGTGCAGTAGACCAGCATCCGGCGGCGGAAAGCCTCCTCGGCCAGGAAAACCGTGGTCACGTAGCCGAACAGGCCGGCGAAGGTGAAGCAGATAAAGCTGCGGAAAAACAGGGACGGAAAGTAAGTGGGGTTGAAGAACCCGTCCCAGAAATTGCCCGAGGCCAGCCAGCCGCCGGGAGTGAGCATGAAATCGATGATGCCGTTGATGACGAACAGGCTGAGCCAGGCGAACAGGAAATAGAGGAAGGAAATTCTGAGCCTGGCGGTCCGGCCCAGGGAGTCGAACTTGTAATGATAGATCAGCAGTGAAACTATTTCGCCGAGGAAGAAGACCCATTCGATAGCCCAGCCGAAAACGAAATTGTGGATGAGAAGGTTGGTCCCGGAAGGGCTTACCAGGGCGATGATAAACCAGATGCCCACTCCGGAAATCCCGCCGAACACCATGGTCAAAAGCAGGAAAAACCAGATGTGCTTTCGCAGGTAGGCGTGGATCCGGTCGTCGTTCTCGCGCCAGGCCTTGAGGTCGGTGAGCCAGAGGAAGAGGCCGCCGCCCACGGCCAAGTGGCTGATATAGACGTGGAGGACGGCGATTACGGCGATCAGCGTGGGACCGCCGATCACGGTGGTTTCCCAGACCGGATAGTTCATGAGCCGGCCTCCTTCCCGCCGTGGGCGAGCGCCCATTTCAGCATGAAGTAGACCGTCACCAGCCCCGCCACGAAGATCACGAGGAACAGCCCGAGCACATCGTATTGAGGCTTGATCCAGAGCGATTCGACTTTGAAGAAGGGCTCGAGGTAGGCCGTGCGCAGGAAAGTACGCATCAGGATCATCGCCGCCACTGTGGCCAGGAGCACGGCGACAGTGGGCAGGAGCCGGCCCAGCACGGCGGTCATGATCGCCGCGATCGCCAGGACGATACCCAGAAAGAGCGTCATGGTATAGAGCATGTTCTGGCCCATGTACTTCATCATCACTTCGCGCGGCAGGGCCATCAACAGCCAGAAGCCGATCACCACCTGGAACATAGTCGCCACGGCGAAAATTTTCAGCCCGGTTTTCATCTTGTCGGCAGCCCCGGCCACACCCTTTTTCTCCCGCAGGCGCCACACTATAGCCGAAAACAGGCCGGCCACGGCAACCGAGGCGGTAACAAAGTGCAGGTATCTGGGCCAGAGCACCGGATCGCTCAGGCCGAGCAGGGTGCCGGAGCGGTGCTCGAAGTATTCGACCCATCTCCCCGGATTAAGCATCAGGGAGATGTTGTTCTGGAAGGCAAAGGCCACGTAGAGCAGCATCAGGCAGGTAACGGCCAGCGCGGCGGTGGCGAGAGAGCGGCGGGTGAGGAACTTGCGCGCATTCACGTAGGCGCCGTAGTAGCCGATAATGACCACCGGGATCACGGCGATCCAGTACACGGCCATCAGCACCGAACTCGTATAAAAGAAGTGGCCGTAAAGGACCTGGAAGAAAAGCAGGGGCGCCACGCCGATAGTGATTCCGATGGCGAAAGAGGTGGGCACTTTTCGGGCGAATACGCTGGAGGTCCCACCCTCCGAGTCGGCGTCGCCGCGGGTGAGCCGGCTGGCCAGCATCAGCAGGCTGCCGCCCAAGGCGACGTTGATTACCAGGAGATGGAGCATCAGGGTAAGGACACCGAGGAATTCCAGCAGCCACCAGGGAGCCGGAATCGCTTCAGCGGATGGTATCAGCCTGGAAGGATCCATTTACGTACTCCCGGGCGGTCGAGTGTGAAGAGAACTGAGCCGGGTCGGCGGATCAGCGAATTAAAGTGCGCCGGCGCGATGGAATCCAATGCCGGACCTCGGCCAAAAAGGTGGGAATAAAAGGCCGTCGGAGAATGCCGGCAATCCGAGTGTATGTCGAAATAGTTTCCGTGCTGGGATGGGATACAGTGCTTATTCTATCCGGCGCCGCCCGCAATAGCGGCCTCGATTGCAATACGGGATGCAATCTCAAGTTACCACATCTGAATACGGTTGTCAATCCGGATTTGTTACAGAAAAGGGCGCGGCCCTGATGGTGTTTCAGGCCGCGCCCCCGCGGTTTCTCAAACCTCCACCACCCGCCCCTCGTCCGCCGCCTGGGTGGCGGCCAGGCAGATGCGGGTGACCCGGAAGGGGTCCTCGGGAGCCACCAGGGGTTCGTTCCGGCCTCGCAGCCAGCCGCAGAAGTCTTCCAGTAGGCTCCTCGGCCTTTCAAGCGTCAATTCGACCGGTCCGGCGTCCCGGGTGATGATTTCCACACTCTCTCCCAGCTCGCGCGTTTCCACGACTCCGGCCGAACCGATCACCCGCAGGCGGTCGTCCCCGTGGGTAGGGGCCGTTTCGGGACGCAGGTAGTCGAGAGTGACCGAGGCGGTGGCGCCGCCTTCCATCTCCATGCACACCACACCGTGGTCCTGGCAGCCGGGGTAATCGGGGTGGGCGAGGTTGCCGTGGAAGGCGCTTACCTTCTTCACGTCCAGGCCCATGGTCCAGTAGATGTAGTCGATGGCGTGGATTCCCACCCAGAGGATGCTGCCGCCGTAAATTTCCCGCTGTTTGTAGAACCAGGGGCGTTCCTCCCCCCATTTGTAGGACTTCTGGCCCCGGCCCAGGACCGGCCTGCCGATTTTACCGGCGGCCACCGCCTGCCTGATCGTGTAGAAAGCGGGCGAGTAGCGGATGGTGAACAGGGCGGTGAGCCTGACTCCGCTCTTTTTTACCGCCGACTGGAGCATGTCCAGGTCGGCAAAAGTGGTGGCGACCGGCTTTTCGCTGATTACGTGAACGCCGGCCCGGGCGGCCGCGGCCCCGGCGAACGGGATGCGCGAGTAGGGCAGGCAGACCGCGGCCAGGTCGAGCTTTTCCTTGTCCAGCATCTCCTGGTAGGTTTCGTAGAGCCTGGTTTTGGGGCCGAACCAGCGCTGTTTTTCGGCCCACTTGCGCTTTTGGTCCAGGGGATAGGAGCCGCCGCGCCGGGTGCCGTCCTCGTTGTATTCCCAGTCGCCGTCTTCGAAAGCATAAGCGGAGATTACGGCGCCGGGCACCCGGTCCAGGCTGCCGAGCACGGTATCGGTGTGGCCGGCCGTGCCGATCATGCCGATCCGCACAGGCGCGCCTGGGTCGAGTACCGCGTCGAGGGGTGCGGCCTGGGCCCGGGAGGCAGGCAGGCCGGCGGCCAGGCCCAGGGCTCCAGCGCCGAGAGTGCGCAGGAAGGTCCGGCGGTCGGGCTGGGACAGGTAATCTTGGCGGATAGCGTCTTTTGCTGGCATGGAACGGCTCCTTGTATGGTATGACCGGCGGAATGTGTTCGAGGGGAAAGCCGGTTTCTATTTTAACATCCGTTCCTGCGCCACGCCAGAGAGGATGGTCGGCCGGCTTGAATACAGGTCAGTCCGCCGGTATATTGAGCCGGTAAAAAAACCTCCGGGAAACTGACACTATGGCTGACTCGGATTTCGAGTACTACGAAGGCATGGAGCGGATCATGGGCACCGTGTTCCGGCTGCACGCCTTCCATCCGCCGGGCTGGGGCGGCCGGATGCGGGAAGCGGCCGACCGCCTGTTCGACGCCCTGGTCGAGGATGACCGCCGGCTGAGTATATATGCAGAGGACAGCGAAATAAACCGGATCAACGCACAGGCAGGGGGCCGGCCGGTGGCGGTGAGCGAGGATACTTACCGGCTGCTGGAAGAGGCCCGGCGCTGGTGGGAGTTCACCGGCGGCTTGTTCGACGTGACCGTGGGCGCGCTGATGCGGGCCTGGGGCTATTACCGGGAGGCGCCGCTGCCTGGTCCGGAGCCGCCGGAAGTGAAGGACGCGCCGGGGCTGACCGGCTGCGACAAGCTCGAGCTCGACCCCCTGAACCGCACGGCCCGCCTGGCCCGGCCGGGCATGCTGATCGACCTGGGCGGTTTCGCCAAGGGCTGGTGTGTCCAGCAGCGTTCGGCGATCCTGGCCGACGCGGGTCTGGCGGACTTCGTGATCAGCGCGGGCACCAGCACGGTGCTGGCCCGGGGCGCCCCGGCCGGGGCCGAGGGCTGGCCCACGCAGCTCGAAAACTTCGGCGCCGAACGCACCCGGCTCGACTCGCTTACGCTGCGCGACCGGGCCGTATCGGTATCCGCTAACTACCGCAACGCACTCAGCGGGCCCGGCGGCCTCGCCGTGCGCCATATCATGAACCCAGTCACCTTCGAGCCGGTGACTCAGATCAGGCGCGTGGTGGTGGCCGGCCCCCGCGCCGATGACTGCGAGGCCCTGTCGACCGCCCTGCTGGTCCAAGGCGGCCCCTCCGGCTGGTTCGATCTGTCCGGCCGGACGGGGTACGAGGCGTTTTTCGAGTTCCCTACCCGGGATTGACGGATTTCCGGCGCACCGGCGCTCCCGGTTGATTTTTATCGGGGCAGATTGTAGATTTATACTCAATCGCAAGGCAACTTTCCGCCGAGGCGGATTTTTTTTGGGAAGCGGCGAATGAAAATTCTGGTTACCGGCGCCAACGGCTTTTTCGGCAGCCGGGTGGCTGCCGCCCTGGCTTCGGACAGCTCCCGGGAGACCGTGCTGTTCGCCCGGCCGTCCGGTCAAGAGAACTTGCCCAAGGGGCCGAACGTCCGGGTGGCTTCAGGCGACCTGACCGATCCGGATTCGGTGAAGAAGGCCCTGGCCGGCTGCGACGGGCTCATCCACACCGCGGCTCACGTCGCCAACTGGGCGCGCCGGCCGGAGGTATTCGAGCGGGTGAACGTGGAGGCCACCCTGAACCTGCTGCGCGAGGCCGGGGAGGCCGGGGTGGGCAGAATAATCTACGTCTCATCTTTCCTGGCCCTGCGCCATTCCACGGACGGCCGGCCGATTGACGAAGAAACTCCCTGCGAGCGGGCCGACCATTACAACGACTACGAGCGCACCAAGTACGAAGCGAATCTGCAGGCGATCGAGCTGGCCCGGGCCGGCCTGCCGGTAGTGATCCTGTATCCGACCGTGATGTTCGGCCCGGGACCCTTGACCAGCGGAAACCTGATCGCCAGGATGATGGTGGATTTCATGAAGCGGAAGCTGCCGGCAAAACTGGGTGACGGTATCCCGCGCTGGGATTTCGTGTTCGTCGAGGACGTGGTCCAGGGCGCCCTGCTCGCGCTGGAAAAGGCCGTGCCACCGGACCGGTTCATCCTGGGCGGGGAGGACGTGAGCCTGGCGCAGTTTTTCGCCACACTGGAGGAAGTGACCGGAGTGAGAGCCCCCCGGTTTTCGGTTCCGTTTTCCCTGGCGCGGCTGGCGGGGGCGGCGGAGGAGCTGTTGGCAGTGCTGTTCGCCCGGCCGCCGCAGACCACCCGCGCGGTGGTCGACATATTTCGCAAGGACTGGGTTTTCGATTATTCGAAGGCCTGCTCCAGACTCGGCTACACGCCCCGCAGTTTCGCCGAGGGCATGCGCCAGACCGTGGACTGGATCAGGAGCCGGGGGCTGGCCTCATGACCGGGGAAACCAAGCGCCAGATCGAGCACATGCTGCCAGTGGGATTCGCTTTCCTGCTGCGCTACCTGAGCCTGGCCGAGGCGGTCCTTTGCTGCATCGCGGCCGCAATCTACGGAATTTTCATCTCGGGCCGGATCAACCGGGAGGGAGTGAGGGCCGCGGAGGCGGCCCGGGGCTGGAGCGTGGGCAAGCTCGCCTATGCGCTGGTGATCCTGGCGCTGATCCTGATCTTCCGCAACCGCCTGCACATCGCCGCCGGGGCCTGGGCCATGCTGGCGGTGGGAGACGCAGTCAGTAACATCGCCGGCCGGGCCTGGGGCCGGAAGCGGATTCCCTGGTCTAAAGAAAAGACCTGGGTGGGCAGCGCGGCTTACGTGCTCTCTTCCTGGGCCGTTTCGCTGGTGCTGGTCTGGTGGACGGCAGCCGGGACCGGGGCGCTGTTGCCGGCACCGGCCGTGGTAGTGCTCGCCTGCCTGGCCGCCGCGGTGGCCGGCGCGATCGTGGAGAGCCTGCCCCTGGCGATAGACGACAACGTCACCAGCCCCCTGGCGGCGGCTCTGGTTCTGGCCGCATTTATCTGAAGGACATGGGAAATTGTACGTTACCGGTTTTCCTCTGGCCGAGGCGCTGGCAGTCACCGTGGCTTTCGGCCTGGCCGCCTACTTTCTGAAGACGGTCAGCCCGGGCGGCTTGGCCGGGGGAATCGTAGTCGGTACTTCGATCTACTGGTGCGGCGGCTGGCCGGCTTTTACCGTGCTGGGTGCGTTTTTCGTGACGGCGAGCGTCCTGACCAGGATTGGATATGCCCGTAAAGCGGAGCTGGGTGCCGAGCAGGCGGAGGGGGGCAGGCGCGGGGCGCGCCATGCGGCGGCCAACTGCGCCGTGGGCCTGGTTCTGGCCGCGGCCATGAAAGCCACCGGGGCCGGTACGCTACTGGCGGCCGCTTTCGTGGCGAGTTTCGCCACGGCCGCCGCAGACACCGCCGGCAGCGAAGCCGGGCCGGTGTTCGGCCGGACCACAGTGCTGCCGACCAGCCTGAAGCGGGTGCCGCCCGGAACACCGGGGGCGATCTCGCTGGAAGGCACCCTGGCCTCCGCGCTGGCTGCAGTAGTCATTTCGCTGGTGGGCCTGGCGGTGGGCCTTCTTAGTACGGTGGCCCTGGCGGCCGCGGCCAGTATCAGCGCCTTTCTGGCGGCCCTGGTCGAAAGCGTGCTCGGCTCGTTCCCCAGGCTCGAAAAAGCGGTGGGCAACGAATGGATGAACGTCTTCAACACTGCACTGGGAGCCTTGCTGTGCTTGTTTCTGGCGGCAATTCTGCGGTAGACTCGAACCGGGCCGTCGGCGGAGCTCTGGAAGCGGTGGGCCGTTATTACCGCTTTACCCGGCCGTTCACACTGCTGCCGCCGCTGTTGGGAATTGTCAGCGGGGCGGTGACCGCGATCGGCGCCAGCGCCCATCATGCGGGTCTGGGCTTTTTCGGGTATCTGGCTGTCCCCGGCAACCTCGGCAGCCTCTATTTTGTCGCGGTCGGGGCGGCGATGGCGGCTACTCTCAATGCGGCTTCCAACGTGCTGAACCAGATTTTCGACTTCGAAAACGACCGGATCAACAAGCCCGACCGGATGCTGCCCTCCGGCCGGATCACGGTCCGGGCCGCGGCGGTATTTTCTGTGGTGCTTTACGCCGCGGCGCTCTGGATGGCCTGGCTGGTCGCACCCGGCGGCAGGCATGAATGTTTCTGGATCGTGGCTGCGGCAGCCGCCCTGACCTACGTTTATTCGGGGTGGCCGTTTCGCACCAAGCGGCATTGTTTCGGCGCCAACCTGACTATCGCGGTGCCCCGCGGCTGCCTGCTCAAGGTGGCCGGCTGGAGCAGCGTGGCGCCGATCGCAACCGACGTCGAGCCGTGGTACATCGGCGGGATATTTTTTCTCTTCCTGCTCGGCGCCTCCTCCACCAAGGACTATTCGGACATGAAAGGCGACCTGGCCGCGGGCTGCATCACCCTGCCGATCCGTTACGGCGTGCGCCGCAGCGCCTGGATGATTTCGCCTTTCTTCGTGCTGCCCTGGCTTTTCCTGCCGCTCGGGGTCTGGCTCGAGAAGCCCGGAGTGGCCGAGCCGGTGCTGAGCGGCAACCCGGTGCTGCTGGCCGGGCTGGGAATCGTTCTGGCGGCTTACGGCTTCTACACCGCCTGGCTCGTCCTGCGCGACCCGGACAGCCTGGCCGTAACGGAAAACCATCCGTCCTGGACACACATGTACCTGTTGATGATGACAGCCCAGACCGGCTTTGCCGCGGCCTATATGGTATAGCACGGGGATCGGGCTCACTTTAGCAGTCAGCTCATGAGGAATGAATGAGAGAGAGAATCAATAAAGATAAACGGGCCGGGGAGGCGGTGGTTTCCCGCCGCGATCTCCTGAAAAAAGGCGCCCTGCTGGCCACCGCGGCCGCGCTGCCCGAGGTGTCCTGCGGGTCGAAAGGCGTACCGGCCAGGCAACTGGACCGCAAGGTAATAGTCCTCGGCTACGATGCGGTCGACCCGCGGCTGGTGCGCAAGTTCATGGAGGAAGGCCACCTGCCGAACCTGAAGGTCCTGGCCGAGGAGGGTACATTCAGCGAACTGACCAGCTCGATACCCCCGGAATCGCCGGTGGCCTGGTCCACCTTTTCGGTGTCGGGCCAGGCCGGAGTACACGGCATTTACGATTTCCTCAGCCGTGACGTAGCCACCTACACTCCCCGGATCTCCGCGGCGGAGCCCGAATATCCGAAATTTCTCTGGGACCTGATCCCGCTGGGCAAGCCCCATGCGCGCTGCCTGCGCACGGGCAAGCCGTTCTGGGTCCAGGCCGCCGAGAACGGGATCCGCAGCGCCGTGCTCGAAGCGCCGGTGTCTTTCCCCGCCACCCGGCTCGAAGCCGACAGCCTGCTGTTGACCGGGCTGACCACTCCCGACCTGCGCGGCACCCAGGCCACCTATCATTTCTTCACCACCGACATCTACAGCGAACAGCTGGGGGATACCGAATTCGGCGGGAAGGTAACGCCTATCGAGTTTGGCCCGGACCGGAAGGCAGAGGCCCGGATCGCCGGCCCCTGGAATCCGATTACCCGCCAGAAGCGTAAGCGCCTGCTGGACGAGCGTAACCGGCTCACCGATCAGAAAGCTCCCCGTTCGGAAATAGCCCTGATCGATGCCGAGCTCGACCGCCTGGAACAGGAAAGCCTCCTCACCCTTCCGGTCCGGTTCAGCCTGCCGGCCGGGGGCGGGAAGATCATGGTGGAACTCGGCGGCACGAGCCTCACCCTGGCCCAGGGCCAGTGGAGCGACTGGGTGGATGTCGAGTTCTCGCTCGACTATCTGATCCGGCTGAGGGGGATGACCCGTTTTCTGCCGACCGAGATCGGCAGCGAGGTGAAAATCTACATGGCGCCGATCGAGATCCACCCCGAGGAACCGGTGCTGCCGATAAGCTGGCCTGAGGACTTTGCCGCAAAGCTGTACCGCCGGATCGGCCCTTACAAGACCCGGGGCTGGGCTGCCGAAACGGCTGCGCTCAAAGAGCGCAAGATCGACGAGCGCGCTTTCATGGAGGACCTCGACCGGATTATCGACGCCCGCGAGGCGATGGGCCGGGAGGTGCTCGACAATCACCGGCCGAACCTGTTCTTCGAGCTGTTCTCCTGCCCAGACCGGGTGCAGCACATGTTCTGGCGCCTGGTGGATAAGGAACACCCGATGTACGATGCCGATCTCGAGAAGGACTTCGGCGAGGCGATCCTGCATGTCTACCAGCGGATGGACCGGTTCGTGGGCGAAGTGCGCGGGAAATACGTGGACCGGGACACCCTCTTCGTGGTTTGCAGCGACCATGGGTTCAGCTCCTTCCGCAAGGGCGTGAACCTCAACACCTGGCTGGTGAAAAACGGCTACATGAAGCTGAAAGGCCAGGACGATCCCCGCTACAACCTGCGCGACCTGTTCGGCGGCGGGGATTTTTTCACCAATGTCGACTGGTCCGGTACCCGGGCCTACGCGCTGGGCCTGGGCCTTATTTTCATTAACCTCGTCGGCCGCGAGGCCAAGGGGACAGTCCAGCCGGGCGCGGAATACGACCAGCTCTGCCGGGAGATCGCCGGCCGCCTCAAGGAGCTGCACGACCCCGAGGACGGGGCCGAGGTGGTCAAGGAGGTCTACCTGGGACGGGAAGTCTACAGCGGCCAGCGCCTGGGAGAGGCGCCCGACCTGGTGCTGGGGTTCGCCAGCAACTACCGGGTGAGCTGGCAGACTGCCCTGGGAGGCGTGCCTCCCGAGCTGATCGAACACAATCTGGAGAAATGGAGCGGCGACCATTGTTCGATAGACCGCCGGCTGGTGCCCGGTGTGCTGTTCGCCAACCGCCGGATAACGCTCGACGATCCCGAGCTGCGCGACATGGCCCCCACTTTCCTCCGGTTCCTCGGCTGCCCCGTGCCGGATGAGTATGAGGGACGAAATCTGCTGCCGGCCTGACTCAGAACTGTCCGGAGTGAATGTCAACTGGATTTCTGTCCAGGATTCTATCCATTTGTCCAGCAAAGGCTTAATTGTTCGTTTGTAGTCGAAAAACGTTTCCTTTGCAACCAAAGAAAAAAAAGTTACTACTCAGGGAACAAGATTTTTCTTGCATCATAGCGCAAAGATAATTTTTATCTTCTTTTGGTGGCAAAAGAAGCAAAACCAGTTCTTTCATAACTGAAACAAAGGTTATTCCCGGCACTCGAGTCTTCTACTCCGCTCCATCGGCGGTCGCCTTCGAGGACGTCTCCGCCGGTTTCCCCGCACCCGTCCTCGAAATGGCCTGCCTGCCACTGGAGTCATCCAGCGGGCCACGATGGAAATTGCGAGACAACTGCACGCTCCTTTCGTCCAGACCCGAACAGGCTCTCTCCGGATTAGC
>Ga0214473_10001327_pt1 | contig 32982 bp, 41 predicted proteins | sample RVTome_7_FD_203509 | JGI IMG/M metagenome (GOLD analysis project Ga0214473, IMG submission 203509) | Soil microbial communities from uranium-contaminated site in the Upper Colorado River Basin, Wyoming, United States - RVT98D197 | ecosystem: Environmental > Terrestrial > Soil > Contaminated >...
GATCTGCGCCGCTGGATCACGCCGCTGGGGCGGCGGCTGATGGACTACCTGCGGACCGCTCCGAGCTAAGCCGCGATCCTGACCGGCATTTCCACGACGGATCCGGCGTGTAGCAGTCCCCCGCTACCACCGATACTGCCGGCTCCTGGGCGCGTTTGGGCTTGGGAGCCGGCAGTTTCATTTCCGGATCCAGCTCGAGCACCCCCTCGATCCGGCCATCCTGATAGACGCGGATCCTGTGGTCGCCGAGCAGCGCGCCAAGCGCCAGCCGGCTCATCGCCACATCGGCGCGCAGCGTCGCATCGATCTCCCGCAGCTTCTCCCGCAGCCGCGGCATCAGGTCCTCCGCTGTCGGAAGGTCGACGCGGGTCCGGGCGAGCTCGCCGGCCACCCGCTCGCGCTCCGCCCGCAGGCTGCGCAGCCGATCCTTCGCCTCGACCAGGTCGCCGAGCTCGATCGCCAGGTCGAGCGCCCGGCCGATCTTCGTGTCGAGCCCCGCGAGCTCCTGCTCGAGGTGCTCCGGCTGTGCCTTCGCCATCCGCTGCCGAAGGTCTGCGAGCGCCACCTCGAGCGCCTGGGCCGCGATCTCCTCGTCGATCGCCCCGCGGACGGCCGCGAGCACGGCCGCCTCGAGCCGGGCCTGCGGGATCCGGACGGCGTTCTCGCAGCTCCCGCGGTTGCGCTGCCAGGAGCAGCCCCACTCTGGGCGCCCGGTGAGCGCGTGGTAGCTGCCGCCGCACTCCCCGCACACGAGGAAACCGGCCAGGAGCCGCCGGCGGCGGCCCGAGGGGATCCCGAGAGCGGTGCGCCGGATCTTCCCGGCGTCGTCCCGGAGGTAGCGATCGTTCCGGCGACCGCGGGTCTCCTGCGCTGCCTGCCAGAGCTCGTCGGGAACGATGCGCCATGCCTCCTCCTGCTGGCGCACCCACTCCGATTCCGGCCGCTCGAAGCGTTGTCGCCTGCCTGTCTCGTGGTCCTTGATCCACTCCGAGCGGTTCCAGACCCGCTCGCCTCGGTAGATGGGGTTGCGCAGCATCTCCCGGATCGCGGTCGGCGCCCACGAGGCCGCCCTGCCCTTCGCTCGCCTGGCCCGCGGCGGCGCGATGCCCTCGGCGTTGAGCCGATGTGCCAGCGTGCGCAGCCCGAGCCCCTGGCGGGCGTAGCCCTCGAACAGGCGCACGACCACGGGCGCGAGCTCGGCGTCCACCTCGAGCCGATAGCCCTGCGTGACCGGGCGCCCGTGCGCATCCTGCCCGACCACGATCGGCACGGTCCGGTAGCCGAACGCCGCGCCGCCCGTGGCGAGCTTGCGATCGAAGCACCCGCGCAGCCCGCGGTGCGTGTCATCGCCCACCTTCTTGAGGTACTCCTCGTTCATCACCCCCATCACCTTCGAGCCGACGTTCTCGAGGTCGAGCCCCGTCGATACCTCGACCCCGCTCCGCTTGTGAATCCGGAGGCGGTTGCGGATCCAGCCGAGGTCCTCGCCGTTGCGCGCCAGCCGCGACGAGTCGAAGCACAGGAGCAGGTCCCACTCGTTGATGCGCGCCATGAGGCCGAGCAGCCCGGGCCGGTTGTGGCGCGAGGCGCCGGAGATCCCCGCCTCGGCCACGATCGCGCTCTCGACGAGCTGCCAGCCCTTCCGCTCCGCGTACTCCCGACAGCGCGCGATCTGATCCTCGGGCGACGTGTCGGACTGCTTGTCGATGCTCATGCGCGCGTAGATGGCGGCTCTCACCTTGCGGACCTCCGGCTCTGGCCATTCATCGCCTGACTCCATCATCGCTCGGAGACGCTGGCGGTTTCGCACCCCATCGCTCCAAAGCCCTACGGTTCAAGAACTCCCACCTAGCAGAACACTCGTTTACGCGGACCACGAGCCGCTCCTTGACCTCACCGTCGAAGTTTGAACTGATGAAGTAACGCAATGCGACGCACCCGAGCCGAGCAGCATTGGCCAAAGCAAACCATCCGGCTCGGACCGCCGGCTCCCCCCTCTCGGGACCAACGTAGATCTCCACTCGATCCCCTGACTCCCGCACGCCATAATGCTGCTGAAGCATCGGATTCGCGTGCTTTGCCATACATAAGTCCGCGTAGGCGTCCAGCTCGCAGGCGCGGATTTCCTCCGTGAGACCACGCTCAATCGCCACCGTGTCTACCAACACCTTCACATGGCGATAGGGCTTGCGTCTTTCTTCGTGGTCGACCCACTCGACCGCGCGCCTCTCGACGTCCCCGATGTAACCGATAGTGAATGCCAACTCAAAGACGGATGCGACGATGGTTGCCGCCTGCAAGACGTAGCCGAACTGCGCGAGGGTCGAAGCAACGCGCAAATCGTTTGCTATTCGAATCAAGAGCACTTGGGCGACCCTTCTCGCAAGCGGAGAAGGACCGTTCGGGATGGACTCCATTACCTCACAGATCCTGTTGAACACTTCTCGGCAAAGGCCGACGTGGTCTCGGACCTCGGCGGAGAGTTCCCGGTCAGCCTCCATCTCAAGCCGGCCCACTCCGTCCGGAAGAGCGGTCACCGCGCCCTGCTCGTCGTCCCTCAGAGACTGCTTGCTCATCACTCCCGCTCCGTCGCGCCCTTCGGCTTCGCCTTCATCGCGTCGCGCTCGTGCCGAAGCTGCACTTCGAAAAGTAGGTTCGGGCTGAGGCATTATCGAGGACGGGGGCCCACACGTGATTGCTGAAGAAGCCGACCCCGACCGTCGGGTAGAAGGTGTAGACCCATGCGCTTCTGCTGTGTGCTTCGATCGCAGCTATGAACCCGTCAGACATGGAAATGATTCGAGCGTCCTGCGCTTTCGGCGGGTCGGTCGTCTCTTCGGGATCACCGACCTTCGAGGAGCCCCAGACCACGGTAAGAGATCGTCAGGAATTAACATTTACAATGACTACGTCCGGATGGTGTAGTTCCAATCGCCGTGGAACCGGTGGCGAGCCAACTTGACGGCTTCGAGTTCCTCGTCAGAGACCTCCACGCCCAGGGGGTAGCTGCGCTTGTCGAGCCGTGCCTTGACCCGGAGACCCGAGGCCGTCTTGGTCGCGCCGATCAGGTTGACGATCACGTCGTGACTGACCAGCGGCCGCCCCCGCCAGTTCATCGTAATGTGCGAGAACAAGCGGTGTTCGATCTTGTTCCACTTGCTCGTGCCCGGCGGGAAATGGCACACGGTGACCTCGAGGGCCGCGGTCGACGCGAAGCGCTGGACTTCGACCTTCCAGAGGCGTGACCGGTGTCCGTTGCTGCCGCCGGCGTCCGCACAGATCAGGAGTCGGTCCGCCGCGGGATAGCGCGGCGCGCCCATCGCGCGCCACCACCGCCGGATGCTCTCGACGGCGAAGCTGGCGGTGTCGTGGTCCGTGCCGACGTTCACCCAGCCAAGATCCTGCCCCACGTCGTACACCCCATACGGCACGGCTTTGTTCACGTTCGGGTCGGGAAAATCGTGCACGAGGACCTTCTCGGGTTTCCCTTGGGGCCGCCACTCGCGGCCCGCCCGGTGGTAGCGGCCGACCAGTTCCTTCTTCTTCGTATCGACCGAAATCACCGGCCAGCCCTGCCGAAGATAACGCTGGGTCAGGCGGCTGATGTACTCGAACTGGGCGTTGCGGTCGGGGTGCTGCTTCCCCTCGACCGTCTTCGTCGCCGCCTGCAGCGAATACCCCAGCTCGTGCAGCAGGTGGGCGAGCGTCTCGTGGCTCACCGCGTGGCCCGCCTTGGTGAGCACCGCGGCCAAGTGGCGGGTACTCTTCGACGTCCAGCGCAGCGGCGACATCGGATCGCCGCGCGTCGCCGGCTCGATCAGCCGCTCCAGCGCGACGCAAATCGCGGGGTTCACCTCCCGCAGCGGCCGACGACCCCCGCCGGGACGCCGGACACGTCCCGCGGGCAGGGGCGTGCGGCCCAGTTCCTGCAGTCCCTTGTGGATCGTCGGCCGCGACAGTCCCGCACACCGCGCGACGGTCGACACCCCACCGCGTCCGAGCTGCGTCGCGTCCGCTGCAGCGACCAGGCGCCGCTGGCGCTCGTCCAGATGCTCGAACAACGATCGGTACTTCGTCGTGAGCGCACGCTCGACGTTCACACCCCGACCGTAGCATCATCATCACGATCTGTAAATGTTATATCCTGACGATCCATAAGTGTCTCCGCTTTCGAGGAGTCGATCAGGAACACCGGATTCACTCCGCTATACCCATCGTCGCTGCGCGTCAGCTCAGGCGGGGGACGGTTCTTGGAGACAAGTGCCTGCAATCCTTCGATTGTAGGTCCGTACCCGTACCTGAATCCGTGCGGCTCATCGCAGCTGATTGTCAGACGCGGCTCGGCAGCTGCGGACGCGCCGATAAGAATCGCACAGAGAAGGGTATGAACGCAGATGGCGACTCGCATGCTAGTTGCCTCCTCGACCCGTTGATCCGCTTGGCTTCGCCTCCTTACTTCCGCGTCGCTGCCGCCCGAATAACCAATCGTACGGCGGGTTCCTGGCCTCTTCGTCGGTCACGCACGGGAACACCTTCGACAGATCGGCGTTGTCAGCGTTCAGGTAAACCAAGCACCAGGAGCCGATCATCAAGTTATCCCGACCGACTGCGCTATAGAGCGTGAATCCCTTGGGCGCTTCGAAGCTGAGGAGCGTGGCATCCTCCTCTGCGACTCGGCGATCTCCTTCGAGCAGGGGTGGGAACGCAAAGCGAGAGTCCGCCGCTAGACATTGCGCAGCCCACCCCTTCATTCGGTCCTGCCAGACAGATTGGACGATCGAAGACGCGTCTCTGTCGCTCATGGCATTCTTCAGATTCACCTGCCGAACGATGCCACCGTTAGCGTCGACCTGAATCAGCGCACCTTTGTTAGGCGGACATACTCCCAGATCTTCAATAACCGCCTGCCGACGGCCTACGTTGGTGACGTAGACCCGAAGCGCTTCAGCGGTCTGCTCGATCACCTCCATTCGCAGCTCAGCTTTCGGAGGATCGAAGCGGTCCAAGACAACCTCGCCGATTCGGCCCAAACTCGGCGCTGAGACTGCGCCGAGCACGTAGAGGAACAGCGACCAGATCGCGAGGCCGATCGCGCTCAACGGCCTCACGAGCCGACCAGGGTGGGCCAGAGCTGAACGCCAGCGAGGATCGCGCTCGGAATCGCGACCAAGAGCCCGACGACCGCCAGCACGATTCCCACGAGCTCGAGTCGCCGCATCTCCCGGATGGTCCGCTCCGCGAGCTTCTGCTCGACCATCGCGCGAGCTGCATCCCGATATGCCTCGGCTGAGCCCGTGACCCCCTCGATCCCTCCGATCGCTGCGATGATCGACCGCTCGTCCGCGGCAACGAGGGAAGCGAACCAGGCGTCGGAACCCGGTCGGTGAGCCACGAGCCGCTTCAATGCCCGGCCGCCCTCAGAGCCAGAGGGCGCTTGGTACGCCTTCCCGCTCAGAATCCCCTCGACCAGATCCTCGACCGGAGTCGTCTTCACGCTCTCCCCTCCCCGCGTGCAGAGCTCTCGCGGAAATCCCGGAGCAAGTAGAAGAGCTCCGTGAGCTCCTGATTGGACAGACCGAGCTGGAGGCGCTCGATCACGAGCCGCCCGAGCCGCCGCAGCTCACGCATGGTAGGCGCCGGTTGCTTCGGCCGCGCCGGCTTCCGGCCCTTCGCTTTCCCGGTCGGCTTGCGCGTCGCCATCAGGCACCCCAGCGTGCCGTGCGCAACGGCTCCCATGCCGACAACCCATCAGCCGCCGACCGCAGGGCAGCGAGCTGCTCCGGAAGCGCCCCGTCCTGGGCGTGAGCCTCGGCGAACGCCACGAACCACGCCCCCTGCTCGCCCGCGAATCCCGTCTCCTGATCGAGCGCGAAGGGCTCTTCGTCCGGCTTCGCCGCTTCGATCGCGAGCGAGAAGAGGTCCTCGGCGAGGAAGTAGCCGGCGGTGCGGCTCGCCTCCGCCAGCGAAGCGTCGAGCTCGTGGCTGGGCGACATGCACGTCCCCACGACTTCGGCGAGCCCCGCGTACTCGGGCCCCGCCACGTAGGCGCGGAGGGCGGCGCGGGTCTTGAACCTGGCGGGATTCAGTAGGTGCAGGGCCGTCATCACTCGCCCTCCTCGTCGTCTTCGATACGAGGCAGCCGGAGCGCGCTGCGCTCGTCGCCCTTCGCGTTCAGCCGCTCGGCCACCACACGCGCGAGCAACGCGAAGCCGGGAGCCTGGCGGGTGTCGCCGTGGTGGAAATCTCTCCCGAATCCCGCCTCGACCATGCGAGCGAGCTTGCGTGTCGGCCAGGACCAGTCGAGATCGTCCGTGTAGAAGAGCGCGGCGGTCATCGGCTCGCCGCTCCGCGCCACCTTCGCGGCGGCCGCGACGAACTCGGCAACGTCCGAGAGCACGCAGGTGAGCGCTTCGCGTCCTTCCTCGTCATTCATCTCGTGGCATGCCGAGCGGCAGGCGTGGAGGAGCGCAGGGGCATCCTCCGCGAGCCACGCCAGGGCGGCGTCCCGGTCGGCCAGGTCCGGGGGCGGCAGCATCATCGTCATGTTCATTCCCTCCGTTGCGGGAGGGCGGTCACTTCCGGCGCCGGGCCAGGTATCGACGGACAATCCGCCGCAGGAACGCGCTCAGCGGCTCCTCGCCCGAGGTCTCCTCGAGCTCGCGCAGCTCCTCGTCGGTGACGGCGAACATGACGCGGTTGCGGAGTCGCTGCTCGGGAGGCAAGGGCTTTCGGCCGGCGCCGGGTCGCATACCGCCTCTCCCCTTCTTGCCGGCCATCGTACCTCCCTGTCTGATACTTTTCAACCTTAAATCAGAACCTCGCGCCGGGGCTCGGGAATCCTACCGCGATCGAGACGCTGGACGGAACCCCGCACCGCAAGGCATGCTGGCGCGGTGCCGAGACGGAAGATGCTGAACCGACGGCTTCGACTGGCGGGCGCTGCCGGAGCACTCGTGCTCGTTACGGTGGCCTGCCGGACGCCGATCGAGAACGCCGAGCGGAGGCTGTTCCTCCAGACCGACCCGTACTCCCTCGCCGAGTTCTACCGGGCGCGCTGCGACGACGACAACCTGTGGCTATATCTGGCGGCGAGGAAGGAGCCCGGAGCGGTAGAGTTCAGCGTGGCGCTGGAGTTCAAGGTGGTGTCGAGTGTCGAGCGGGCGTTCACCACCGCCCATGCCCTCGGTGGGCTGGAGTTGCCCGTCGAGCCAGTGACGGAGGAGCGCAGGGACAGCCGGCGGCCATTCTTGGGCTTCGTTGGCCCGCTGGGTCCGCGCCCCGTCTATACCGAACAGTATCGGATCCCCCTGGACGACGCGGCGCTCGCCAACCTCGAGTCTCGGGGCCTTGACGCGATGCTCTACGGCCCCAACGGGAAGTTCCGGATTCGCTGCGAGGCCGAGCTGTTCCAGGTGATGCGCAAGCGGATCGACGGCGAGTAGGTCATGACCGTTTCTGACGGACTCGGGGTGTCTCATGTCGCCAGCTCCCGCGGCGCCGGCGTCTTCCGCTGCTCGCGGAGCGCCGTCACGCCGTGGCAGCTCGTACACGGCGATAGCTCGAGGCGGTGCACGAGGGGGTAGCGCGGGTCCTGCGGCGCTTCGGTGCGAGTCTGGAGGGCCTCGCAGGTCGAGACCGTGATCCATGCGCGTCGGCCCGGGCAGCGGTAGAGCACGAGCGGAGGGCTTCGCCTCACGCCCGACGCCAGCCGGGGCGCTGCATGATCGCGTCGATCTCGGCGCGGCATAGCCCCTGATCCCCATACAGCGAGGCGGGACTCACGCCCCGGGCGCGCGACAGCACGAGCTGCACCACGCCGGCCGCAGCGTTCGCGAGATCGTCATGCCCCCCCGGCGCATGGTCGATCGTATCGCGTCCGCCTCGTGCCGTCCGTCGCGCGAGGCCCACGAGCTGCGAGACGAGCTTCTCGTTCGCGAGCAGCACGATGCGGCCGCTGTTGAGCGCTGGGAGGAGCTCGCGGTCGAGATCGCTCTTCGGCTTCTCCGAGGGCGCGTAGCGAATCCCGCGCTTCTCCCATAGCTCGGAATGGAATCCAGCCGCGAACCGATCACCAACCACGCGCGAGACGCCATAGCTGCGCAGCGTCTCGGCGAACTCGGACACCACGGCCTCGGGCGAGAACGGCGGCCGGCGCTCGCGCAGGCAGTCAAGGATCGCGGCCTCGTTCTCGCGGTGGGCGATCGCCCGCGTCATGCTGTCCGCGCTCCCACCACTGGGATCGACGAAGGCGTGATAGGCCACGCCCGGGAGCCGCCCCACCTCGAAGCGGTCCGGCTCGACGCACGCCTCGACGGCCTCCCGCGTGAGCAGGGCCTCGACGTCGAGGCGGAACTCGCCCAGGTACTCGCCACGCGCCGCCGGCTCGTCCTCCTCGAGCGCCTGCTGCACCACGGACTCGGGGAGCGTCGGGTTCATGGCCCGGCTCGGCGCCTGCCATACGAGCACGCGCGGATCCTCCTGGCCGAACCAGCGGCGGTGCGCATTCCAGAGCTCGCCGCGGCGGGCGTAGGGACTCGAGATCGCCACGAGCAGCGAGCCGGGTATGGTCGCCATGCCGGGGCGGATCGCGCGCACAATCTCGCGGTCGGGGTTGCTGCCGTCCTCGTCACTCGGCCAGAAGGCGAGCTCGTCGAGCACCACGCCGGCCAGCGAGTAGCCGCGCGTGCCCCGGAAGCTCGCCGCGTGCACCTCGATCGAGACGCGCGTCGCGAGGTGGATCTCTTCCTGTGTCCGCCGCTCGACGAGGCGGGCGAGCATCGGCACGCCGTCCAGGAAGCCTTCGATGTAGCGCATCACCACACGTGCCTGCCGGCGGTCGCTGGCGAGTACGAGCACCGTGGCTCGCTCGCCCGGAGCCAGGTGCTTGCTGTAGTCGCGAAAGCACGCGAGGTAGACGGCGACGAGGGCCGCGACCAAGGACTTGCCCCCGCGGCGGCCGGCTACCACCCACGCCTCCCGCGGGTCAGACGGCGCCCGCTCGCGTCGGGTATGCTCGTGGTAGATCGCCTGTGCCTCATGGCCCATGGGCAGCCCGAAGAGCGCTTGCAGGAACACCGCCCAGCGCGCCCATGAGTCGGCCGGAGTGAACCACCGCGCGAACAGCGCGGGGTCGCGCATCGCCTCGACGATCGAGACGGCATCGGCGTGGCGTCGGGTCGAGTGGCTCATCGAGCCGCCAGCCGATCGATCTGCGCGCGCAGAGCCTCATTCCCGGTGCCCCCGCCCCACGAAGTCAGTAGACGAGCGCCCACGGCGCGGCGCAGACTGGACGGCACCGAGGGGGCCGCGAGGCGGGCGGATGGGCCGCCGCGCCCCGGACCCGCTCGCGGCCGACGCAGCGTCGGCAGGAGAAGGTCATGTCCGCACCGAGTCACGAGGTGGGTGGCGTCGGTCAGATGCTCATGGCGATCGCGATGGGAGTCGGCGCGCTCATCGCGACGCTGCCCTCCGACAGGCGAGGAATGGCGCGCGACTTGCTCGGACACTTCCAAGCGCTCGAAGCTGCCCACGGCCGACGCCTGACCGCGGAGACGCTCGATAAGATGATCGGGGCTATCGACCACGCGCCGAGCTCCGCTTGAAAACCGGAGGATCGCCCGCCATCAGCCGCGCCCACGCTGCTGCATGATCTCCTCGAAGTCCTTGTGCAGCTCGCGCTCATCGATGCGCTTCGCCTCGACCTCCGTCTCGAGCTCGGCGCTGGCGTAGATCGACCGCGGAGCCATCGTCGGCGTGCCGTACTCGAGCAGCGAGGCGTGGAAGCGGCCGTTGCGGATCTCGATGCGCTGGAACGGCTCGATGGCCTTTACGTCCTCGGCTGCATCTGCCCCGTTCGCCGGCTCGTATCGTGCCAGCGGGTAGGTCGGCACCACCAGGTCATCCGCTACCCGCTCCGGCCCCTCGTAGATCACGCCCCCGGGACCACTTCCGCCGTCGCTCGTGACGGTGTGCGAGGCGCGGTAGGCACCCGTCAGCACCGGGCTGCGCTCGACGCAGGCGTCGATGGCATGGCCTGCAAGCTCGGCTTGCAGGTCCCGGTGATAGTCGGGGATCTCGTCGAGGATCTTCTCGATCTCGCGTGCGAAGTTGTCTACCTCGAAGCTACGTCTAGCCATCGCTCTCCCTCCTCCTGAATGACTGCGCCGTGACGGCGCATCCGTCGGCTTGCGTTAGGCACGGGCACCACACACAGTCGACGGCGTGTACGAGCCCGCCATGCGATGCTCGAGCCGCTTCCGCGCCAACACCTCCTCGAAGCGACTGAACCACGAGGCGCCGGGCGCTGGACGCTCTGACGGGCTCGGCCGCGGGGCGGGGCGCTGCTCCAAGCTCCCCCGCTCGCCCTCCTCGAGCAGCGCCGCTAGCGCGGCGTCGTGCGGCTCCCGCACGCAACGCTCGACGAGCTGCGCGAAGGACGCCGATCCTGCGAGGGCCGCGCACGCGCCGGCGGCCTTCGCGAGCGCGCGCAGGCGGTCGAGGCCGCACGGGAACGGTCGGGAGGGCGCCAGCGCGAGGAGATCACGCGCCTGGGCGCCCCTCAGATACGGCGCCCGGGCGAGCACCTCGGCCAGCCGCGTGATCGCGGACCACTCACTCCGAACGAGGAGCTCCGACAACGCACGCCCTCGCGCGTAGGTGCCCAGTGCACGGCTCGCCGCGTGAACGATCGCCCGGCGGTCCCTGAGATCGCGCGGGAGTCGGCGCTCGAAATCCAACCCCGCGAGCTTCTCGAGTCTTTCCTCGTCAGTCCCGCGCGGTGGCGCGAGTCCCGCGAGCTGCTCGGAGAGCCGCCCTGCCTCGGCAATCGCGACGCCGTACAGGATCGTCTGCTCTAGATCGCAGGCGTCGAGCGGCTCCATCAAGGTGCAGCCGTGGCTCCGCTGAACCTCGATGGACGCCACGCGAAAACCCAGGCGCTCCGCGACGGTCGCGTGGGCGGCCTCGTGGAGTGCGATTGATTCACGAGGAGTCGTAATCTGCATATCATCCTCCGTTTCGGGCGGGCTTCGGTTCCGCCCCGTGGGTCATACGTCGATTCGAGTGCTCATGCGGCGCGCCGCCCGCTAGCCACAGTGATTCCTCCCCACCGATCGCGACCGATTCGGGCTGCGGCCGAAGCGTCCCCGAGCCCGTCGAAGCCCGGCCGCCGACTGAGCTGGTACCAGTAGGGGCGAGGGGCCGGCGCAGCCCCCGATATGTAGACGGTGCCTGACTGCTGTACGGCCGCTCCCGGGAGCAGCGGCGACCAGACCCAGGCCGCCATTACGCTGCATGCCCCCAGAGAAGTGCGGCGATGCGCACGATGTCTTCCTCATCCTGACGCTCGCGCTCGGGGTCGCGCCCGCGGTGTAGCGGAGGCTGCGGGAGCGCCGCGTGGATCGGGGCCGGGCGCGTGAGCCACGCCGGGCGTTCGGTCGGTAGTGGCGCGGCCTGCCGAGGCGGCTTCGAGGCGGGCCGTCGCGGCGAGCTCGACAGAGGCTTGCCCACGTTCGCCGCCGCCTCGCGGAGCACCTGCGCGATGCCCGCCTCGAGCTCGGCCTCCGTAGCGGCCCGCACCATCACGGTGAGCGCGGCCCGGGGCACGAGGGCGGCATCGTCTCCGGCCGCCGCCACGAGCTCATCGAGCCGGGCCGAAGGCGTCGGCAGCGGCGCGAGCGGGGCGGACTCGAGGGCGACGTCGATCTGATCCCCTCGAAGCGTCTGGCACTGGCGTAGCCACCGGCCGAGCTCGAGCACCTGGCTCCACGAGGCGCGAAGCAGCAGCTCGGCGATGACCTGGCCGCGGTCGACGAGGACCGCCGCCTCCGCCTCGGCCCGATTCGGACTGTTCGGCCAGAGTCGGCGCGCCCCCAGCGCGGCAATGCGTCCGATCTTGTCCAGGTCGTCGTCGCCCGCTGCCGGGTGGGGCTCGAGGCCCGCCAGCCGCTCGGCGATCCGCCCTGCGGCGAGCGCGGCGATCCCGAGGGACGGCCGGTCTCCGACCGAGCTCACCCACTCGTCGCCCCGCGTGCGCACCAAGCCGGCCCGCTGGCCGATCGCGATCATGCGCACGGGGATGCCGACGCGGATGGACACGAGCGCGTGTCCGGCTTCGTGAACTGCGGTCGCTTCGTAGTCGGTCGTCATCATCACCCCCCCTGCCGGCGCGGAGCCGGCCGTTGAAACCTCATTTCGTGGCCGAGGAAAGAGCCGCCGAGGCCCGATCAGGCCCGGCGGCCCCGCCGGCAGCGCATCCTCTACCGGCATCCGCCGCGCCCGGAACCTCCGGTGCGCAGCAGTCGTGATCGAGCGCAGTCGCGGCCGCGCCATCGGGCGGCGCGAGCGTGTCGAGGATCGCCGTGCAGGCGTCCGCTCGACGCCCCCAGCGCCGGGCCCTCCTCGTGTGCACCTTTGCCGCCCGCCGCAGCCCCGATGGCGAGCGGCGGCAGGAGCTCCGAGGCCCGATCGCGCGCGGGCCTGAGGCTCGCTGCGAGCCGTCCGAGCCGCGCCTCGAGCCGATCGTGGGTAGCGGCCGTGATCTCGGCCATGAGCCTCGGGGTCCACCGGATCCGAGCGCCCGCGCCGAGCTGGTGACCGCGAAGCCGGACGAGCGACTCCCCGAGCGGGGTGCGCCACGCCGCGCGGCGGTAGACGTCGAACGTTGCCGGGCGAAGCCCCGCACGGATCCGCCACGGCACGCGCCTCTCGCGGCGTTCGCGGAGAGCCCCCACGTAGACGAGACCAGCCGCATGGAGCCTGCGCGCAGCGCGGAGCAGCGACTCACGGCCGGGGCGCGTCCGGGCGTCAAGGAGCAGCCCGTCCTCGCCCTCGGGCCCCGGGGCATGGAGCAGGATCCAGCGCTCCCGCTCGCCGAGACGCAGCCGGGCCAGGTCCCGGGCGCGAGCGGCGCCAGCCCTGCATGAGTCGCACGGGAGGTGATCGGCCACGAGCTCGAGCGCGGGTGCGAGCCCGGACCCCAGGTGCTCGGCCATGTCGCACGGCGCGCCGCCGGCAGGGCAGAGGTGCGCACGAAACGTTGTCTGGATGGGCAGCGTTGCGGAGGTTGCAACGTTAGGTGCAGTCACGCGCTGCCCTCCGGCTCGGGAGCCACGCTACGCGCGAAACGGCCGTCTGCCGGGCGATCGGCCTCGTCCCCGACCCCGGCCCCGTCCGCGGCGTTCTCTCGTGAGGAAAGCCCCGTCTCGTGCCCGTAATCGGCCTGTGCGGGGCGATCGCCCTCGGGCGCGTCCTCGGGGCACCACAGCGGCGTCGATCTGCGAACCTCCGCCGTTCGCGCGCTCTGCGAGGTAGCTGCGAAGGTCGGGCACGTCTCTGGCAGTGCGCTCGAGTCCGAGCGCCAGGAGCGAGGCGCGGCGCGCGTTGACGAGCGAGGTCACCTTCGCCACCTCGTCTGCGTCGAGCACGTCGCGCTGCGCGATCCGGGCGACGAGGGCGCGGAGCAAGAGCCCGAGCCGGCTCAGGTCCTGCACGAGCACGAGTCGCTGCTCGCTGATCTGATCCTCGCCCCCGAGCGCCTGGGTGAGCTGCGCCGCCTCCTCGACCGCGAGCGCGGCGTAGGGGCGCAGGCTCCGCGCCACGGTCCCGGTGCGTTCGAGCTCGAGGATCTCGCTCGGCGCAACCTTGGCGAGCATCCGGCGCACGTGCAGACCGCGCTTGGTGCCCCTGGCGATCATGCCGTTGGGCCCCAAGGCCTCCGACCGGTGTCGCTGCCCCTTCCTCGGCACTACTCGCCCCCCTCGAGCAACCCTGCGCGCGGACTCAGGAACCCAGCGCGCCGGGCGTAGCGGGACCCTGCAACGCCCGGTCAAGCAAGCTGGCGGTCCGTCCCCTCGGGGTTCGCGGCGCGTCCGACACCTCGGCGGGTCGGTGCGCTTCGATTCGCCGACTCGTCGCCACGAGTCGCGAGAATCCAGTCCCCGGCCCGGCGATCGGCGCCAGCGCGAAGACGTGCGCGACGCGGGGCCGTCGGAAGGCTCGCGTCGGGGATCATGGGGAGGATCGAACCCTTATGTAGGTTCTCTCCTTCGCGCGCGCACAGGGGGTAGATCCTCACAGAAGGTCACCTTCCTCCCCATCGTCCCCCGGACTCGCTGCTGCGAGCGGTTGGGAGAGCAGGCCGATTCCGTCCCAGACGTTGCGACCGTGGCTCTTGCGACAGGTGAGACCTTCCTGCCGAAGCCGATCTCCGAGGGCCTTGGTTCCGGGAGCCTTGACGCCTTCCTCGGTGCAGTAGGCGACGAGCGCCGCGTGCAGGTCGCCGGCGAAGGCGCAGTATCGCGGGTCGCGCTGCGTCGTGGACTCAAGGAAGCCGCCGAGCACGTCCTCGGCCTGGCGGTACTGATCGGTCGCAGCGCGCACGATGGCCGGCGCCTGGAGCCCGTCGCGTTGCCACGCGAGGCATCCCTCGACGGCCCAGCGGAGCACCCCCGGCAACTCGACGAGCAGCTTCTCGCGCAGATCCTTGTCCCGCTCCTCCTCGGGGATCGTGACCACGAAGGGCACGAGCAGGATCCTCCGCCAGATGCCGTCATCGTCGCCGCCGATCACCGGCTTGTGGTTGGTGCCGAGCCAGAGCTTCGCGAAGGGCCGGAACTCGAACGACTCTGCGTAGAGGGCGCGGACGCGGAAGGGCTCGCCGCTCGTGAGCCGCTTCACCACCTCTTCGCGCAGCCGCGCCCGGGAGGGCTCGATCGAGGTCGCGAGGCGCGCGCCGACGAGCGGGAGCGCTGCGCGCTCGACCGCGTCGCCGAAGCGGCGAGCGAAGAGCAGGTCCCGAGGGACGTCGACCGCGTAGTCGCTGCCGAACGCATGCCGCAGCGTCTCGACGGCCGTGCTCTTGCCGTTGGCCCCGAGGCCGTGGCAGACGAGCATCACCTCTTCGCTGGTGTCGGCGGTCAGCGAGTAGCCGGCCGCACGCTGGACGAAGGCTCGGAGCTCCGGGTCTGGGAGCACGCGCTCGAGGAAGGCCTTCCAGAGCGGGGCCTCGGCTGCCGGGTCGTACGTCACCGGGGCGAGGCGTGTAAGGCGATCCTCGCGCCGGTGAGGGCGGAGCGCCCCGGTGCGCAGGTCGAGGGTTCCGTTGAGCACGTTGAGCGCGAAGGGGTCCGCGTCGAGCTCCTCGGCCGCGACGCGCAGCTTCGGGTGGGAGACGGCGAACCACAAGGCCCGCTGTACGCGCGTGGCGGAGCGCATCTGTTCGGAGCGGCAGATCAGATCCTTGCGACGATCGGGGTTGCTCTCAACCGCCGCCGCCGCGAGCAGCCGGCGAGCGCTCTCGTCCGCCAGTGCGCGCACCGCTTCCTCATCGGGCGCGTAGCGGCGGCTGTCCCAGACGAGCCAGCGCCGGCGGCCTGCCGCGTAGAGCACATCGCCGGCGTGGTGGTTGGCGAACGTCTGCGCCAGGCCCGCGTCGGTGCGGTCCTCCGGCAGCGCGACGGTGGCTCGCTCGGCGTTCTCCTCGACCTGAGGCGGCTCCGGGTCGTGACCATTCCCGCGCTGGGCGCCGCCAGGGGTGTGGCTAGTAACCACACCCCTTTCGTCTTCGGCCTGGTGCACCGACGCCAAGGCCTTCTCGACGGTGGTCTGGTAATACCCCGCGTGTTTCGCCTTCGCGCCGATCTCGTGGCGCCTCCAGCGCAGCGCAGCCTCGATCTCCGCACCCCCCACTCCGTTGAGCGCGAGGAGCGAGGCGATCGCCAGGTCGAGGCCGCTGTCGCTCGGGTCCCGCAGCCCGTCGGTGTCGCCGGCCCAGCGCGCGGAGAGCTTCGGCCGACGCTTCACGAGCTGGTCCACGCGCGGGGGCAGGTTCCCGTCCGATGCGCCCTGCTCGTACTCGATCCGCTCGGCCTTCTGCGCGCGGATCGCTCGACCGCGTTCCTCGAAGGCGTCGAACGTGTCGAGGGGATACCGGAGCTCCGGCTCGAAGCGGATCAGCATCGCCTCGGCCACGACGCGCCCCATCGCCAGCTTCTTCGCGTCGGGGTGGTTCGTGGTCCCGGGGATCCGCAGGATCCGCGCCGCGTCTGTCGAGCGGAAGTCTCCGCCGAGGTAGTCGCAGATCCCACGCTGGATCGCCTCGAAGCGTTCGCGCTCTTCAAGAGTCGAGAGCGGGAGCGGCTCCTCGAAGAGCCACCACGCATGCTCACCGCCGCCGGTGAAGAGTCGAATCGAGGGCGGCAGCATGCCCTCGAGCTTCGTCTCGAGCTCCTCGCGGCTGCCCTGCGGATCGTCGGGTTTGTAGTCGAAATCGACGGTCGCAGCGACCGCCTCGAGCAGGTTCTCGGCGCCGCCCGCACCTTCGGCGCGGCTCGCATTCCTGCGCATTGCGATTCCCGCGTAGCAGTTTCGACCGCTTCCGTACCTGCGAATCGCTTCGATCGCCGCGTCGATGCTCTCGACGGGCTCGCGTTGCACAGGACCGTCCGGAGCGATGAAGCGAAGATCCAGCACACCGTCGCGATCAGCGAAGAGCACTTCGAGAAACCTGAGCGCCTGCGCTAGGTCGAGCGGTCGGGTGGCGCTGTCGGTATCGGGCGCCGCGCTCATGCGGCCCCCGCCTGCCGCGCGAGCGCATGCTCTAGAACGTGAGCCACGAGCTCGGCCAGGGGCGCGAGTCGCGCGAGCTCGAGCGCGTCGTCGGCCAGGATGCGGACCACGGGGCGCGCGCCGTTGAGGTTCACGATCAGGCCCCGAGTCCTGGGTCTTGCGCCCCGAGCGACCGAGTGAGAGACTTGCCGTTGCACGTCAGATCCTTCCTTGAGGGAGCCGCCTTGCCGGGCGGCTCTTCTTTTTCGGGCGGTTGGGGTTCCTCCGGCGCGAGCTGGCGCCACACGAGCTCCGCCACGAGGAGCCCGAGGCTCCGGGCGAAGGCCGCACGGCGGGGGTCGAGCGGCGGGCGCGTCACGGCCGGTCCGACTCGTCGGAGTTGGGCACCACCCGCAGCCCGGGCTCGATCCGGGCCAGCACCCCGACGGCGCTGGGCCGCCAAATGCTCGCGAACGGCGCGCACTAGCTCGGGGTCGGTTGTGCGCCCGAGGACGACCGGGCCGCCGAACTCGGGCCACTCGGCGAGAGCGACCTCGAGAATGGACATGAGAACCACCTCCTGCCCGGAGAGCGGGCGAGGAGGCCGAAAGCGTTTAGATCATCCAGGCGGATAGGTGGGGCCCAGTAGGCCTCCGGGAAGGCATCCTTCGAGTGGCCCGCTTCTTGGACGCCAATAGCCCAAAACGTTTTATTTCCAATGACTTATGGCAGGTACTTTCTCTCGGTCGATTTTCGCACAGGCAGGCGTGGCTACGGCGCAATCCGATAGGTGCCGTTATTCTCTGGGCATGGATCGTCGCCTCCGCCTCTTCCTCCAGGGTGCCGGCTCGGTTCTGGTGCTCATGCCGCCCACCACTCCGGTGGGAAGGGTGTCCTACGAGCGGCAGCCGAGCGTCGCAGATAGCCTCCGCCACCACTGGGAACGAGTAGGCGGGAATATCCGCACAGCGATTGAGGAAGCGAGTGTCCAAGCACCGGAGGCCCGGGACCAACTTACCCGCTAGTCAGCCTCAAGGCGGCGGCCCCAATCAGAGCGGCGTCCAGATCCAGCGCAGCGAGTTGCGTGTCGGACCAATCCCCGATCCCGCAGCACTCGCCCAGTACGACCAGATCTCTCCGGGAGCCGCCGATCGGATCATCCGAATGGCAGAGGCCCAAGCTGCACATTCACAGACGATGGAGAGAGACTCCCTCCAAGCCAACATCGTGGCGCACAGGGAAGCTGTGAATCTCCAGCGCCGTGGCCAGATTTCGGCCGTGCTGATCGTGTTAGTCGGCATGGGCCTCGCTACCTATGCCGCGCTCTACGGTCATGACTGGTTCGGGGGAGCGGTTGTTACTAGCTGCATAGGTGGCATCGTGGCCAGCTTCTTGGGAACCCGCACCAAACCACAGAGTTAGACCTGCGGTCCGATTTCAAACCGATCCCCCTACAGCCCGGCGGCCTTGATCTTCCTGCGGATATTCATCGCATGAACGCGGGCGGTGGACTCGGCAATCTCCAGGTCTCTGGCGGCCTCCGCCAGCGTACGAACGCGATCAGGCGGCCCACCGAGGGCGAGGGCTAAGGCCAGCGCTCTCTCTTTCGGCGTGAGGCCCCATTCGGTGAACTTCTCCTCGATCTTCTGCGAGCCATGCTCCTCTGCTCGGGCTTCCTCGTTGGCTTCCAGGATCGAGTCGGAAGGCATCGTGGGTGACGTTAGGCTTTCGGCTCCGGGCGGCCGGCGAGTGGACTTCTCGGGATCGCCGCGGCGCGCCGCGGCCGGAGGCAAGAGAACCTCTGTTGAGGCCGCCTCCCGCGCTACCCGATCGGGGGCCGCCTTGTGCGGCGCGGCATCCGTGAGCCGCAGTCTCGCTTCCCGCTTTACTGAGGTGCGAAACACGGCCCGCTGGTTCCGAGCCTGATCTCCTCGCTCGGCAGCCGTGACAACCACCTCGTAGGCTGCCTGCATCGCTGCCGTACGCGCTTCGCCATCCGGGGCGAGACTCCTCTTGGCAAGTCGCTCGACGAAGTCAGGCCCGAGGACCGCTTCGAGGTGCGCTTCGGCCGCTCGCCGGTTTTCGTCCCGAATGCCTGCCCAGAAGAGGCTCACGCAGGCCTCGAAGTGCAGATCCCCGGCGAGGCTCATAAGCCATTGGATGCGGTGTCGGAGTTTCGTCGGCGACAGCTTGCGAAGCTCTTCGATCGCCTCTGCCAGCTCGGCGCTGGGGGGTGGCCCCTCTCGGAGACGATCGGCGATCAGTCGCATCGGCCAGGCGAGCGCGTCCACGCGGGAGCTCCAGTCGGTCAACACCAGCTCGACGAGCATCCTGGCCAGCGGAGAGAGGCCGGTGAAGTCCTCGCGCCGGAACTCATCGGGCCGCGAGTCGAAGACGTTCGGACGCTCCGCGAAGTACGTTCGTGCGTACTCCTGCGCGAGCTCGACCAGAGACGGGCCGTCCTCCCCCATCGCCCGGAACGATACCGCTACGCCGCGCGCGCCGGAACCTGCCCGGCGACGGGGAGCGCGAGCGGGAACGGCAGCGCGGCGACACCCGGTCGTAGCAGTCCCCCGCTACCACCGATACTGCCGGCTCCTGGGCGCGTTTGGGCTTGGGAGCCGGCAGTTTCATCTCCGGATCCAGCTCGAGCACCCCCTCGATCCGGCCATCCTGATAGACGCGGATCCTGTGATCGCCGAGCAGCGCGCCAAGCGCCAGCCGGCTCATCGCCACATCGGCGCGCAGCGTCGCATCGATCTCCCGCAGTTTCTCGCGCAGCCTGGGCAGGAGCTCCTCCGCGGTCGGGATCTGCACACGGGTCCGAGCGAGCTCGCCGGCCACCCGCTCGCGGTCCGCGCGTAGGCCCCGCAGCTTCTCCTTCGCGGCGCCCAGGTCCCCGAGCTCGATCGCGAGGTCGAGCGCCCGGCCGATCTTCGCGTCGAGCCCCGCGAGCTCTTCCTCGAGCCGCGCGGGCTGCGCCTTCGCCATCCGCTGCCGGAGGTCTGCGATCGCCACCTCGAGCGCGTGAGCCGCGATCTCCTCGTCGATCGCCCCGCGGACGGCCGCGAGCACGGCCGCCTCGAGCTGGGCCTGCGGGATCCGGACGGCGTTCTCGCAGCTCCCGCGGTTGCGCTGCCAGGAGCAGCCCCACTCCGGGCGCCCCGTGAGCGCGTGGTAGCTGCCGCCGCACTCCCCGCACACGAGGAAACCGGCCAGGAGCCGCCGCCGGCGGCCCGAGGGGATCCCGAGAGCGGTGCGCCGGATCTTCCCCTTCGCGTCCCGGACGTGCCGCTCGTTCCGGCGGCAGCGCGCTTCCTGCGCCGCCTGCCAGAGCTCGTCCGTGACGATCCGCCAGGCCTCCTCCTGCTGGCGCACCCACTCCGACTCGGGCCGCTCGAAGCGCTGGCGCCTGCCCGTCTCGTGGTCCTTGATCCACTCCGAGCGGTTCCAGACCCGCTCGCCCCGGTAGAGCGGGTTGCGCAGCATCTCGCGGATCGCACTCGGCGACCACGAAGCCGCCCTGCCCCGCTCGCCCCGCGGCCGCGGGGGCGCGATGCCCTCGGCATTCATCCGGTGCGCCAGCGTGCGCAGCCCGAGCCCCTGGCGGGCGTAGCCCTCGAAGAGTCGCACGACCACGGGCGCGAGCTCGGGATCCACCTCGGGCCGGTAGCCCTGCGTCACCGGACGCCCGTGCGCATCCTGGCCGATCACGATCGGGACGGTGCGGTAGCCGAACGGCGCGCCGCCCGTGGCGAGCTTCCGATCGAAGCACCCACGCAGCCCGCGGTGGGTGTCATCGCCCACCTTCTTGAGGTACTCCTCGTTCATCACCCCCATCACCTTCGAGCCGACGTTCTCGAGGTCCATCCCGGTGGACACTTCGACCCCGCTCCGCTTGCGGATGCGCAGGCGGTTCCGGATCCATCCCAGGTCCTCGCCGTTGCGCGCGAGCCGCGAGGAGTCGAAGCACAGCAGCACGTCCCACTCGTCGATGCGCGCCATGAGCGAGAGCAGCCCGGGGCGGTTGTGCCGCGAGGCCCCCGAGATCCCGGCCTCGGCCACGATCGCGCTCTCGGCCACGCCCCAACCCTGCCGCTCGGCGTACTCCCGGCAGCGGGCGATCTGGTCCTCGGGCGATGTGTCAGATTGCTTGTCCGTGCTCATACGGGCGTAGATTGCGGCTCTCACTTTCGACCCCCACTCTCCTGACCCATGCTCGACCACGCAGACGCGTCGGCAAGCAACCTCTCTGCGTCCACGAATAACTCCCGCACAGCCTCTCTCCGCTCCGTCGCACGAAGAGCTACGCCCCACGCGAGCATCAACGCCGCTGTGGATAGAGGCATCGCATGAATCCCGCTCGTCTTATCTGCGGTGATCCTCATCCGTCCGTCGGCTGCCTTCGGCACGAACAGCCATGCTGCCGGATCCGCATGAACTACCGGCGATCCGAACTGCTCGAAGATTCGCCTCTTCGCGACCTTCGCGACCTGATCGAGTCCCTCCATCGTCTTTCCGAGGTACTCGTACGCATCGGTGCGCACCTTTCCCCGACCGACACCGCTCCAGTGATTCCCGGGGTCGACGCCCGCGTGTGCACCGAAAAGTCCGTCCAGCGCGAGCCACTCCTCCCGATGACCATGCGTGTAGCTTGCCGGGTTCTTCTCCATTCCCTCGCGGATCGAGGCTAATCGGAGACGACTCATCGCAAGATAGAACCGCGCAAGATCCGCGCGCTCGGTCCCTGACGTCACCTGGAGATATGCAACGTCAATGGCCGCTTCGAACACCGCCCGAATATGGGTGGCACTCTCAGCTTCCCAACCGCCCTCGATGTCGTGCAACGCAGCTCTGACCTGTCGGATGCCAAGCGCGGCCGCGTGCCCGACAGCCATCGTGACCACCTCTCGAGAGCCGTCGTCGCCCGGATAGGTCGATTTACTCAGGTCGCTGTACCCAGCTTCAAGCACGTGGACAATGCGATGCACCAGCTTGATGTAGCTCCTCCCAAGTTCATCCAGACCACAATCGGCCCTCGCCACCATGCCCCCACCTCCTCCATCTCGTCTTCTTCGAGCCCCGTCAGCACCCGCGCCAGGTGGAGCACCTCCTCGGTGTCGCCCTCAAGCAGCGCGGCCTTCATGCGATCCAGCAGCTTCGCGCGGCGACGCGCAACGCGCAGGGCAGCCTCGGCCAACGCTAGCGCCTCGGGATTCGCCATCACCTCGACCTCGCGTTCATCGGACCAGAGCCACCACGGCGGCGATCGTCCCGAGGATCGTTGCGACCGTCCCGACCCGACCGATGAAGAGCGCCCTTTCGGCGAGTGTCGTGGACGCTCGCTCGAGATCCTCCATCTTCGCGACCATGCGCTCCGTGAGCTTCTGCTCGACCATCGCGCGGCCAGCGTCGCGGTAGGCGTCAATGTGCTTATGGGGATCGACGGGGCTTACGAGGCCGCCGATGGCCGCGATGATGGAGTCTGTGTCGGCGTCCGACAGGCAGGCATGCCAAGCATCGCCACCGGGTCCAATCTCCGCGACCTTTACAAGCGTGCGACCTTCTGTTGCCGCTCTGGGCAGTCTCCCCGAGAGAATCCGCTTAGCTGTTTCAATCGCCATGGCGCCACCTCGTCGTGCTGCGCCGCCGCTCGGCGGCGTCGAGCAGCAGACGGACCGTGTCGTGCGCGTACTCGGCATCGCCGATCTCATCGCTCCACGCCACCACCCGCCGCGCAGCCTCGAACCACTCCTCGAAGTCGCCTTACCCACCGGCGTCGCGGAAGCGCGAGAAGTGCCCTTCGCGGAGCGCCCGCCCGCACGCCTCCACCACTTGCCGCAGGTCGTGCACGACGTTGGCGGGCGCCCCGCGCGGGGCCCCGGCCTCGATCATCATTCCAAGCGTTTCGATCCACGCCAGGACGTCGCTACCGAGCAGGCGCACCGCGTCGCCCGTCGTGCGCACCGAGTCGGGCAGCAGCGCGAAGCCTTCGAGCTCGGGCCACTGCACCGGCGTCGGCCTGTCCCTGCCGGGTTCCGGTGTCGGCCGGAGCCTCCGCTCTACCACGAGCGCCAGCGGCTTGCCGTTCGCTTTCGTCGTCTTCTTGCGTGCCATCGGTTCCCCTCCTGCGCGTGTGAAGGGGTCGGCGGTCTACTTCTTGCGCCGGGCGAGCGAGCGAACCACGAGGCGCCGTGCGACCGTCGCGAGCGGCTCCTCGCCCGCGGCGTCTTGCAACGCCGCGAACTCGGCCTCCGTGAGGTGAAGCATCAAGGCGCGGCCCTGCTTCTCGTCTCGGGGCTTCGGCTTTCGTCCCGCACCCGGGCGCATGCCACCTACCTTCCCCTTGCGTTGAGCCGCCATCCTATCGCTTCTCCTGATTCCTGTAAACTAGAAATCACAACCCCGCGCCGGGGCTCGGGAATCCTACCCTCGTCGGGACCGCCGCTCCCGCGCCCGCACCAGCCGCCGAACCACGCCCGCCAGCGCCTCGAGCACGGTGGCCGCCGCGGCGTGCCACGACTTTTCGCCGTGGCGGCGGGCATCTTCGGCCACGTAGTTGAAGGTGTCCGCGAGCACCCCGTAGAGCTCGTGGAGCGGCTCCTCCCCGTGCCACCTCGGCCCGAAGAGCGCCCGGCCCCGCTCCCAGCGCACTGCGGCGGCTGCCAGGAGGGGGGGGCTTCACGAGACGGGCCGCGGAGCCCTCGGCGACCCGAGGGGGCTGCGCAGGCTGCCCGAGGAGCGGCGATCTGCGCCGGGTCGGACCCTTGGGTCGGGGGCGTGATCGCGGTCTACGCGCGCACGTGTCACCCACGCGCACCGCCCCGCTCGACTGCTGCGACGAGCGCAGAGGTACCGTGGTCGAACTCTTCACCCGCCCTCTCTCGCGGCGTACACGAGAAGCGTGCGAGAATGTGGCCCGTGGGGGAGACGGGGGAAAGCGTGGAGATGAGGAAGCCGCTGTGGGCGATTGCGGGGGCCCTGGCCGCGCTCGCGATCTGCGTGCTGGTGGCCGCCGAGGGACAACGGTACGACCTGCTCCGCATCGGCGGGGATTCGGCGCTTCTCATACGCCTCGATCGTCGGACCGGGGATACCTGCGTGCTCCACGCCTTCCCGCTGCTCAGCGCAGAGCTCGATCGGATTGTGGTTCCGTGCCCGCTCGGACCTCGGCAGCAGCTCGTGGTCAAAATGGAAACGCTGCGACAGGGAGGCTTTTCCGACGAGGAAGTCGAGAAATGGGCCAAAGAACAGGAATGACGGCCGCTGTCACACGCGGCGTGCCTCACGTCGCCAGCCTCCGCGGCGCCGGGCGTCTTCCCCTGCTTGTGCAACGCCCGCACGCCTCGGCAGCCGTAGCAGGGCGAGAGGCGAGGGCGGCCGAAGTGGGAGCTCTCGAACGAGCCGCGCGCCTTGAGCGCCTTGCAGGTCGGCTCGCTGATCCACGCCCGCCGCGGCTCGCAGCGCCAGAGCAGAGCGCATCCGTCACGCGACCCGCTCCCCGTGCCGGAACGCCGCCGGGCCGACGTCGAGGAACGTCAACCCCAGCGCCGCCAGGATGCTCCCGCGAACGCAACCTGCCCGGTACACGCGCGCCCGGGACGGGAAGAGACCGTGCGGCAAGACTCGGGTGAGAGCCTCGCACCGAAGCGACAGGCTCCCGTCGGGTAGCTCGCGGGCCGTCAGCACGCCCGGCCGTCGGCAGCTCGGGCAGCGCCAGGCGCGCCGGCGGAAGTCGTAGCCGCAGGCCGCCTCGAGCAGCCGTTGGCGCACGCACCACAGCGCGTCTAGGCTTGCCGCACCGTTCATGCTCGGAACCTCCGGCGCCGGCTGCGATCTCACCCGCGGCCGGCGCCACCTTCCCTCTCGTTACCCCATCGCAAGCTGCTGGCGGAGCGCCGCCTCGAGCTCCTGGTTCTGCCCCACGAAGCCGCTGAGCAGCCCGAAGATCCGCTCCGGGTCGCCGACCTTCGGCCGCGGCGTCCGCCGCGCGCGCTCGATCGTCGACTCGAGGAATGCTGAGTTCATCCCGCCGCACTCGAGCAATCGATCCGCCACGAGCTCCACCTCGGCCCAGCGCGCGCGCAGCAGCAGCTCGGCGTCGCGCATCGCGTCGCGCGCCTGCCCCTCGGCCGCGGACAGCGCCCGGCGAATCGCCACCCGCGCCGCAGCGCGCGTCGTCGGAGCGGGTGCACGCATGAGCCGCCACGTCGCGCTGGCTTTCACCGTTCGCAGGAACTTGTCGGCGTCCTCGCCCTCGAAGCGCGGCCGGCCGCCGGCGAGCGCCTCGGCGAGGAAGCCCGCGCAGAGCGCACGCATGCCCTCGTGGAAGGCGCGCGGCCCGAGCTCGATCGCATCGAGCTCCGTCAAGACCGTGCAGCCGCCCCCGCGATGATCGCTGAGCGTCACGGCGAGCACGCGCGGAAGCTCCTCGCTGTGGAAGACGCACACCGCATGCCCCGCTTCGTGAACCGCAATCACCTCGAGTACGGATCGGAACTTCGTCGACATGTTGCTCCCCTTTTCCGCGTCCTCGCGCGGCGTTGTTAGGCCAACCGTTGCCATCCCTCATCCCCGTCCACGCGGATTACCCCATGCTCGCCATAGAGCGATTCCCAGGTCGCCTGTTCGCGACCGAGCACGAGCGCGACGACGCCGGCGGCCGCGTTCGCGAGATCGTCATGGCCCCCCGGCGCGTGGTCGATCGTGTCTCGCCCCCCGCGCGCCGTCCTCCGCTCGAGCCCGACGAGCTGCGAGACGAGCTTCTCGTTCGCGAGCAGCACGACGCGGCCGCTGTTCATCGCCGGCAGGAGCTCGCGGTAGAGATCTGACTTCGGCTTCTCGGACGGCTGGTAGCGGATGCCCGCCTTCTCGAACCGCTCGGCCACCCACGCCGCCCCGTAACGATCGCCCGTCACCCTCTCCACTCCGTAGCTGCGCAGCGTTGCCGCGAACTCCGACACCACGGACTCGGGGCTGAACGGCGGTCGCCGCTCTCGCACGCAGTCGAGCACGGCGGCCTCGCCCTCGCGGTGCGCGACCGCCAGCGTCATGCTGTCGGCGCTCCCCCCGCTCGGATCCACGAAGGCGTGATAGGCCACGCCCGGGAGGCGGCCCACCTCGAAGCGATCGGGCTCGACGCACGCCTCGACCGCCTCGCGCGTGAGCAGGGCCTCGACGTCGCTGCGAAACTCCGCCAGGTACTCGGCGCGCGCCGCCGGCTCGTCCTCCTCGAGCGCCTGCTGCACGATGGACTCAGGGAGGGTCGGGTTCATGTCCCGGCTCGACGCCTGCCACACGAGCACCCGAGGATCCTCCTGGCCGAACCAGCGGCGGTGCGCATTCCAGAGCTCGCCGCGGCGCGCATAGGGACTCGAGATCGCCACGAGCAGCGAGCCCGGGATCGTCGCCAGGCCCGGGCGGATCGCGCGCACGATCTCGCGATCGGCGTTGGCGCCGAGCTCGTCGGAGGGCCAGAACGCGAGCTCGTCGAGCACGACGCCCGCCAGCGAGTAGCCGCGAACACCCGAGAACGAGCTGGCATGAATCTCAATGCTCACGCGGGTCGATAGATCGAGTTGCTCCTGCGTCCGCCGCTCGACGAGGGACGCCAGCATCGGCACGCCGTCGAGGAAGCCTTCGACGTAGCGCATCACCACGCGCGCCTGCCGCCGATCGCTCGCGAGCACGAGCACCGTGGCCCGCTCGCCCGGCGCCAGGTGGCGGGAATAATCCCTGAAGCTCGCCAAGTAGACCGCGACGAGCGCCGCGATCAGGCTCTTGCCTCCGCGCCGGCCAGCGATCACCCACGCCTCGCGCGGGTCGAGCGGCGCGCGCTCACGTCCCGTGTGCTCGCGGAAGATGGCGCGCGCGTCGGGCGTCATCGGCAGCCCGAAGAGCGCGGCGAGGAAGACGCTCCACCGCAGCCAGGAGTCCGCAGGGGTGAACCAGCGCGCGAAGAGCGACGGATCGTCCATCGCGTCGAGGATCGTCATGCGGACGCCTCGTTTCCCCAGCCGAGCCAGCCCGCGCGCGGGGCGCGCTGGAACAACTCGCGCCGGTTACCGCGCCACTCGGGCCATGCGCGCTCGAGCAGCTCGTACACCGACTCGGGCTTCGCACTATGGCGGCCCCTCGGCGCTTCGATCACGGAGTCGGGGCGCGCGGCTTCCGCGGGCGGCGGCGGGCTGCCGCGCGTGCCGACGAGCAGGAGCTCGTGGCGTTGCCGCGCCCAGTAGCCCATACCGATCCTGTCCTTCACCCACACGAGGCCCGTGCGGCAGGTGAAGCCCCAGGCATCGATCACGCGCAGCCCTTCGGCATTCTTCGGCGGCGGCGCCCAGAGGTAGAGCACGGCGTGCTCGGCGAAGAGCTCGCGCGGGACGAGCTCGCAGATCGTCTCGGTCTCGAGCGTCGGGTACTGGTTCTCGATCGCGCGCGACTCCGTGCGCACGTGCTCATAGCGCCAGGGCGGATCGGCGAGCGTCAGCGGGACGGGCCGCTCGGCGTCGAGGGACGCGGGCTCGCCGAGGCGCGCGGCCAGGTCGTCTCGGCGCCTTGCGCGAAGCGCCCGCTCCGTCACCTCGTACGCCGTGACGGGGCGCTTCCGCTCACGGGCCGTGGCGAGCAGGGCCTCGAAGGCACCCTCGGGCACAGTCGCGATCTGCTCGCAGCGGTGCGCCTGCGACTTCGACACGCCGGCCGCGGCGAGCGTCTCGCGCTTGCCCGAATGCCCCGACGGTGGGACGTTCGGGGGGTTCTCGCCCTGCACCCGGTCGAGCTCCCGGCTGAGCTCGCCGAGCCGCCGCTGCGCCCTGAGTCGGATCTCGGCGACCGAGAGCTCGAGGTCCGGGTCATGCGCCTGCCGGGCGTAGCATCGCAGCGCCTCCATGCGGTCGGAGATGCCCTTCACCTCGTCGAGCGTGCGGGCCTGCTCGAGCGCGAGCCGGGCGCGGTCGTAGTGCAGGATCGGGCCGTTCAACCGCGATCCTCCGCGGTGTCGCTGCGAGCGTCGAGGGGCAGGTGGTCGACGTTGCCCTGTGCGGGGCGATCGGCTGCGGGGTCGGGCTTCGGCCACGGGCGAGGCGTCGATCGTGAGGCCTGTGCCGCGGACGGTGCTCTTGGAGCGCAGGTACTCGTGCAGGTCGACGTTCGCATCGCGTGCGACCCGCTCGAGGCCGAGCGCCTGGAGCGACGCACGTCGGGCATTGGCGAGAGAGCCGATGCGGCCCGCTTCGTCGAGGTCCACCTCGCACCGTTGCAGTGCTCGAGCGAGGATCGCCGTCAACAGCACGCCGAGCCGCGCGACGTCGCGGATCAGGATCATCCGCTGCTCGGAGACGCGCCACTCGCCGCCGAGCGCCTGGACGAGCGCCACGGACTCCTCCCGGGCCTGCGCCACGAAGGGGGCGAGAGCGCGTGACACCGCCCCGCTGCGCTCGAGCTCCGTGAGCTCGCCGGGAGCGATGCGGGCAAGCTCCCGGCTGCGCGCGCGAGCTCGGCGCACTCCACGGGCGATCCGTTCCCGGTGCTCCGCGCTCCCCCGGCGCGCTGCCGGCTTCCTACCCCCCACCGCTAACCCCCTGTCGTGTCGCTGGAACTGCAACCGCCGGACGTAGCGGGGACGTGCTCCGACCGGGTGCGACCACGCGCAGACGCGTCGGAGCCGCCGAAGGGGTCGAGCGTGCCCTCCGGGGGATCGCTGGTTAGGCGGCGCGTCGCAACGACGCGCACGCCTGCGAGAACCCAGTCGCCAGCCGGCGGATCTAGAGCGGCGGGTCGGCGTGCGCGTCCAGCGGTCTCCAACCCGAGGTCGGTCTGGTCCGCCCGGTGCGCTTTCAAATGCCCCGACGGTCGAGCCGTTCCGTCCGCGCGCGCTGCGCTCGGCGCGCCAGCGCCGGCAGCGCCGCGCTGACGGGGATCACCGGGGTAGTTGCTGCCCTGCCCTGTTCTGCTTCTTATAGGGGCAGCTGGGGCAGCTCTTCGAAGGCTGTCCACTTGGGGCACTTGGGGCAGCTGGGGCAGTCGCTTCACAGCACGTCCTCCGCGCCGTTCTCGGGCTCCACGGGGGCGACCCAGACGAACTCGTGCGGCGACGTCTTCTTGGTCCCGGACTGTCGCCACCACACCGGCCGCGCACGCTTCTGTGCGCTGGGGCTTGCCTCGAAGTGGATCGCCAGGTCGCGTCGGAGGGCGGTGACGAACTCGTCGCCGGCCGAGCTGCTGGTCGCCGAGATCAGCCCCGCCGCCTTCGCGGCCTCGATCAGCGCCCGCTGGCTCTGGAACCGCGGACGGCCCTTCTCGTCACGGTCGCCGTGGATCCGGAAGAGCTCCCGCACCCGATCGCGGTCGAGCCCTTGGCCTTCGAGCGCCGTGCAGCGCACGACTCCCGCGCCCCGGGAGCCGTCGGTCAGGCGGGGCCTCATATAGTGGAGCGGCTCGTCCCAGGAGCCGAAGTGGCTGTCGACGTCTATCTGCCAGCGGCCGCCGTCCTCCCGCTGGGTTCGTTGCAGGTGCAGGATCGTGCGAGCCGCACCGCCCTTCACGACGGCCCCGAGCGCGGAGTGGGCCGCGATGCCGCTCCCGAGCACGCCCTTCGGAACGTGGTCGAGCGTCAGTGTCGCCGCGTCCGTCACGGTCGCGAGGCGCGCGATCCGCGCGAAGACGGGCCCCATCTCGCCGTTGTCCGACGGGTCGAGGCACGGAATGAACTTGTAGAGGGTGTCGAGGATAAGCAGCACCGCGCCGAGGCGCTTCACGAGCTCGGCCAGGCGATCGCCGTCGGAGTCGCTGAGCAGCGTCACGGCGACGTCGCGGCCGCGGGTCGGCGCGACGAGGTGGAAGTCGCGGCCGATCTTCGGCATCGGCACGCATGAGTCGCTCGAGATCGCCTCCATGCGCCGCCGCATCATCGCCGCGGTCATCTCGAGGCAGACGTAGACGACGATCCCGCGCCGCGCGGGAAGCCCGAGAAACGGGGTTCCGGTCGCGACGCACATCGCGAGCTGCGCCGCGAAATAGCTCTTCCCCGTCTTCGAGCCGCCGTTGCAGTTGGCGGAGCTCCCCCGGTGCAGAAGGCCTTCGACGATCGATTCGGGGATCTCGTCGGTCTCGAACTCCTCGCGCGACAGCACCTCGATCGGACGCAGCTCCGCCTTCCGGCCGCCCGCGAGCTCGACAAACTCGGCGACCGTCCGCCAGTGCTTTCCGCACTTCGCACTCGAGCAGCGCCCGCGGCCGTCGGTCCAGAAGACCCCACTACCCCCTCGATGCCGCTTCGTCGGTGCCTCGTGCAGCGGGCACGCGAAGGTGATCCGAGCGCGATCGGCGTTGCCGCCGTCGAGGAAGACGGCCGCCTCGAGTCGGAGACCGAGGTCCGCGAGCTCGTCGAGGATCCATGCGCAGGGATGGTCACCGGGTGCGCCGATCGGCCGTTCAGCCGCCGCGGACGCAGCCGGCACCTTGTCTCCCGGCGAACGATGCTCGGCCAGGTCGCGCAGGAACGCTGCGAGCTCGGCATCCTCGACAGGCAGGAGGTCGCCATTCTCATCCCACTGGTGGAACCGCGTGAACGGGGGGCGGTCGAGGCCGCAGAGCGGCAAGTAAGTCCCGTTCCCGACGTCCTCGATGCGATCCTGCCGGGGGCAAACGAGATCGGTCTCGTCGCGGGCCCCGGACTCGAGCGCGATGGCGCGTAGCAGCGCGCGCACGTCCTGAGCGGGCACGGACCGGTCGAAGAAGACCCAGACGTGCCAGCCCTTGCCGCGCGATCGCTCCGGCGCGCCGCGTAAGCCGCAGAGCGCGGCCGCTTGCACGATCGCGTCGACCATCTCCCGGGCCTCGGGGTCGTCTGGCGCGATGCCCCAGCTCTGCACGTCGAGGTCGATGCAAGCCCAGCTCACGTGATCGGCGTCCACGAAGGGCATGGCTCCGATGCGCGCCGCCCCCCGCACGTGTTCGAGCAGCACGGCCGGGGTCAGAGCGCCTCGCACGGTCGAGTCGTTTCTCAGGTGCCCCCGCGCGCTGGAACCCCGGAAGAGCTCGACCAGGAGCTCCGCGCGACGCTCGGCGCCGAGGTCGTGGACGCGCGCGCCGGCGTCGGGGGCGGTCACGAGGCGTCCCTCACGATTTTGTCGAGCGGGCCGAGCATCCGCTCGAGCTCGACCGCGTCGGCCTTGATCGCCCCCTCGATCTCGGCGCGGAAGATCATCCGCTCCCTGTAGGTTGCCTTTTGCCAGGCGGCGCGCAGACGCTCAAGGCCCGACGGGACGCTTCTCGCCTTCGGCTTCGGCGCCCGCACCCGCATCCCAAGCGCCTTGCGCACGCGTCGATGCAGCGGTTCGACTTCCCTCCGCTCGAGCTCCGGCTTGATCCAGTGGTTCGAGAGCGCGTGGCGGAGCTCTTTCGGTTCCCAGCGAGCAAGCTCGTGGAGCGTCCGCCACGATGCCGGCAAATGCGACCCATGGGTCGCTTCTGAAAGAACCTCGTTCGAGGCGATCTGCATCAGCCTCTGCGCCGTCCGGATGTTGAACGGGCACGACTTCTCGACCATCGCCTCGAACTCTCCGTGCGGGAGCGCAGCCTTCGCCTCGCACAGCAGCTGCCCAACCTCGAAGATGGCCTCGACCGTCTTCTGCCAGGCGGCCGTGATCTTCGCGCCGAAGTCGCGCTCGAGATCGCCGAGCGGGACAACGTTGTCGACACGTGCTTTCGCGCGCCTCCGACGCACCATCGCGTCGGGAGCTTCCACGACGATCTCGTCGTCGGTCCCGGCGTGCTTCGCGATCGCGATGATGGTCTCGAGGTTGGGCGCGCTCACGCTGCCCCCGCCTGCCGCGCGAACGCGTGCTCGAGGACGTGCTCGACGAGCTCGGCGAGCGGCCTGAGCCGGTCGAGCTCGAGGGCGTCGCCCGCCAGGATGCGGACGATGGGCCGCGGGCCGGCGAGGTTCACTAGAAGCCCCCTTGCGTGGGGACTTGCAGCAGCTCTCGCCGCGTGGGAGACTCGGGGTCGCATTTCGATCCGTCCTTTGCGAGAGCGCCCGTAGCGGGGCGCTCTTCGCGTTCCTGGGGTTGAAGGTCACGCCACACGGCCGCCGCCACGAGGCGACCGAGGGCCTCGGCGAATGCGCGGCGGCGGGCGTCGACGGGGGGCTGCGTCACGCGGGCTCGCCCCCGTCGTCTTCGGTCACGACACGGACGGGCGGCCGGAGCTCGCGGAGCTGGCGAAGATGGGAGGCCGCCAGCCGATCCTGCGCCTCGCTCACGAGGTCGGAGTCGGCCAGGCGACCGAGGAGCCGCGGCCCGAAGTCGGGCTGCGACCAATCGACGAGCACGAGCTCGAGGCGAGACATTGCGAGGGGTCCTCCCTGCCCCTCCTAGTCCTCCCGCCGAGCAGAAACCGTTACATCGCCGACCGAACTTTCTTGAGCGCCTCGTGAATCCGCTTCCGCGCTGCCCCCTCCGTGGTGCCGAGAGCCCGGGCGAGCGCCTCACCTTCGAGCCCCTGGAGACGGAGCCGGATCGCCTGCCCTTCGTTCTCCGTGAGGTCCGCCTTGGAGATCAGGAGCTTGAGCGAGATCCCCTCGTCGATGGACAGCCCCAACGTGGGGGCAGCCTGGTCGCACGCCTCGATCTCGGGCTCGTCTCGGAACACCGTCGCAGGTCGCGCTCCCCGCTGCTGCTCGTCGGCGTAGTCGATCAGGCTGTTCCGGATCGCGCCGGCAAGGGCCGCCCTCTGGTTGGGGACGGGTGGCGATAGCCCCCTGCTGGCCCGATCCGACAGCTCGGCCACGAGCTCCCAGACCACTGAGAAGATCTCGCTCTCCGCATCCGCGGGCCGGTCCTTCCTCTTCGCCAGCAGCACCACGAGCTCACGCGACCAGTTTCGGCCGGTCAGCTCGGAGAGTATCTGGAGCGCGGCGTCTTGCTTCCCGTCGAGGCACGCGATCACGAGCTGCGCCGTCTGGATCGCGTAGTGAAGATCCCCGCGCCCCCGGCTCTCGTGCCACTCGGCGAGGATCATCTCGTACGCCAAGGCTTCGCTGCGCGGGAAGCCGTCCAGCGCTTCGAGAGTCTTCGGACCTAGACGCGGGCGCGTCGAGAAGTACAGGCGGTGGGCAATCTCGAGCGCTTCAAGCGCTGCCATCGGCATGGGCGCGGCACCTCGCGCTCGCACCGAGGGGCCCCGGGGCCGGCCGGCGGTGCATCCGGCGCACGGCGGAGATCAGGCCGCCGCGTGGCCCGGGGGTCGACTCGCGTTCCGTCGGAGGATGCCGCTGGGGGGGGGCGGCTCGGAGACGCTGCAATCTTAGGGCCCGCGCAGAAATAATTCCAGAGTTTCAGCGGGGATAGAGCGTGTAGTTCCACTTCGGAAGCGGCTCGTGGTGTTCGATCGAGAGGTCGTTCATCTGAGCATCCTCGATCTGGATCCCCTTGG
>Ga0214473_10001328_pt1 | contig 32943 bp, 31 predicted proteins | sample RVTome_7_FD_203509 | JGI IMG/M metagenome (GOLD analysis project Ga0214473, IMG submission 203509) | Soil microbial communities from uranium-contaminated site in the Upper Colorado River Basin, Wyoming, United States - RVT98D197 | ecosystem: Environmental > Terrestrial > Soil > Contaminated >...
CCGAATCCTTAAGGGTATAGCCCATGCCCCCGGGGACTTCCCGGATGGCAAGCTCCTTGTAGGTATCCTCGATTATCTTCCGCGCCTCGAGGGGGGCCGGCGCGAGTATAATGTCCATCCCCTCCTGCTTTACATCGGCCTTAACGCCTTTTCTTTCGAGCTCGACTCTCACGGACTGTGCAATCCGTTCGACAGTGCTCTCCACGGCCTTGTCCCCTTCGACCTCGAAGACAAGATGAATGCCGCCCTGCAGGTCCAGCCCGAGGACTATCCCCCGGTTGGGCATATTCTTCTGCCACCATCCGGGCATGTAGTCAAAAAGAGGTGTATTGGGCAGGAAGAATATAAGTGAGGCAAGCACCACCGCCCCGATAAGGACCAAACGCCAGAGAATGCCTTTTTTCATTCCCCAAAAACCTCCAGGATGCCAAATTATAGAGAATTAAGGAAAATTAAACGTGACAATAATTATGCCCTGAAAGGGGGGCATAGCGCAAGCGGAAAAGGAAATTGGTAGTGGTACAGTTTGGAAATTTTTAGGCGGATGAGACGGGCTTACGTTTAATTTTTTCAATTAAGCCTAAATCAATAGGAAATCTCTCGTCGCATATATCCCAAAGAGCGCTATGGTATGAGCCCCTGTTTTTTGAATGAAAGAGAGTAATGTTAACACCATGATCCTTTATAACTTTGATGGCAGGTATGTAATCACTATCGCCTGCCAATAAAACAGCATCCGAAATTTTACCGGAAGCCGCAAGATTAACCATATCTATACTTAAAAGAGTATCAACCCCTTTCTGACGAAATTCGCCACTTATACATTGGAGTTTGCCTAACCTAACTTCAAAGCGAGGTAATTTAGTGAGCATGCTAAAAAATCTTTGAGCCCGTGAAAATCGTTCACTTTCTTCGGGGGTAGGTGGATTACTTTGATAAGGTTCACAATGGTAGTAGTAGGTTCTTAATAATTCCTTCCCCAAGGAAAGCTCTTTGGAAATTTTTTCGTAATCAATGCGTACCCCAAATTCTGGCTCAGCGATTTTGTCCAGATAAGCACCGTCAATGAAGATAGCTATTTTCACGGGACACTCCTTTTAAAATACTAACCCCTCATCCAGTTGCCCGAACGAGGGGGAAGATACAAAAACTCACATCCATTTCTGAACGTGAGCCTTATTCTGGTTTTAGTATGATGCCGCGATACGTAATTGTCAAGAATTTTTTAATTAATTTTTCTAATATATTGATTTATTTAGTTTATTAAGTCTAAACCACTTATGATTTGAGTCTGTTTTTCTATGCTCAGTTTGTTCATACCAAAAAATTATACTTGACCGCTAAAGAATTGTCAAGCAGAAATTTAAGGATTCGCGCAACCTTCGTAGGCTAAACTTGATAAAATAGCCTTTAAACTTGATAATATTTAGTGAAGAGTTGGACTTCTAAGATAGGAAGGGGGTTCGATGACAGAAGAAGAGTGGCAAAATTTATCGATTCAAGCAGGTCGGGTTTTTACTCCAGCCGCTCCTATTGACGAAGAACGGTTATTTGCAGGACGCTTAGACCAACTCCGGCAAGTTATTGATGCTGTCAATCAAAAGGGGCAACATGCAATTATTTTCGGAGAAAGAGGGGTTGGGAAAACATCTTTAGCTAATATCATTTCAACAAAAATAGGCGGTGCTTCTATTCTAGCTCCGCGTGTTAATTGCGATAGCGCTGATAGTTATTCGACTCTCTGGAAAAAAATTTTTGACTCCATACATCTTACGAGGCAAGTTCAGGGAATGGGCTTTGGAGAGGAAGCTAAGGCTGAACCTCTGAATCTGCTTGAGCAAATTAATGGAGATATTTCACCTGATAATGTGCGGCAGCTACTTACTATTTTATCTTCTCAGTTCTTATTAATTTTGATTGTAGATGAATTTGACCGTATTTCGAAAGGACCAGTAAGGGCAGCAATGGCTGATACAATTAAAACATTATCTGACCATGCTGTTTCTGCTACTATGGTTTTAGTTGGCGTTGCTGATAGTGTAGATGAACTCATTAGCGAGCACCAATCTATCGAACGTGCTTTAGTTCAAATCAGAATGCCCAGAATGTCTAATGAGGAATTATACACAATTATTAATAATGGCTTGAAAATTTTAGGCATGTCCATTGATGGGGAGGCCCGTAAGGAAATAGCTCTTTTATCAAAAGGCTTGCCTCACTATACACATCTCCTTTCATTGTATTCTGTGAGAGAAGCATTAGATAAAAAAACATTAAACATATCACTAAGCCATATAGAGGCCGCAATCGAAAAAGCACTTCAGAAGGCTCAGCAAACAATCCAGAGTTGGTATCACAAAGCAACTATGAGTCCAAGAAAAGATAATTTATTTTCCCAAGTTCTACTTGCTTGCGCACTTTCCAAAACTGATGATTTGGGATACTTCGCGGCTGCCGATGTGAGAATGCCTTTAAGCGAGATTATGGAAAAGTCTTATGATATTGCAAGCTTCTCACGGCATTTGTACGAATTTTGTGAAACGACGCGTGGCCCCGTTTTACAACGGACGGGAGTGAAACACAGGTATAAATTTAGATTTATTAATCCTCTAATGCAGCCTTATGTAATTATGCAAGGGCGCGTAAGCGGGATAATAAACAGAGAAAAATTAGAAACGATTAAGAGTAAATATTAGGCCTCGGATTTAGCCCACCTTTTCTGAGCCGCTTTCTTAGCTATCTCTTTCCGCTTTTCAGCCGACAACTTTTCAGCCCTTGCCTTTCCGCCTTTAAGCCCGCCCAATCTCCCCAGGGCCACAGCCGCCGGGTTCTTCACCTTAGTTGCTTGAGCTACAATCGAAGTGGCTATCTCGTTCACGTCCTTATTCCTTTTCATGCTTTCCCCTTGTGTTAAACGTATACGCTTGCCTATCGGTTTACATATCATCATATCCATCATAACACGCATACGCACACATACTCAACCGCTCAAGCATAAAGCGTGCCTGTCAAATTCACTACCAGGAAATTATGCCATTCTTATGTTGTTTATAAAAAGCTGGAACTCGGCGTTCAAGACGCGGGCGGCCTGACGGCACCCCTTCATGCGGGAAAGGAAAATCTCGAAATACTCGATAACATGGGAGATGCGGGTATCTATGACGAGGTTTAGCATGATAAGCCGTCCGGCGGGCTCCACGGTGAGGTCGGACTCGGCCACGGCGTAATTCACCCTGTCGTGGATATCGCCTTTGATGTCGTTGATTTTGCGCACCCGGCTGCGGTGCACATCGGACTTGTCGGAGATGAGCAAAGCGGCCGCTACGGGGCTTGGGACCACGCCCTCGGCCTCCTCGTGGGTCATGATGGCCATCATCACGGTCCCTATGTCTTTGAGGGGATAACCGAGTTCTTCGAGCACTTCCTTGGCGAGGAGGGCGCCCACCCTGTGGTGGTCGTGCCTGCCCAGCATGTTGCCGATGTCATGGAGGAGGCCGGCGATGGCGGCAAGTTCCGCCTCCCGTTCGGGGAAGGAAAGCTTCTTCAGTATCTTGTAGCCCGAACTTGCGACGATTTTCAGGTGCCTCTGGCCGTGCTCCGTGTACCCCAGATCTTTCAGGTACCCGTCGGCAAGCTCCATGTAGAGGGCCGCCCTCTCGTTCCCCAAGACCTTCTCGAAGACGGCCTCGAGGCGGTTTGAGGAATTATTCTTCTTCCGCCTTGGTGCGGACTGCGGCGATATATGCTTTTCCAAATTTTACCTTCACATTTTCGGCTATCTTCAAGGTCAGGGTGTTGGGATCAACCGATTCGACCACCCCGTAAATCCCTCCGGAGGTGATCACCTTGTCGCCTTTTTTAATATTTTCGAGCATCTGCCTGTGCTCTTTGGACCTCTTCTGCTGGGGCCTTATAAGCAGGAAGTAGAAGATCACGAATATAAGTATAAGTGGCAGAAAGCTCGTCAGAAGCCCGCCTGGGCCTCCCCCCTGTGGCGCGCCTTGCGCCCATGCCGCTGCTATAAGCATATTTGACCTCCGGGTATTTTGTTTAGAAGTAAATTATACTAAATTTCCGCAATTTAGGGCCTGGGAAATATTGCTTTCCCCCCGAGGGGGGTGTTAGATTCAAAAAGAATGCATGTTCTGCATCTGATATACGACCATATGAATAACCCCTGGGTAGGGGGCGGCGGGGCCGTAAGGGCTTACGAATTGAACAGGCGCATCGCAAAAAGGGGCCACAGGGTGCTCACCGTGAGCGGAAATTATCCGGGGGCCAGGGACTATGAAGAGGAAAACCTGGCCTTCAAATTCCTGGGGAGCGGGCGCAATTACGTATCGAGCACGTTTAGTTACGCCTTTAAGGCTGCGGGTTTCGTGAAGAAATACGGGCACAAATTCGACGTGCTTGTGGAGGACTTCGCCCCATGGAACCCCGTTTTTTCGAGGTTTCTCACAAAAAAGCCCGTCGTCCTTATTGTGCATCACAAAGAGGGGGCAGGCATCCTTAAAAGATGGAATATTCTCGGACTGCCTTTTTATTTGACCGAGAAAGTCTATCCGAAATTTTTCCCGAGGGTGGTGGCCGTTTCGGAGGAGACGAAGAGGAAATTCGGCCTGCCGGGGGCCCAGGTGATACTGGCGGGGATAGACGAAGAACTTATGCCTTCAGAACCCCTCCCCGAAGCCGAAAGGGGCGATTATGTCCTTTTCATGGGACGGCTGCATATAAAGAACAAGGGCCTGGATACGCTCTTCGATGCGATGAAAAGAAACCCGCAAACAAGGCTTATTATCCTCGGCAGGGGACCCGATGAAGAGAAAGTAAAGGAGATGGCAAAAGGGGCCCGCGCCGAATTTATGGGGTTTCTCAAGGACATGAAAAAAATCGAACTCCTGAGAAGGGCAAAACTGTTTGTTTTCCCCTCCCGCTTCGAGGGGTTCGGTATTGCGGCACTTGAGGCCGGGGCGGCGGGCACGCCGGTCCTCGCAAGCGACATACCCGAGCTTTTCTTTGTCCGGAAAGGGGGTTTTGGTCTGACCTTCAGGAAAGGCGATCCGGGCGATCTCGCCCGGAAGATGGACTCCCTCCTGAAAGACGGCTCCCTGCGGGCCCAAATGGGTAAAAAGGGGATCGAGTTCGCCCGGGAGTATACCTGGGAGAAAAGGGCGGCGGAATATGAAAAATACCTCCTCCAAAATTCTAATCCTTAACCGAAGGGACATCAGAAACCCTTCCGGGGGCGGGGCCGAGCTTTATACGCATGAGATAGCAAAAGCCCTCGTAAGGAAAGGACACGAGGCTGAAATCTTTTCAGGCCGGTTTCAAGGGGCGCCCGTTGAGGAAAGAATTGACCATGTAAGGTATCTAAGAAAAGGCAACGAGCTGACCGTCCATCTTTACGGGTTCCTTTATGCCCTTAAAAACAGGAGAAATTTCAATCTTATAATAGATGAGTTCAACGGCCTGGGCTTTTTTACTTTCCTCTTCTCCCGGGGCGTCCTTCTCATACACCAGCTTTATAAGGAATTCTGGTTAAGGGAGTTGGGTTTACCGGGCTTTTTCCCGTATATGATAGAGCCGGTTTTTCTCAGGCGCTACAGGAAGCGCCCCGCCATCACGGTCTCCGAATCGACAAAAGAGGATTTGATAGCCCTCGGGTTCAGGGGGAAAAATATCCACATTGTAATGAACGCCTTGAAGGACGCACCTCTTTCTTCCGTTCCCCTAAAAGAGAGTGTCCCCACACTTATCTTTCTCGGCAGGCTCCGCTCCACAAAAAGGCCCGAGGACGCGATAAAGGTCTACAGGCGCGTAAAAGAAAAAATCCCTGAGGCCCGGCTCTGGGTAGTAGGCAAGGGGCCCGAGGAGGGCTCTTTGAAGGGCCTTGCGGCAGGGGACCCGGATATAACGTTTTTCGGGTGGCAGGCAGATGAAAAAAAACTCGAACTCCTTGCGCGCGCCCATATTCTCCTTGTGCCGGGCGTAAGAGAGGGGTTTGGAATAAACGTAATCGAGGCGGCCTCCCGGGCCACCCCGGCCGTGGGCTATGATGTGGCCGGTTTGAGGGATTCAATCAGGGACGGCAAAACCGGGTTTTTGGCAAAAAATGTCGAAGACGCCTCCGAAAAGGCGATAAGGCTGCTCGAAGACAAGGGGCTCTATTTACGGATGGCCGGGGAATGCCTTGCCTACGCCAAAGATTTCAACTGGGAAAAAAGGGGCGAGGAATTTGTTCGCTTAATAGAAAGATTGAGTGGAGAGCATTGAAACTGTCTTTTACAGAAATTCTTTATTTATTAATACCTGTAAAAGCAATGCAATAAAGTGTAGTCATTCCCGCAAGCAGAGCGCGTCGGGAATCCCTCTTGGGCAATGGGAGTGATTCCGGACAAGCCGGAATGACAACAAAACAAGGTCATAGCATTACTTATGCAGATGTGTGCTTAATCTCCTTATGGGCGCTCTCCTATTTACGATTTTTTCCGAGCTTGCCTTTACGAGAGACACTCGGAGGCCCCTTCATTCATGGCTAAAAAGGTCAGCCCGGAATTTTTCGAGGGGAAAAAGAGGAGCCGAAGAAAGAAACCTGAGGCGCAAAACCTCCCTTGCTCCTCCCTTTTCTAAAGGGAGGCGGGGAGGGATTATTGAAAAATTTTATCGGTAATCCCCCTCGGTCCCCCTTTAAAAAAGGGGGAAATTAACTTAAGAGCCTGCGTTTATAGCGCAACCTGAAGGTTTCGGCTACAATAATTTTACCCGCCATTCCGTGCGCTCCTTTTTATCCTCTAAAAGGATTCCCTTTTCGTCGAGCTTTTTCCTTATCTCATCGGCAAGGGCAAAGTTCTTTTCCTTCCTTGCCCTCTGGCGCTCTGCTATAAGGCGCTCGACCTCCTCGGGGGTGATATCAATGTGCTTTATCTTTATAAGCGAGAGGAGCCATTCATGCGGGGTTTTTGTGAAGACATTAAGCACCGCGCCCGTCTCGGAGAGGAGTTTCAGCGCCGTTTTCAGGGCCTCCTCGGCTATGACCCCCGAAGGCCTCGAATCCAGGAACCTGTTTATCTCTTTTATGAGTTCGAACATGTGCCCTATGGCAAGGGCAGTATTGAAGTCGTCGTCCATGGCCTCATTGAACCTGTTCTTGAAAGATGAGACGGCCTCCTCGAAGACGCGGGGGACCTCCGAGGGTCTGGACCCCGGTTTTTGCTCTCTCCGGGGCTCGCCCCCGGCCGCTTGAAGGAACTCCTCCGCCCTCTCCATGGTCTCATAATAACGGTCCAGCGAATGCTCGGCCTCGATCAGGGGCTCGTCTGAAAACTCGATTGGGCTCCTGTAATGGGTCTGGAGGAGGAACAGCCTCACGGTCTCGGGGTCGAATTTATCGAGTATCTCTTCTATCGTGAAGAAATTCCCCAGGCTCTTGGACATTTTTTCCTTGTCCACCGTGATAAAGCCGTTATGTATCCAGTACCTGGCGAAGGGTTTTACGCCCGTAAAGGCCTCGGACTGGGCTATCTCGTTCTCGTGATGGGGAAATATCAGGTCTGCGCCTCCGGCGTGAATATCCAAAGAGACGCCCAGGTGCTTTATGCTCATCGCGGAGCACTCTATGTGCCAGCCCGGCCTTCCCGGCCCCCAGGGGCTGTCCCAGGAGGGCTCGCCGGGCTTCGAGGATTTCCACAGGGCAAAGTCCATGGGGTTTCGTTTCCTCTCGTCCACCTCCACCCTTGCCCCGGCCATCATATCCTCCAGGTCCCTCTTCGAGAGCTTGCCGTATTCCGGGAAGCTCAGGACGCTATAGTAGACATCCCCGTTAAGGGCATACGCATGGCCGCTCTCAACGAGCCCCTTAATGATCTCGATTATCTCGGGGATGTGCTCGGTTGCGCGGGGCTCTATATCGGCGTCCTCCACCCCCAGCCTGTGCATGTCCTCGTAATATTTATTAGTGTAAATCCTTACGACCTTGTTCCAGGGGATGCCCTCTTTATTTGCCTTGTTTATGATCTTGTCGTCTATGTCGGTGAAATTCTTAACGAAAGTGACTTCGAACCCCCGGTATTCGAGATACCTCTTTATCACGTCAAAGACGATGGCGCTCCGGGCATGCCCGATATGGGAGACGTCATAGACCGTGACCCCGCAGACGTACATCTTCACCTTTCCGGGCACAAGCGGGACGAACTCTTCTTTCCTCGCAGTAAGCGTGTTGTATATCCTCAAATTGCCGTCCTTCTCGCTCCTGACAACTCCGATCCCTCTCTCTATTCTCCTCTCAAGCTCCTTGAGCCGGTTCTCGAGGGCCGCGAACCTGTCCTCATAGGGGTCCGGAAGATGGACATGGTCGAGCACCTCCCTCGGGCCCTCCTCGAAGATGCGCAGCACTCTTTTCTTGATTATCCTGCCCGGCACCCCCACCACTATCGAATGGTCGGGGACGGGATGGAGTACGACCGAATTGGCCCCTATCTTAACATAATCCCCGACGCGTATGGGCCCCAGCACCTTGGCCCCCGCCCCTACCACAACGTTGTTCCCGAGCGTTGGATGCCTCTTTCCCTTTTCCTTCCCGGTCCCGCCCAGCGTGACGCCCTGATAGAGCAGGCAATCGGTCCCGATCTCGGTCGTCTCCCCTATCACAACGCCCATCCCGTGGTCGATAAAGAAGCCGGGGCCTATCCTCGCCGCCGGGTGGATGTCAATACCCGTAAGCAGTCTGTTCAAAAATGAAATAAAGCGCGGCACGAAAGGGATTTTTATCTTCCAGAGGGCGTGGGCCACCCGGTGAATAAAAATGGCGTGCAACCCCGGATAGGCGAGGACCACTTCGAGGGCGCTCTTTGCGGCGGGGTCCTTCTCGAAGACCGCCCTGTAATCCCTTTTAATTTCAGAGAAAAACCCCATTTTTTTATTATAAACCAAACGCACATCGGGGGACCCATTATCGCGCTTATCTAAAGGGATATAGGAAGATGGGGGTGGCGGGTCTCAGAAGCGGGATATTGAAATACGCGAAGCAAGGGCGGGGCATTCGCACACCCGCGGGGTGCATAACCGCGGCAAGTTTCTCAATTGGGCTCTTTTACATCCCTGATGGGCCGCTTTCCTCATGCTCCCGCTCTGTCCGGATGCCCCGCCCTTCCGAATTCCGTTTTTTTGCTGTTTGCAACGAACTGGAAAGGAAGATGGGGGTGGATGGGGCGAAAAGCGAGGTGACGGTGAGCAGATCATGAGCGGGTGAGAGCCCGCGAATCATAATGATCTTTAAAGTCCATACGAACCCTTTCAGCTCGCTTTGAGACCCGCCACCCCCAGCTTCCCCTGCAACGCCGCAGGGAATGAAGGGGGCCGGGCGGCCCCCCCCAAGGGAGCTTTAGCTCCCGTTCCGAAAGCTTTAGCTCCTGCTCAGAAAAATCCCGCCCGGCGGTAATAGGGGAGGAGGTTAGGTTTTTTAGAAAGCCAGCGTTAGTGTTACTCCGCCATAAAGGACGTCGTCGTCCCCGCCTACGTTTGCGTTCTTGATCGCCTCCTCGGCATCGTCGCTCAGGGCGAAGCTGTAAGCTACTATCGGGGATAATGAAAGTTTTTCAGTTAATGGAATAGCGAGCGAGGCCGACACCTGCGCATTATAGAAGTCGCTCACCTCTTCGCCGGCATCGGTGAGGCCCATTATGGCGTTATCCACGGCGTAGCTTGCGTATGCGCCCAGGTTGAGGGCGAGCTTCTCTGTTATGTTAAACGAATGGGATACGTCGGCCATGATGTACCAGCCCTCGCCCTCGTCAAAATCGTAGTAGGCGTGGAGGGTGGGGGTAAGTATCGTATCATAGGACGCGACAATATAGGCTTCCTGAGTGTCGGCCAACCCGTCAAAGGCGTAATAGATGTACCCCCCGCCCAGGGAGAGCTTGCCTACTGAAGTCCCGTAGCTCAGGGTGACATCGGTTTCTGTGAGTTCCAGGGTATCGTCGCCGTCGGTGGGGAAATTGGGGTCCATATTGGCCCACAGGTTCAGGCTGAAATCGTTATAGGCAGCCGTGACCGAGGGCTGGATGACGATCCCCTTGCTGAGTTTTATGCCCCTCCATACATAATTGCTGAATACGCCAACCGATGCATTCGCTGCAACCTTTTCCTCTACTTTTTTCTCCCCGATCTTTTCCTGCGCCATTACGGGCAGAGCCGTAATAATTAAAAGCGCCATCGTTACGAAAATACCGAAAATTCTCCTTCGCATTTCCTTCGTTCCTCCTGGTTTCTGTTTTTTATTTGAAAGCCGCCTTGCGTTCATTGAACAGTCGCTCCATTTCCTCTTTCAGCGCCACCTCTTTTCTTATCTCTATGCCGTATTTTTTTATCCTGTAATTGAGCATCCTCTCCGTAATCCCCAGCCTTCTGGCCGCCCTCGACTTCATCCAGCCAACCTCCCTCAGGGCGGAGACGATTTCCCTTCTTTCCAGGTCTTCTACTTTTTCCTTAAGGGCCATCTCCCTTGGAGAAAAGCGAAAATCATGCCAGTCTGGAACTCCTTGATTTCAAAAGAAATGCGAAATTAAGAGAATTTTCAAATTTGTAAACACATACAAATTTGTCGAACAAAAATGTAGTACAAATTTGTCCTACTCGGACATTTTTGTATGCCTTCCTTAAGCAAAACCTACTGTTTTTTAAAGAAAATTCCTAAGTACATTTTTTGCTATATAAATGGAAATTTTTGCCTTAGGTGCGTTGGGGAGGAAGGTATGAATTTTTTGAGAGTTGCTTTAAGCGGATTATTTTTATTTCTTTTTTCGGGGAACTCTTTTGCGGCCGATGGAGGGGTCGATACGGGCGACACGGCCTGGATCCTCATCTCCTCGGCGCTTGTGATGCTAATGACCCCCGGGCTTGCCCTCTTTTACGGGGGCATGGTGAGAAGAAAAAATGTGCTTAGCACCATAATGCACAGCTTTACAGCCATCGCCCTCGTAAGCATCCAATGGATACTCTTCGGCTATTCGCTCTCTTTCGGGCCGGATAAAGGGGGACTCATAGGAGGCCTCGAATGGGCGGGGCTTCAGAACGTGGGGCTCTCGCCAAACCCGGACTACGCCGCTACCGTCCCCCACATGGCCTTCATGATCTACCAGGCAATGTTTGCCGTTATAACTCCAGCGCTAATCAGCGGGGCCTTTGCCGAAAGAATGAAATTTTCGGGCTATCTCCTTTTCACCCTCCTCTGGACAACCCTCATCTATGACCCCGTGGCCCATTGGGTATGGGGCGCCGGAGGATGGATGAGGAGCATGGGCATACTCGACTTCGCGGGCGGTATGGTCGTGCATGCCACATCGGGTTTTTCGGCCCTCGCCGCCGCCCTTTTCATCGGAAAAAGAAAGGGCTTCCTCAACGAGCCCATGCCCCCTCATAACCTCCCCATGACCGTCATCGGGGCAGGGTTGCTCTGGTTCGGCTGGTTCGGCTTCAACGCCGGGAGCGCACTTAGCTCGGGGCAATTGAGTACGCTTGCCTTCGTCACGACCCACACGGCCGCCGTAGGCGCGACCCTCACCTGGGTCCTCCTCGAATGGCGGCACAGGGGCAAGCCCACCATCTTCGGCGCCATCACGGGCTCCATCGCGGGCCTCGCCACAATCACCCCGGCGGCAGGGTTCGTAAGCCCCATGTCCGCTCTCCTTATCGGCATCCTCGCCGGAGGGGCCTGCTATGCCGCCTTGAGCGCCAAGCCCAAATTCGGCTACGACGACTCCTTGGACGCCTTCGGCGTCCACGGCGTGGGCGGCTCGCTCGGCACAATAAGCGCCGGCCTCTTCGCCACAGTCTCAGTGAACGCCGCCGGCGCAAACGGTTTTTTCATGGGCAACCCCAAACAACTTTACTTTCAGGCAGGCGGGCTCCTCCTCGTGGCCGCATATTCTTTCATAGGAAGCCTCATCCTCCTTAAAATCGTGGATAAAATAACCGGCCTCCGCGTCCACGACGGACAGGAAGAAACAGGCTTGGACCTCAGCCAGCACGGCGAGAGCGGCTATTACCTATAAGGGGCTCCGCCCCTTATAACCCCGCTGGGGGGCCAGCCCCCCAGACCCCATTATTTTAAAACGATGGGGGCCGGGGGAACCAGTTCCCCCGTGGGGGTCAAGGGGGCAAAGCCCCCTTTATATCAAATAGCTGCGGCGTCCATCTCGCCGGTACGAATTCTGTAGACATGGGAGACCGGGGAGACGAATATTTTTCCGTCCCCGGTCTGGCCGGTTCTTGCGGCCTCCATTATGGTTTGGATGATCTGGTCCACGTCCTCGTCTTTGACGACGATCTCGATCTTGAATTTAGGGAGAAGGTCTATTGTGTACTCCCTTCCCCTGTAGAGCTGTTTCAGGCCTTTCTGCCTGCCGTGGCCTTCTATCCTTTTGATCATCATGCCCGGATAGCCCTTTTTCTCGAGGGCCATCCGCAGCTCTTCTATTTTCTCAAGCCTTATGACTGCGGTTACTCTTTGCATTTTGAAATGCCTCCTATTTGACTGTGAAGAAATTGGGATACGCGGGGGCCCCGTGCTCGTGCACGTCCAAGCCGTCCAGTTCTTCCTGCGGGCTTACCCGAATACCCATGGTCATGTCCATGAGCTTGAAGGTGATAAAGCCGATGGCGAAGGCCCAGAGGAAGCAGACGCTTGCGCCGATGAGCTGTGCCATAAGCTGCCCGGCGGCGCCGCCGTACAGGAGACCTGTCGCGAACGGGCCGTCGGTTATATAGTTGCCGTAAGTGCCGTCTGCGAAAATACCGAGCGATATGAGCCCCCAGAAGCCGTTGATGCCGTGGACGCTTATCGCGCCCACAGGGTCGTCGATCTTCAGGTTTTCGAAGAGGAAAACACCTGACACGACGAGGACGCCCGCGACAGCGCCTATGGCCACGGCGGCCCATGCCTCTATCCAGGCGCAGGGGGCGGTCACCGCCACGAGGCCCGCGAGGATGCCGTTAAGGGTCATGCCGATATCGAATTTCCTGGTCTTTAAATACATGATTGTCATGGCCACGATCCCGCCGGCGGCCGCGGCCATGTTGGTGTTGACGGCAACCACGGCGATCCTCAACTGGTGGGCGGAAAGGGTGCTTCCGGGGTTAAAGCCGAACCAGCCGAACCAGAGTATGAATGTGCCCAGGGCCGCGAGGCTCATGCTGTGGCCGGGAATGGCATTGGGTTTGCCGTCAGGCCTGAATTTGCCGAATCTTGGTCCAAGGACGATTGCGCCGGCCAGAGCAACAGAACCGCCGATGAGATGCACTACGCCGGAACCGGCGAAATCGAGGTGCCCCATCCCGAAGGGGAGCTTTGAGAGCCAGCCCCCGCCCCATACCCAGTGGCCGTAGATGGGATAGATAATCGCGCTTACGGCAACGCTGTAGATGAGATAGGAGCTGAACTTAAGCCTTTCGGCCACCGCGCCGGATACGATGGTTGCAGCCGTGGCCGCGAAGACGAGCTGGAACATGAACAGTTTGTATTTCTCCACGTCATAGGTCTCGCCCGTGAGAAAGAAACCGCTTGTGCCGAAGATGCCCATCTTGTCCGCGCCGAACATGATGGCAAAGCCGATGGCGAAGTAGGCCAGGGAGCCCATCACGAAGTCCATCGTGTTCTTCATCATCAGGTTGGAGACGTTCTTTGCCCGGCAGAAGCCTCCCTCCACCATGGCAAAGCCCGCCTGCATGAAGAAGACGAGGAAGGCGCATATGAGGACCCATACAAAATCGATTGCGGCGTTCGGGTTAGCCTTGAGCGTCTCCGCACCCGAAGGGTCGGCCGCGAAGGCGGCCGGAGCCGCCAACAGCGTTAAAACGAGTAGAGCCGGAACCAACCTTTTCATTTTCTTAATAATCCTCCTTCAAAAAATTTAAATCGTTTTTAATGACAGCGCCCCTTTAACCCCTCATTTAACCCCTCAAATATTCTTCGTCTTCCATCACCACCTCTTTTCTGATTTTTATCCCGTATTTTTTTAGCCTGTAGTTGAACATCCTCTCGGTTATGCCGAGGAGCCGGGCGGCACGGAATTTAATCCAGCCGGCTTCTTTAAGGGCACTTGCGATCTCTTTTTTCTCCAGGTCCTCCACTTTCTTCTTAAGTTCGGGAATTCTCCTCATGCCCGGAATAGAGCGAGAAGCATGCCACAAGAAAAATCCTTGAAATTAAAGGGAAAACAAAAAATTTTCTTCTTTCAAAATTGTCGGGAAGAGACAATTTCGAAAGACAAAAATGTGGAAACAATTTTGTCGGGAAATTACAATTTTGTTCTGGTCTTAAGCTAATAACATATTGATATATAAGAGATTTATTCTGGCATGGATTTTGAGATAAAAAGGGAAACTAATAGGGAGGTTTTCGGATGAAAATGGTGACGGCGATTATAAAACACACCCGGTTTGACGCCGTGCGCAAGGCGCTTACCGGGATAAGCGTACAGGGCATGACCGTAACCGAGGTAAAGGGGTTCGGCAGGCAGAAAGGCTTTACCGAGGTATACAGAGGAGTCGAATACGAAGTAAGGTTCCTTCCAAAGGTGAAGCTCGAAATAGCGGTCCCCGACGAAAAGGTCGAAACGGTAGTCAAAGCAATAGAGGGCTCGGCCAGAACGGGCGAGATCGGGGACGGAAAGATATTTGTAACAGCCCTCGAAGACGCCATGAGAATAAGGACCGGCGAAAAGGGAGAGGAGGCACTTTAAAATGCATAAGGGCAGCGTCTTAAGGACGGCTATATTATTATCGGTCTTTTTGTTGGGCCTCTTGGGGCTCGCGTTTGCCGAGGAGGCGGCCTCGCCTCCGGCCATAAATTCGGGCGATACGGCCTGGATGCTCATCTCCACGGCCCTCGTAATGGTAATGACGCCCGGTCTTGCCTTCTTCTACGGCGGAATGGTGAGAAGGAAGAACGTGCTGGGCACAATTATGCACAGCTTCATCATCCTCTGCCTTGTGAGCGTAATATGGGTTCTCTGGGGATATAGCCTCGCCTTCGGTCCCGATGTCGGCGGGGTTATCGGCGGGCTCGATTTCCTGGGCCTGGCGGGCGTAGGGCAGGAGGGCGCTCCGCTTGCGCCCACGATACCTCACTTGGTATTCATGATGTTCCAGGGCATGTTCGCCATAATTACCCCTGCTTTGATAACCGGGGCCTTTGCCGAGAGGATAAAATTCTCGGCGGTGGTCCTTTTTACTGTCCTCTGGGTCACTCTGGTCTATTCGCCCGTCTGCCACTGGGTATGGGGCGGGGGCTGGATAGCCACAAAGCTCCATGCGCTGGATTTCGCGGGCGGCACGGTCGTGCACATAAACTCGGCCGCGGCGGCCATTGTTGCGGCCCTTGTAGTCGGCAGAAGAAAAGGCTACATGACGGAGCAAATAGCGCCTCATAACCTGCCGCTGACGATAATCGGCGCGGCAATACTCTGGTTCGGATGGTTCGGCTTCAACGCGGGGAGCGCCCTTACCTCGGGCGGGCTCGCCTCCCTTGCCTTTGTGACGACGAATACGGCCACGGCAACGGCGGCCCTCAGCTGGTCTCTGGCTGAATACATCCACAGGAAAAAGCCGACAGCGCTCGGGGCAGTTTCGGGCGCGGTCGCGGGCCTTGTGGCGATCACGCCGGCGGCGGGCTTTGTGACGCCGCTGGCCTCCATAATAATAGGCCTCGTAGCGGGTGTCCTCTGCTATATCGGGGTAAGCATGAAGTCTAAATTCGGCTATGACGACGCCCTCGATGTGCTGGGCATCCACGGGATGGGCGGCACCTGGGGGGCCATCGCCACGGGCATCTTCGCCACTGTGGCCGTGAACTCGCTGGGCGCTAACGGCCTCGTTTACGGCAATCCCTCTCTCTTAGGCTCCCAGGTAGGCGCCATAGCCGCCACCTGGATATATTCGGGCACTGTCTCACTCGTCCTCCTTAAGGCCATCGACTGGACAATAGGCCTGAGGGTCAAGGAAGAGCACGAGGAGGAAGGGCTCGACTTGAGCCAGCACGGCGAAAGAGGATATTATCTCTAATATGAACATTTTGATCTTGAAAAACGTCTCCCACGAGGGACCGGGCACGATCGAAGATTTCCTGAAGAATGAAAAAATCCCGTACAGGATTGTGGACCTCTGGACAATAGGGGCAATGAAAGGGGAGGTGCAGGACACCTCCCCTTTTACTCATCTCGTGATGATGGGGGGCCCGATGGCGGTCTATGAGATGGACCGCTACGATTTCCTGGGGACGGGGGCCCGGATATTGGAAGAATTCATCAGAGGGGGAAAGGGCGTGCTCGGGGTATGCCTCGGAGCGCAGATGATGGCCCATGTCCTCGGAGCGCGGGTCTATCCCGGCCCGGAAAAGGAGATCGGCTGGTATAAAGTCGATGTGACCGGGGAGGGAGAAAAAGACCCGGTATTCAAGACCCTCCTCTTAAAGGGCGAGAAAAAAGCGGAGGTCTTCCAATGGCACGGGGATACGTTCGACCTCCCGGAGGGCTCTGTCAGGCTCGCCTCGTCTACGCTCTATGAAAACCAGGCGTTCAGGTGGGGAGAGAAGGCCTATGCCCTCCAGTTCCATATCGAGGTCACGCCGGAAATAATAGAAGACTGGTTCAGGGACAACCCCCGGAGAGAAGAAATGGCGGAGTATTCGAGGAAAATTTACGGGGAATACTCGGAGAGAGCTTACCATTTCTATAATGAATTTTTTAAATAGCGGGGTTCTCCATTTGCAGGAAGGCCGGAGCGGGGCGGGACGTTTCGGAAAATTCCAAGTGCAGTTCCTGTTTTGAGACCTGAAAAAATCAGGCATATTTAGTAAAATAAAACTAATAGGGAAACGTTTTAAGGTTGTTGCTACTCGCTTGGCGACCTTGAGCGAGCGGTGGAATCAAGGCTGGAAGGAAGAGCTCCGTAAGAGCTATCGTACAGGTAGCAAGGCTGTTGGGCGACCTTAAGTTCTCCCCGGCGGAGCCCCTGTAAGGGGCTCCGCCCTGAATTTTCTGCCTTTAAGAGAGTTCCTCTAACGCCTCCCGCGCTTCTTTCCTGATAATTGCATCCGGGTCATTCAGGGCCTCTCTTAAATGGGGCCGTACTTTTTCCCCTCCAATAACGGATAGGGCATAGATGGCATCACCCTTCACTACCGGGTCGGGTGCGTCCTTCAGAATTTTACCTATTAATGGGACCTGTTCCTCTATCTCTTTCTTGTACTCCGCATAAAGGGCCTCTATAAGGGCGATCCCGCCTATCCTCACCCTCTGCCTCTCGTCCCTCAACAGGACGGGAATGACGCTGAACAGGCTTTCGTCATGCCTCAGCATGTCTATTATGTTTTCGAGGAATCCCGACTCCATATGGTCGGCCACCATCCGCTCGAAGCTCTTGTCCATGCCGGATATTATAATAGAAAGGGGGCTCCGCCCCCTTAACCCCCGCTGGGGGCCAGCCCCCAGACCCATTGTTTTAAACGAGGGTTCAAAGGGGCTGGCCCCTTTGCGGGGTCCAGGGGCAGAGCCCCTGTCTAACTATCTAAGCTCTTCGGGGGCGATGTTGTATTTTTTCATGCGGTAGGAGAGCATGCGGGGGGTGATGCCCAGGGCTGATGCGGCCCTATGCTGGACCAGCCGGTTTTCTTTCAGGGCGTTTATTATTCTTACCCGCTCCAGGTTTTCGACCTCGCTTGAGAGTGTGGCCCTGTCCTCGAATGCGCCCTGCGGGGCCTCGACGCGGGAGATTATGTTATATGGGAGGTCCCCTTTTTCGAGGACTTTTTTATCGGTCATGATGAGGAGCCGCTCTATGGTATTTGCCAGCTCGCGGACGTTCCCGGGCCAGTTGTAGTTCATCAATTCTTCGATGGCCTCCCCGGAGAGGCTGACGGTCTTTTTATAAAGCCGGGTGAACTTGTTCAGATAGAAATCAAGGAGGAGGGGGATATCTTTTTTCCTCTCTCTCAAGGGGGGGAGGACTATGGCGACCACGTTCAGCCGCCAGTAGAGGTCGTTCCGGAAGGCCCCCTTTCGGACCTCTTCCTGCAGGTTCCTGTTGGTGGCGGCGATTATGCGCACGTCTGCTTTGAATGTTTTTGAGGAGCCCAATCTTTCGAAGGATTTTTCCTCCAAGACTCGCAAAAGTTTTGCCTGAAGGATGAGGGGGAGTTCCCCTATCTCATCCAGGAAGATTGTGCCCCCGCTTGCGATCTCGAAGCGCCCGATGCGGCGCTCGGCGGCCCCCGTGAAGGCGCCTTTTTCGGCCCCGAAGAGCTCCACTTCGAGGAGGTTTTCGGGTAGCGCCGCGCAGTTTATGGCCACGAAGGGGCCTTTGGCGCGAGGGCTCTGGTAATGTATGGTCCTTGCTATCAACTCCTTGCCGGTCCCCGACTCGCCGAGCAACAGGACCGTGGTTTCCGTCCCGGCCACTTTCAATGCGGATTTAAGGACCGCCTGGAACCGTTCGGACTCGCCTATCACGTTGGGGACGCTGTAGCGCTCGGCCAAGGCGAGCTTAAGGCTCTCTTTTTCCTCCTCGGTTTTCTTGTAATTGCCCCAGAGCTTGACGAACTGGGCTATGAGGGAGGCCACGATGGTGAGGACCCTCAAGTCGTCGTCCACGCCCCCGTGCGGGGCGGAATAGATGCGGTCGGCCGTTATGACGCCCAGGACCTCGTCCTTTATGGCTATTGGCACGCACAGGAAAGATATGCCGTTTTTGTCCGGGCGCGAGCCCGTCTTGTTCAGGAACATGGGTTCTTCCCCTATATTAGGGATGAACATGGGCGAAGGGTTTTTTATGACCCTGCCCACTATGCCCTCGCCCATCCTGTATTTCCCTCTTTTTATCTCATCCTTTGTGAGCCCGTGCGCGGCCACGATGCGGATATCACCGGAGACGGGGTCCAAAAGGAATACACAGCCCCTTTGCATTTCGAGGAGCTTGGCCAATGTAAGCATGGCCTCCGCCAGGTTCTCCTCGAGGTCGAACGAGGCTGTAAGGACCCTGCTCACTTCCAAGATGGCTGCAAGCTCGCGGTTTTTTCTTTCGAGGGAATCCCTGTCCATCTGTTCTCTTTTTGGACGGCAACCATTTGCCGTCGATTTTCTTTTATTAAATTATACAATATTGTAGGATTTCAAGGAATTCGTTTAATAATGTAGAATTCATATAAAGAGAGGAAAGGGGGGGGAGGGCAATGAGAGTTCCTTTTTGCCTTGTTTTATGCGTTCTTTTGTTTTTTTCCGCGGGGGCTTACGCCCAGAGGGGAAGGGTCCTCTTCATAGAAGACTTCAACAACCTTGATGACTGGGAGCCCCTCTTTTTCCCTTCGATAAAGGAACACTCGGCCTACAAGGCCGAATCGGAAGGGGAACTTAGCTTTCTCAGGGCCGAGAGCAGGAACTCGGCCTCGGCCATCATGCATAAGCGGGAGTTCAGCCCTTACGAACACCCAAGGCTCAAGTGGAGATGGATGGTGGAAAATGTCTATGAAAAGGGAGAGGCCGGGAAACAGTCCGGGGATGATTTCCCTATGCGCGTCTATGTGATGTTCAAATACGACCCGGAAAAAGCGGGGCTTTTCGAGCGCATAAAGTACGGCATCGCAAAGAGGCGTTTCGGCAGATATCCGCCAAAGAGCGCCCTTTGCTACGTCTGGGCAAACAGGCCCGAGGAAGAGGAGATCATGAAAAGCCCCTATTTCGAGAACTCGAAGCTCGTGGTCCTTGAAGAGGGGAAGGAAAACGTGGGCCGGTGGCTGAATGAAGAGGTGAATATCATCGAGGACTACAGGAAGGCCTTCGGCGAGGACCCGCCCGAAAAGGCCGCCATCGCCATCATGAACGACTCGGACAACACGGGGGAAGGCTCCGTATCCTACATAGATTTCATAGAGGTCGCGCGTTGAGGGAAAAGGCCTTCAAAAGGCTTGAGGATTACGGGATAGTGGGGGACCTCTATACCTCGGCCTTAATCGGGAAGGACGGCTCCATAGACTGGTGCTGCCTCCCGCATGTGGAATCCCCGAGCATATTTGCCGCCCTCCTCGACCTCGAAAAAGGCGGGCAATTCAGGGTGGAGCCCGCCCATCTTTATGAATCTTATCAGCGTTATATAGATATGACCAACGTCCTCCAGACCGTCTTCCGGACGGCAAAAGGGGAAGCGATAATTACCGACTTCATGCCCCAAAAAGATACTGTTAATCCCGGCACGCAGGCTATTTACAGGCAGATAACCTGCATAAAAGGGCGGATGGATTTCGAGGTCGATTTCAGCCCCCGCTTCGATTACGCAAGGGCAAAGGCGCAGTTGAAGGGAACGGAAAAAGGCTTTCTGGCTGAGGGAGCCGGGCAAAAACTTTATTTAAATTCGAGCAAGCCCGGTTTAAAGGTAAAGAACAACAGCATATCGGGCAAGTTCACTCTAAGAGAGGATGAGACGCTCTGGCTCGTGCTCGGGAACGGAAAAGACATCCCGGCGGAGCCTCAAAGCTGCGAAAGAGAGCGCAGAGAGACAATCGAGTTCTGGCATAGATGGGTCCATAGCTGCGGAGAAGGGCGGTGCGTCTTCGAGGGCGAATGGCACGATATTATAGTGCGATCGAGCCTCGTGCTGAAGCTCCTCACCCACAGGCAGACCGGGGCCATATGCGCCGCCCCGACCACCTCGATACCGGAGGTGCTGGGCGGCGTGAGGAACTGGGACTACAGGTTCAACTGGCTCAGGGACTCCTCCTTCACGGTGCGCGCTTTTTTCAGCCTGGGGTACGATTTTGAGGCAAAAGAGTTCCTTAGATGGTTTCTCGACAAATTTTCAGCCTTTTCTCCCGGGGAGATAAAGACCGTTTACAGCCTCCACGGCGGGGTGGATTTGGAGGAGAAGGAGCTCAGGCATCTATCGGGATACGAAAATTCCTTTCCCGTAAGGACCGGCAATGCCGCCCACAAGCAATTTCAACTGGACATATACGGCGAACTCCTCCAGGCCGTGTACGATTCGCTCCTTTTCGGCCTGGAGCTGAAAGGAGACGCGTGGACCCGCTTCGAGGAGATAGTGAATTTCGTCTGCCGGAACTGGGATGAAAAGGACTTGGGCATCTGGGAGGTGCGGAGCGAGCCCCGGCATTTTGTGCATTCGAAGCTTATGTGCTGGGTGGCCTTAGACAGGGGCATAAAGGTCGTGGAAAAACTCGGGCGGGAGGCGCCCCGCTACTGGCATGAAGAGCGCGAGGGCATAAAGGCGGCCATCCTCGAAAAGGGATTTAACACGAAACTCAATAGCTTCGTCCAGTCGTTCGACTCCGAATACATGGACGCCACGGCCCTTTTAATACCTGTTATGGGCCTTCTCCCCTACGAGGACCCGCGTGTTCAGGGCACGATAGACGCTGTGATGAGGGAACTGGGACATAAAGGGCTTATACACAGGTACAATTCCCCGGACGGGCTCCCCGGAAGGGAGGGGACTTTCGTCCTCTGCTCGCTCTGGCTTGTGGACGCGCTGGCCGGTTCGGGCCGGGTGGAGGAGGCCCTGTTCAATTTCAACCAGGTGCTGGAGCACGCAAGCCCGCTGGGGCTTTTGGCCGAGGAGCAGGACCCCCATACGGGCCGTCAGCTCGGCAATTTCCCCCAGGCCTATAGCCACATAGGGCTCATAAACAGCGCGCTCTATCTTGCCCGCGCGATGAAGAAAGAGCCCGCGCCCGCGACAGTCTAACCAACTACTAATGTTTGTGATAAATATCCTATGCCGTCATTCCGGGCCTGACCCGGGATCCAAGTCTTATTACACCCTCCCCTTTTATTACACCCTCCCTCTCAGCCCCTCCCATCAAGGGAGTGGGGGTCCATTAAGTAATGTAGCCGCAGGCTTTAGCCTGCGTTCATGTAGCGCAACCTGAAGGTTGCGGCTACAATACTTCAGAAGGATTCCCGACAAGCGGGAATGACATCTTACAAATGAAATCATCAGTAAATTTCATAATTTCCTCATAATCGCCGGTATATCATTTATGCCGGACCTGTTTTTTGTGATATATTAATGGTTCAGATGCCGCGAAGAATCGTCATTTTAATTGCGTTCTTTTTCCTCCTTGCCTCCTCCGCATGGGGCGAGGTCAAGGAGCATGTATTCCCTAATGGGCTAAAACTTTTAATTGTGGAAGACCATAAGGCCCCGCTCGCCATAGTCCAGGTCTGGTATCGAGTGGGGTCGAGGGACGAGGAGGCCTCCTTCTCCGGTGTAAGCCATCTCCTCGAGCACATGATGTTCAAAGGGACGCAAAAATACGGCCCGGCGGACTTTTCGAAGCTCATCCAGCGTAACGGGGGCACGGACAACGCCTACACCACAAAAGACAGCACGATGTATTACGAGACCCTCTCCGCGGACCGCATCGGGCTTGCCCTCGACCTGGAATCGGACAGGATGCGGGACCTGCGCCTGGACCCTAAAGAGATCCTCTCCGAGAGGGACGTGGTCATGGAGGAGCGCAGGATGCGCTACGAGGACGACCCGCAGACGAGCCTTTACGAGGAAGTGATCGCCACCGCTTTCCGGGTCCATCCTTACGGGCGTCCCGTGATAGGGTGGATGAGCACGCTCGCCGGTATCGCCCCGGAGGTCCTGAAAAAACATTATGCCGCGTTCTATTCGCCGGATAACGCCTTCATTGTCATAGCCGGAGATGCGGACCCGCAGGAGACGGTAAAGTCAGTGGAGAAATATTTCGCCCCGCTCCCTAAAAGGCCCGAGCGGCTTGAGGAAGCACGCCCGGTCCCGTCCGAGCCCCCTCAGAAGGGGGAAAAAAGGGTATATCTAAAGAAAGAGGCCGAGCTTCCGCATATCATGGCAGGCTATCATGTCCCCGTCCTGCCGGATAAAGAGGGCTATGCGCTCGAAATCCTGGCCGGCATCCTTTCGGGCGGGAAAAGCTCGCGCCTCTACAGCAGGCTCGTTTACGAAAAACAGCTCGCGCTTGAGGCATATGCCGACTATAGCGGCATACATAAAGACCCTTTCCTGTTCTTCGTGGGCGGCACGCCCGCAGTGGGCCATACGGCAGAAGAGCTCGAGCAGGCCCTCTATGACGAGGTCGAGCGCATAAAGAAAGAGCCCCCGACGGATTTCGAGCTTGAGAAGGCGAAGAACCAGGCCGAGGCCGCCTTTCTCATGGGCCAGGACTCGATCCACTTTCAGGCCGAGATATTGGGGATGTTCGAAATAATAGGCGACTGGCGCTTGAAAGAAGAGTACCTTAAAGGGATAAAGGAAGTAACGGCGGACGATGTGAGCAGGGTAGCGAGTAAATACCTTGTCCCCGAAAACAGGACCACGGGGATACTCATCCCAATTAAGAACGAAAAGACGGAGGAGGCGAAGCCGGGGCATCACCATGCGCATTAAAAAAATCCTTTTACCCTTAATTGCGGTCCTTCTTTTCTTTTCCCCGGCACAGGCGCTTGAGCTTAATGTCACGCGGAAGGTGCTCCCCAACGGCCTTGTCCTCCTCCACTCCGAGCGCAAGAACATCCCGGTCGTCAAGGTGAGCATGATCGTGAAGGCAGGCCCCCTTGACGAGCCCCCGGAGAAGGCGGGGCTTGCAAACCTCACGGCGGAACTTTTAAATGAGGGGACAAAGACGAGGACCTCGGAAGAGATAAGCTCCGGGATAGAGTTCCTCGGGGCTTCGGTGGGCGCCTCTGCCGATGAGGATTTTACAAAGCTCGGGCTTTCCGTCCTGAAGAAAGACATGGACAAGGGGTTTGAGATATTTTCGGATATCCTCCTGAACCCGGTATTCCCCGAAAGAGAAGTAGCCCGTGTAAAAAAGAACATCAAGGACGCCCTGACACAGCAGGAGGAAGACCCCTCCTTCGTGGCCGAGAGGGCCTTCAGGGAAGCCCTTTATAACGGCCACCCTTACGGCAGGCTCGTGAGCGGCTCTACCCGGACAATTGACGCGATAACGCGCGATGACCTCGTGAATTTCCATTCCGCTTACTATGTGCCCGGTAATGCAATACTTGCGGTGGTGGGGGATATATCGGAAGAGGAACTCGGCGCGGTTATGGATAAATATTTCAAAACTTGGGCCGCAAAGCCCGTCCCCGAGAGGAAAATAAAGGAGCCCGAGAAGAGCGGCAAAAAAGAGGTCGTCCTCATTGACAGGGAACTCACACAGGCCAGCATCCTCTTCGGCAATCTCGGCATCAGGCGGGATGACCCGGACTATTATGCCGTCTCTGTAATGAACTATATCCTCGGCGGGGGCGGGTTCGCCTCCAGGCTAATGGGCGAGATAAGGGACAAAATGGGCCTTGCCTACGACGTGCACAGCTTTTTCACCACGAACAAGGAGAAGGGCAGGTTCCAGGTTGGCGTGCAGACGAAGAACGAGTCCGCGCCGAAGGTCATAGATATTGTCCGCGCCGAGATAGAAAATATAATGGGGACGCCTGTGGGCCCGGATGAGCTTTCGGATGCGAAGGCCTATCTTACGGGGAGTTTCCCGAGGAGAATGGACACGATGTCGAAGATTGCAGACCTGCTCTCGGCCGTAGAGTTCTTCGGCCTGGGGCTTGACTATATTCGGAAATATCCCGATTACATCAATGCCGTGACCGCTGAAGATGTGCTCCGGGTGGCCAAGAAGTACCTTCCTGCCAAAAACTATACGCTTGTTGTGGTCGGCAAGCAATCCAGGACCGGTCTCCGGGAAGACCCCGGAAATAAGGAGCAATGAGCCAGGAGCTTCTCTTATCGAGGGACGCCTTTCTCCTGGCCCAGGAACTGAGACTCTTCTGGATTGTCGGGATACTTTACGGCCTTTCCTTTTTAATCGGCTTTTTTTATCTCCTTACGGGCAAGGAGATGCTCGGCAGATGGGTCACGGGCGGGCTCTGGGCCACCGTGGCCGTCCATACGCTCCTTATAATCTTCCGGACGGTCGAAGGAGGGAGGCCCCCGTTCCAGAGCCTCTATGAGACGCTTTCATGGTTTGCGTGGTCGGCCACGGCGGCTTACCTCTTTGTCCATGCCAGATGGAAAACCGGCATCCATTTCCCGGGTTTTATCGTGGCGGGCATCTCGGCCGGGGCCTGTTTTTATTCGCTCCTTACAAGGAGCCCGGAGATCATGCCCATTCCCCCAGCCCTCCAGAGCCCGTGGTACGAATGGCATGTCGTTATCGCATTTGCCGCCTATGCCGTCTTTGTCGTGAGCTTTGCCGTTGAGATAACCCATCTTGTCTTTGAGCGCCGTTTTCCCATTTCTTCTGGAGGGCGCGGGCGGGCATTCGGCTTCCCTGCGGAGGGCTTTTACAGGTACGCCCACAGGCTCAACCTTATCGGGTTCCCCATGCTCGCGTTCGCCATTTTTTCGGGTGCGGCATGGGCCAACGACGCCTGGGGCAGGTATTGGTCCTGGGACCCGAAAGAGACCTGGTCCCTCATAACCTGGACGGTTTACGCGATTTATCTTCATTCCAAGGCGGTCCCCACCTGGCGCGAGAAGGCCTCTCCCGCCCTGAACATACTCGGTTTCATCTGCATGGTCATGACGTTCCTCGGCGTAAGCTGGCTTGCCAAACTCTTGGGGATTCCGAGCATGCACGCCTATGCCGTTTAGCCCGCGAAAGACGCTTTCATCGCTTAAAACGTCCATCTGGCTTCTCGCGGCCATGTGCGTCTTTTTCGTCCTCGGCACAATCTTTCCGCAGGGCTCGGAGCTCAAGGACTACATGGAGGCAGGGGGGAAATTCGTGCCTTTGGTAAAATGGCTCAGCCTCTTGAACATATTCACATCGCCCCTCTTCCTCATCCTTTCGGGCCTGCTTTCGATAAATCTTCTGGTGTGCATCTATGACAGGTGGCGGGCGATGAAAAGGCGTCCGGCCTACATCCCCGAAGAGCAGTTTTTCCTTAACCCAAAGGTGATCGAAATGCCCGCCCCGGAAGACGCCCTCCTTCTAAGGGCAAGAGGCATGCGGTTTAAGGAAAAATATTCCGAAGGGGGCATCCACGTCCTCGAGAAAGGCCTGCCCTATTATTGGCTTTCATGGATTTATCATTTGGGGATCGTTGTGGCGATACTCGGATTTCTGGGCACGGCCCTCTTCGCGTTTGAAGAAGAAATAACCCTTTATAAGGGAAAGCCGGTAAAGATATCCCTCTACAGCCCCGATACCCGCTGGAATAAGCTTAAAAAGGCTCTCGACATTAACCCTCCTAAAGAGAAAAAGGATAAGGAATATCAAGTAAGTCTCCTGAGCTTCGAGACCGAATACAACCAGGCCCTTAAAGTGGACTACCCGAAAGAGCCTCTTACGCGCCTTGCGATGGGGCTTGGCTTTAAGTCCGTTATGGCTGATGAGAAACCTGAAGAGACCTATGCTCCCAGGATGTGGCTCACGCGCCTTTCAATCAAGCCCCCCGTAAGGAAAGAACTGGAGGGTGCCCTTTGGGTGAACCATCCCTACCGCATGGGCGCCCTCACGCTCTACCAGATGGGTTTCGAGCAGGACGTCACCCTTTTGGTGGACGGAAAGACCATGAAAATAAAATCTATGGAGCCGTTCCAGGTGAAAGGGATAAAGGGAGACCTCATTACAGGCATGGTGAAAGCCGGAAAGGTGTATAAAAAAGACGGCACTGTGGAAAGTTTCACCCCTTTCTTCGAGCTTAAACATACAGGCGAGGACGGAACGAAGAAAGAGCCTGGCAGGCTCGTTCAGGGCAAGCCGCAAAAATTCCTTGGCAAGAGATTTCTCTTTAAAAGGATGGAAGAGGCGAGTGTCTTGAGCTACCGGGTGGACCCTGGGGTAACCTTCATAAGCATATCGGTATGGCTCCTCTTCGCGGGCCTCCTCCTCCGTTCTCTCGGCTACTGGGGCCGCATTCAATTTGTGAGCAGGAATGGAAAAACCTACGCCCTCCTGAGCACGAGAGGATTGCTTGCGAACGGGGAAAAAATAATGGCCAGGCTGAAAGGCCAATAAAGTCAGCTTGCCTTCTCATACAGCCGCTCCGATAGGTCCTCGATATAATCTCTCCTCTCAAGCCTCTCAATCCACTCCGGGGGGATTCTTTCCGTACCGTCTGCCGCCCCGGCGAGCCCGCCGGCCATCGAGGCGATCGTGTCCGTATCGCCCCCCAGGTCCAGGCAGAACTGTATCGTCTTTCGGAAGCCGCCGCCGTATTTCAGAAAGGCGTAGATCGCCGTGGGCACCGACTCCTCCGCGAGCACTCCGTTGCCGAGCCGGGCCGCCACATCATGAAAATCCGCCTCCTCCCTGAGGAGTGCGGGAATCATGAGGAGCTTTTCTCTAAGGGGGCTCTCTTTAGAGAGCTTTAAGAGCCCCGGCAGAATTTCCTCCTCCCTTAAGAGAAAGGCCGTCGAGGCCGCTATAAGGAGGGCCCCTTCGATCCCGACCGGATGAGAATGCGTTATCGCGCTTGCCGTTCTCACGGCCTCCTGGAGCCTCTCCATGTCCTGCCAGTAAAAAAGCCCCAGGGGGATGGCCCTCATCGCCGCGCCATTACCCTTTGAGCCTTCGGGGAAAACCGCCCTTGAGGCCTCCTGCCAGGGCATCCCCTCTCTCAATAGCCCGAGAGTTTGAAGCGCACCCCAACCGTAACCCCTTAGAGGGTTAAAATTTTTAAGAAAATTCTTTACGAGGGTATTTTCCTCGATAATCCCGGCAGGGGAAAGCCCCTCGACGAGGGATTCGGCCACCCCTATGGACATCTCGGTATCGTCCGTATAGGTAAGGTGGTTAGGGAAGTATTTTATTTTTGGGCTTCTCCGGGCGGGCGCGCTCCCCTCGAAGATGGCCCCCAGCGCGTCTCCGAGGGCGCTCCCGAGCATCGCGCCCGAAAATCTATCCCTGAGCGTGGTCAAGTGGCACTGAGCGCGTCGCCTATTTCCATCCCCAGTTCCTTCGCGGCATTCCCCTTGAAGATGAATATTTCAAGGAGGCCGTCCGAATTGATAAGCGCGCGGGGCTTAACGGCTCCCTTATAAGAATAGAAGGGCACGAGTTCCAGAACCCTGCCTTTTACCTCTATCCGCGCCGTTTTTCTTTTTAAAGGGCCAAGTAACTCCACGCCTATATTGCTTATGCAATTGCCGAACCTGTCAATATGTATGACCTCACCTTTAATGGAGTTTTTTTTGCGTTCAGCCTTCGGCAGTTCCATTTTAACGGGGTCTTTTATTTCCGGTCCCAATTCCGCAAGGCGGAGTCCTTTCGAAAGCCACGCCGCAGCGGGCGCGAATATGTCCCGAGCGTGAAAGGTCGGGCCCTTCAAAGGGAGGAGACACTTTTTATTTTTTATGTGGACGATCTTTTCTGCGTCCCGAATGAAATTAGTAAAGAGTCCGTTATCGGGGCCGATAAAAAAATGCACACCGCTTTTAAGGGCGATGGGCCTCCGCGCCGAGCCCACGCCCGGGTCCACAACCGCCACATGGATTGTGTCCGGGGGGAAATATTTATATGCGTTCAGGAGGACAAAGACCGCTTCTCTTATGTTATGAGGCCCTATTTCATGGGTGAGGTCTATTATCTTTGCGTCCGGGTTTATGCGGAGCATCACGCCTTTCATGATGCCCGCGTATGGCTCTTTGGACCCGAAATCTGTCGTAAGGGTTATAAGCATGTATGATTTCTACTCAATAAGCCCGCCTATAAGCGAGTTCACGTCCTCCACCCCGTTTCGCTTCATATAGGTCTCGATGCCCTCAAGTACATTCAGAGACGCTTTCGGGTCTAAGAATGTGGCCGTCCCTACCGCAACGGCGCTTGCCCCCGCAAGGAGGAACTCAACCGCGTCCTCGCCGGTCATAATCCCCCCCATCCCTATTATTGGGATTTGTACGGCCTTGCTCGCCAAATAGACCATCCGAAGTGCTATGGGCTTTATAGCGGGGCCCGAAAGCCCGCCTATTTTGTTCGCGAGCACGGGCCTCCTTGTATTAATGTTTATCGCCATCGCCGGGAACGTATTTATGAGGGAGACCGCATTCGCGCCCAAATCTTGAACTGCTTTAACGGATTCCGCGATATCTGTCGATACCGGGGAAAGTTTTACTATTAGAAGGGACTTTTTAACTTTATTTCGGACTTTTTTAATGAGCCTGCCGCATGCTTTTCTGTCCATGCCGAAGGCAATCCCGCCTTTTTTGATATTGGGACAGCTTACGTTCAATTCAATCCCTTCCACCTCGTTATCGAGTCTTTCGGCAACCTTCTCGTATTCGGAAATCGAATGCCCCCAGATGTTAACAATTACAGGCACATCGTATTCCCTTATAAGAGGCAGTTTTTCTTTTAGAAACGCCTTGAGCCCCACGTTCTGAAGCCCGATGGAGTTCAGCATCCCTGCGGGAGTCTCCGTGATCCTCGGGGGCGGGTTTCCCTCCCAGGGCTTAAGCGATATCCCCTTCATCACAAAAGCCCCGAGTTTCGATAGGTCGAAGAACCTTGAAAGCTCCTCCCCGTATCCGGCCGTCCCGGAGGCCGTCATGACGGGATTCTTAAGGGTAAGGCGCCCGAGCTTGACCTCTAAATTTCTCAAAATAGGACCTCTTTTATATTGAAGACGGGGCCGTCCTTGCAGACGCGCTTATAGCCTTTTCGGGTCTTGACCGCGCACCCGAGGCAAACCCCCGTCCCGCACGCCATGTTCTCTTCCACCGAGACATACCCTTCAACAGGATATATTTCTTTGATAAGGTCCGCTATCGCCTTAAGCATGCCTTTGGGGCCGCAGGCATAAAGGAGATATGCCCCTTTTTTGGCCAACTGGCGCTTTAAGGGGCGCATCACCATGCCCTCCTCGCCGAGTGAGCCGTCCTCCGTAACAAGCAGGAGTTCTTTGGCGAGTTTTCTCTCTTTTAATTCGTTTGCGAGCACAAGCTCGCTTTTCCCTTTTCCTCCATAGATGACGACCGCCTTCCCCTTAAGAGATTCTATAAAGGGGTAAAGGGACGCCATGCCGATCCCCCCTGCCACGACGAGGGGGGTCTTCCCTTTCGGCTTTGGATAAAAATTCCCCAGAGGGCCAAGGACCTCAAGCTCTTCGCCCTCTTTCAAGGCGCTCATGAGCGCGGTCATCTTCCCCCTTACCCGGTACAGGAACTCCAGCGTGCCTTCACCTCTTTTGAAGAAACCGAAAGGCCGTTTAAGGAGGGGGTCAACTCTATCGGGGACCCCGAGCATAAAGAACTGCCCGGGATAGCTTTCCGGCACCAGGGCGTTCGGGGCAAGCTTCAATACGAAATGGCCGACCGCGAGGGGCTTGTTTTCTTTTACTTCGGCTCTTACCAGAACGGGTTTCAACCCGATAAGTCCGGGCTCATTCAAAGGAGATTTGAACGATTTCATATTCGAGGGTCCTGGCCGGGGCCTTTACGGTAACGGTGTCGCCCACCTCCTTGCCGAGGAGGGCCCTGCCCACTGGAGAGCTTATGGATATCCTCCCTATCTTCGCGTCGGCCTCTTCGGCGCTAACGAGCATGAAAACGTATTCCTCCTCGCTTTCCACGTCCACCACCTTCACCCGTGCGCCGAAGGCGGCCCTCGACTGGTTGATCTTCGATGTGTCTATCACCTCGGCCACGGCAAGCTTCTGCTTTATCTCGATGATCCTTCCTTCGAGGAAGGACTGCCTCTCCTTTGCGGCCGCGTATTCGGCGTTCTCCGAGAGGTCCCCGTGCGCCCTCGCCTCCGCGATGTCCTTTATGTTCTTGGGGCGCTCCACCTTCATGAGCCTCTCAAGCTCGTCCTGCAATTTCTTGTAACCCTGCGGGGTAATCGGGAATTTCTGATGGTGCATAGCTTTTAATTTATTAGATTTGCGCATTTTTTTCAATTTGAGGGAGCAAAGGGGCTCTGCCCCCTTGACCCCCGCAAAGGGCCGAAGGCCCTTTGAACCCTGGTTTTTCAAAAATTGCCAAGTTTTTCCAATAAGTGCTAATATTTACTCCCGAAAGGAGAATTCCTATGCCCAAAGCAAAAAAATCCGTGAACGTGGGGATAATCGGGTTCGGGACGGTCGGAAGCGGCACGGCCAGGATTTTGGTCGAGAACGCCGATATCATAAAAGACAGGCTCGGTTTTCCGGTCACCCTTAAGCGCATAACAGACCTGGATATAAAGCGCGACAGGGGGATAAAGCTTCCCAAGGGCACACTCACCACCGATGCCCGAGAAGTCACGGATAACCCCGATATTGACATAGCCGTAGAGCTTATAGGCGGCCTCCATCCCGCAAAGGATTTCATCCTCCGGGCAATAAAAAATAAAAAGCACGTGGTCACGGCCAATAAGGCCCTCCTCGCGGAGGAAGGCGCCCAAATCTTCGAGAGTGCGGGAAAGTTGGGCGTCTCCGTGGGGTTTGAGGCCTCGGTGGCCGGAGGCATCCCCATAATAAAGGTGGTAAGCGAGGGGCTTATCGCTAACCGCATACAGGCCGTGTACGGCATCGTGAACGGCACCTCGAACTATATCCTCACCAAGATGACCAACGAGGGCGTGGAATTCGGCGCGGCCTTGAAGGAGGCCCAGGCCCTGGGCTATGCCGAGGCCGACCCCACGCTCGATATAGAGGGCATAGACTCCGCCCACAAGCTCACCCTTCTGGCCTCACTGGCCTATGGCATCCCGCTCTCTTTTAAAAAGGTATATACGGAAGGCATTACCAAACTTACTCCCCTCGATATTTCTTTTGCTTCCGAGCTTGGGCTAAAGATAAAGCTCCTTGCGATAGCCAAGGCCGGCAAAGGCGGGGTGGAGCTTCGCGTGCATCCCACGATGCTCCCGAGGGAATATCTAATCTCCCAGGTTGACGGGGTCATGAACGCCATTTACGTGGAGGGGGACGCTACGGGCGCGACACTTTATTACGGACGTGGCGCGGGCGATATGCCCACCGGGAGCGCGGTCGTGAGCGACATCTGCGATATAGCACGCTCTATCGTGAACGGCGGCACTCCGAGGGCCTCGCTTAAGCTCTCCTCTAAGCCCATGGGCATCCGGCCGATAGAGGACGTGGAGAGCATGTACTATTTCCGCTTCACGGCTATGGACAGGCCGGGCGTGCTCTCAAAGATATCCGGCGTGCTCGGGGCCAACAACATAAGCATAGCCTCCGTCATCCAGAAAGGCAGGCGGGGCGGAGAGGGCGTCCCCCTCATAATCCTCACCCATATGGCAAAGGAACGTAACGTGAGGAAGGCCCTTACGGAGATAGACAGCTTGCCCGTGGTGTCCGAAAAGAGCCTTCTTATAAGGGTGGAGGGGAAAGAGGAGTAAGGGGGGTGCCAGTTTTTTTCTATTGTCTCGAATACTCGTTTCTTTTTAAGAAGAGCTGAGTGAATAAGGAATATTCATATCCAATTGAATTTTGGGGCGAAATATTCAGAGCTTTTAACCAGATTGACAATGTGCATATTGTTTCCTCTGCCGAGCGACTGGATATTAACATTAAGGGTCGTGAAAAGATTCTACAAGCTTCGCAAGAAGAACTCGATGATAGCCTATATAAATTTAGTGGTAATCCTAAGGAAGTCGCCACTTACTTTCTAAAAAAGAATAATGTGCTCGTCTATAATCAGGATACCCTCCTCGGTTTCTTTGATATCATAGGATATTCCTCCTTTATAAAAAAATTTCCTATCGAAGAATGTATACGAAAAATAAGCAATTTTATTGAAAGTGCAAAAAGTAGTGCTGAAACAAATGCTTTTGCAGTAAAACTTGACCACTGGATTCTATCTGACTCAATTATACTAGTGTCCTGTCAACCTTGAAATGATAAGTTAATAATTTGTATACTCTCCTGTAAGCAATCTTTTGTTTACAGGAGGGATTATGTACAAAAAATATATCGTTGCGCTAAGCGAGGACGAGCGAAA
>Ga0214473_10001329_pt1 | contig 32935 bp, 25 predicted proteins | sample RVTome_7_FD_203509 | JGI IMG/M metagenome (GOLD analysis project Ga0214473, IMG submission 203509) | Soil microbial communities from uranium-contaminated site in the Upper Colorado River Basin, Wyoming, United States - RVT98D197 | ecosystem: Environmental > Terrestrial > Soil > Contaminated >...
CGCCGCCGAAACGAACTCGTCGCCGCCTTGTCCGATGAAGTTCTCATTATCCACGCCGAATCAGGTGGCAGCGTAGCGCGAATCTCGCAGATGGTTGACCTTTGGAAGTTGCCTAAAAGGAAACTACAGTCAAGTCATTAGAATCTAAATGGGGATTTTACGAACTGGACATGCTTTTCAGCGAGTCAGTTGTTAGAGGGCTTCTTTGGCGGCACGCCGTAGAGACCTTTAGTTGGGTTGAACAGATGATCCAGCGCCAGCCAGAGACTCCGCGAGTGGTGAAAGAAAAGCAGCGGAAAAATGACTGCGAAGGGAACCCAGAGAGCGAGTTGCTGGTTGATCGTCATGCCGGTGAAAGCGTCGAGGAGAAAGAAGCCGGGCACGGCGATGGCCACGGTGGCGGCGTAGTTGATGTAGATGGCGCCGACGAAGTAGCCCTGCTCCCGTTCGAACTGCAGGTTACACTGGCGACAGTTGGAATGCATTCGAAAAGGTTTTGCGTACAGCGGCCCGACGCCGCAGCGCGGGCAGCGCAGGCGCAGTCCGTGGTCGATCATCGGCAGAATTCGATTTGCCACGCTACGCCGTTACCTCAGTGTGGGCAGGTTTGCGCCGTGCAGTTTCCGGCTTTGTCGCACCGCCGTTCAGATAGTCGCGCAGGAAGCGGGCGGTATAGGATTGCTTACCGTCTTGAATGACCTCCAACGGCGAGCCGCAGGCGACCAGGCGGCCGCCCTGCTCGCCGCCCTCCGGCCCTAAATCGACGAGATAGTCGGCTTCTTTGATGATGTCGAGATTGTGCTCAATGGTGACGACGCTGTTGCCCATCTCGACCAGGCGGTGGAGTATATGGATGAGCTTTTCGACGTCGGCGAAATGGAGCCCGGTGGTGGGCTCGTCCAGGACGTAAAGCGTCTTGCCATGGGATTCCTTGCCCAATTCATACGCTAGTTTGATTCTTTGCGCTTCGCCGCCGGAAAGCGTGTTGCTCGCCTGGCCGAGAGTGATGTAACCCATGCCGATGTCGTCGAGAATCTTTAGCGGGCGCGCGATTTTCGGGAAAGCGTGAAAGAACGGCACGGCTTCTTCGACGGTCATGCGAAAAACGTCGGCGATGCTCTTGTCGTTGAAACGAATGCTCAGCGTTTCTTCGTTGAAGCGCGCGCCGGCGCAAGTGTCGCAATCGATGAAGACGTCCGGGAGAAAGCTCATCTCTTTGCGAATTTTTCCCTGCCCCGCGCACTCTTCGCAGCGGCCCCCTTTAACGTTGAACGAGAAGCGGCTCGGCGTGTAGCCGCGCAAGCGGGCTTCGGGCGTCAGGGTGTAAATCTTCCGGATCTCGTCGAGCAGGCCGACATAAGAGGCGGGCACCGAGCGCGGCGTTTTGCCGATCGGCGTTTGATCGACCTCGACGACGCGAGTGAGGGACTGCCAGCCGGCGATCTCTTTGTGAACGCCAGGCCGCCCGGCGAACTGGCCGAGCTTCATCTTAAGTCCCTTGTAGAGAACTTCCTTCACTAACGTGCTCTTGCCCGATCCCGAAATGCCCGTGATGCAAGTCCACATGCCGAGCGGCAGGCGCACGTCGAGGTTTTTTAAATTATTCGCCTTGGCGCCGCGGATGGTGAGCCAATGTGACTTCTTGAATTCCCGTAGCGGCCCGAGGCGTTTTTTCTCGGCGCGGAGAAACGCGCCCGTGAGCGAGTCCGGGTTGTTCCTGATCTCCGCTGGCGAGCCGATGAAAACCACTTGGCCGCCGTTAACTCCCGCGCCCGGCCCCAGATCGACGATCAGATCGGCCGCTTCGATGGTCGCCTCGTCATGCTCGACGACCAGCACACTGTTGCCGACCGCTTCGAGCCGTTTGAGCGTGCCGAGCAGCATGGCGTTGTCGCGCGGGTGCAGACCGATGGTGGGCTCGTCGAGAATGTAACAGACGCCGCGCAGGTTGGAGCCGAGCTGCGCCGCCAGGCGGATGCGCTGGGCCTCGCCGCCGGAAAGGGTGTCGGCGCGCCGGTCGAGCGTGAGATAGGGCAAGCCGACTTCCGCGAGGAAATTCAACCGCTGTTGGATTTCCCTGATAATTTTTTCGCCCACCGCGCGGTCGCGCTCGGCGTTGCCATTTTCACCCCGCCCGAGGCTGAGCGCGTCGAAGTACTCTTTCGCTTCCTCGATCGATAGGGCCGTGACCTGCCAGATACTTTTACCGTCGACGCGCACGGCCTGCGCCCGTGAGTTGAGCCTGCGGCCCTGGCAGGCACCGCAAGGCGATTCGTTTAGCAGTTCGGATAGCTCGTTGTTCGCTTCGTCCGCGCCGCCTTTCCAGAGTTCTCTTAGATAGGGAATCACGCCGCCGAAAGCCGACCGCCCGCTCCCGCCGTAGAGAATTTCTTCTCGGGTTTTCTTCGCCAACCGGCCGAAGGGGTTGTCGGGATCGACACGGCTCGCCAATTCTTGGAGCAGCCGTTGCACGGCGCGCTGCAAGCGCGCCGCGTTGGCGCTGAAGGAATCGGCGATGGCGGTGAGGGAAGCGCGGACGGACTTGCGCGGATCGGCGAAAATCAGCTCGGGAGCGAAATCCCACTGAAAGCCCATGCCGCCGCACTGCGCGCAAGCGCCCTGGCGGCTGTTGAACGAAAAAAGCCGCGGGTCCAGCGGCTCGTAGCCAATGCCGCAGGGGAGGCAGAAGAGCCGCTGGTTGAAAATCTGTTCGCCGCGTTCGGTGATCAGATGAATGACGCCGTTGCCCAGGCGCAGCCCCTGATCGACCATCAATTCGACTTCGCGGCCACCAGCCTTGGCCTTGCCAATGACGATGTCGATGTCGTGCTCTTTATACCGTTCGAGCCCGTTGAACAGCGCGGGAGATCGGAGGTCGACCGCCTCGCCGTCGATGCGGGCGCGGCGGTAGCCGAGGCGGCGCGCCCCGTCGATGACTTCTTTGTGAAACCCTTTGCGCCCGCGCACGATGGGGCTCAAGACCATGACCTCTTTGCCGCGATAGCCACGGCCGATGCGGTCGAGGATTTGGCTGCGGGTGAGCGAGCGAATCTGCCGGCCGCACTTAACGCAATGTTGCTTGCCGACCTTGGAGTAGAGCAAACGGAGATAATGATAGATCTCGGTGACCGTCGCCACCGTCGAGTTTCGTCCGCCTTGGCTCAAGCGCTGCTCGATGGCGACGGTGGGCGGAATGCCGGCCAGCAGGTCGACGTTGGGCCGCGCCATGATCTGGAGAAACTGCCGCGCATAGGCGGACAAGCTGTCGATGTAGCGCCGCTGCCCTTCGGCATAGATAATATCGAAGGCGAGCGACGATTTGCCGGAGCCGCTCAGGCCGGTGATCACCACGAAGCGGTCGCGTGGGATGTTGAGGCTGATGTTCTTGAGATTATGCTCTTTCGCGCCGACGATCATGATCGCGTTGTCTTCGACCCTTGAACTTTGAACCCTTCGACTAGGCTCAGGGCAAGCCTTGAACCCTTCGGCTTCGCTCAGGGCATGCCTTGAACGCTTTCCCAGCACCGGAGCAAATGGCGATGAGTCCGCTCTTGCCAGATAAGGCCGCAGGTAAACGCCCGTGTAGGAGCGGTCCATTTTAGCAACTTGCTCGGGCGTTCCCGTCGCGATGATCTCGCCGCCGCCGTCGCCGCCTTCCGGCCCCAGGTCGATGATATGGTCTGCGCATTTCACCACTTCCATGTTGTGTTCGATGACGACGATGGAGTGGCCCTGGTCGATGAGCTCGTTGAAAGCGCGAAGCAGTCTTTCGATGTCGTGGAAGTGGAGGCCGGTGGTCGGCTCGTCAAAAATAAAAAGCGTGCCGGCTTTCTTAGCTCGCGCCATGTGCGCGGCGAGTTTGAGCCGCTGCGACTCGCCGCCCGAAAGCGTCGTGAGCGGTTGCCCCAAGCGGATATATTCAAGCCCGACGGCACGCAGCGGGTAGAGGGCTTGCTTAATTTCCGCGCTGTCTTTGAAGAACTCCAAAGCTTCGGTGACGGTCAGATCCAAAACCTGCCGGATGTTTCGCCCGCGGTAAGTAACTTCCAGGATTTCCTCCCGGTAACGGCTGCCGTGGCATTCCGGACAGGAAGTGTAGACGTCGGAAAGAAACTGCATCTCGACTTTTTCAAAACCCTCGCCGTGGCAAGTCTCGCAGCGCCCGCCCTCCACGTTGAACGAAAAGGTCGCCGGGGCGTAACCGCGCAGGCGCGAGAGATCGGCGGCGGCGAAGAGCCGGCGAACGGCGTCGAAGGCTTTCATATAAGTCGCCGGATTCGAGCGCGGCGTCGTGCCCACGGGCGACTGATCGACCAGGACGATCTCGGAAATCTTGTCCGCTCCCTCGATGGCGGCGCAATCGACGGTGTCGGCGGTGGGCGCCTCTTTGAGTTTTTTTAAGTTGCGATGGATAACCTCGTCCACTAGACTCGACTTTCCCGAGCCCGATACGCCAGTGATGCAGACCAGCAGGCCGAGGGGAATTTCCACGTCGATGTTCTTGAGATTGTTGGCGCGGGCGCCCTTGATCTTGATTGAGCGCTGCAAGAGCGGCTTGCGGTTATGGCCGGGGAACGGAATGGCTCTGCGCCGGCTCAAGTAGGCAGCGGTGAGGGAGTTGTCGTCTTTTAGCAGCGCATCGTAGGAGCCGGCGAACATGATCCGGCCGCCCTGCTCGCCGGCTTTGGGACCGAGGTCGATGATGTAATCGCTCTCCTTGATGATTTCGGGATCATGCTCGACGACGACGACGGTGTTTTGATTGGCGCGCAGGCGATGAAGAATTTCCACCAGACGCCGGCTGTCGCGGGGGTGCAAACCGATGGAGGGCTCGTCGAGCACATAGAGCGTGTTGACCAGCGACGAGCCGATGGCGGTGGTGAGATCGACGCGCTCGAGTTCGCCGCCGGAGAGCGTGCGGGACTGGCGGTCCAGCGTCAGGTATTCGAGTCCGACGCCGACCAGATAACCAAGGCGGCGGCGAATCTCGTCGAGAATCAGGCGCGCCACTTGATCGACGGCCCCCGCCGGCTTGAGCGCGTCGAAAAAGCGCTGGGCCTCGCTCACGCTCATGGCGTTGACCTGGGCGATGTTCTTGCCGTCGATGCGGTAGTGGAGCGGGGCCGGTTTGAGGCGGCTTCCCTGGCACTCCGGGCAGAGCAGATAAGCGCGGTAGCGCGCCAGCATCACGCGCACGTGCATGCGGTAGCTTCTCCGCTCCAGCCGGCGGAACCAGCCGCGGATGCCTTTGAACTCGCCCGCGCCGTTGACGATGAGCTGTTTCTGCTTTTCGGTAAGCTCGCCGTAGGGCTTTTGCGTCGGGATTTTTTTGCGCTCGCAGAAATCGAGCAGGCGGCGCGTGCGCCGCGCCCGATGGATCCACGGCTTAATGGCGCCTTCGCTCAAGGACTTGCCGGGGTCGGGAATCACCAGATCGAGATCGATGTCGATCACCCGGCCGAAGCCGCGGCAGGTCTCGCACGCGCCGAGCGGACTGTTGAACGAAAAGAGATTGGCCGTGGGGTCGCGGTATGAGATATCGCAGTGTGGGCAGTGCAGATGATTGCTGAACGGTTCGCGCCGCCAATCTTCGTGCGACAGGAATAGATTTATTTTCCCCTTGCCGTAGTGAAACGCTTGTTCCAACGAGTCCGAGATGCGCTTGCGGTTTTGCGCCCGGTAGGCGAAGCGGTCGGCGACGACTTGCAGCGCTTCACTGCCCGCCGGCGCTTGGTCAAGGCCGTCCAGCTCGCATAACGTCTGGCCGCAGAGCAGGCGGTGAAAACCGGCGCGCTGCAAGCCTGACTTTATTTCTTCCCAGGGCAGCGCCGAAGGCGGCAGCGCAAAGGTCAGGATGACCGGCGCTCCTTCCGCCAGTGTCGATAGCTTTTTGAAGACCGACTGGGCGGTGTCGCGCTCCACGATGCGTTCGCAGCCGCGGCAATGAAGCACGGCGATCTTGGAGAAGAGCAGCTTGAAGTGGTCGTGCAGCTCGGTCATGGTGCCGACCGTGGAGCGCGAAGTCTTCACCGGCCGGCTCTGATCGATGGCGATGGTCGGCGGCAGCCCTTCGATCGATTCCACGTCAGGCTTGTCCATGCGGTCGAGGAACTGGCGGGCGTAGGCGGAGAAGCTTTCGACGTAGCGGCGCTGGCCTTCGGCATAGAGGATGTCGAAGGCGAGGGTCGATTTTCCCGAGCCGCTCACGCCGGTGATTACCGTGAGCGCGTTGAGCGGAATCTGCAAATCCAGATTCTTGAGGTTGTTCTGCTTTGCGCCCTTGATCTCTATGGATGCTTGGCTCATGCGGCGATTTACTGAAGCTGATATTTTTCCACGAGAATCCGGCGAAAGCGCGGGCCGTAGATCAGATCGAAGGTCTCTTCTTTCTCGGGAAAGAGCTGTAAGGCGGTCTGCTTGGCATGGCTGACGACGTCTTGCGCTTCCTCCAGCGAGAGATCCACCTGCCGGAGCAGTGTCGCGGCGACATCCATCGCCCGGCGCAGCCTGCGCAGCTTGCGCTCTTCGGCCAGCAATGCTTCCTTGTCCACGGCCATGAGGATCATCCTTGGTAGTGGCGCGGCGGTTTTTCCGCCACACCAACCTATAATATCTATCATAGGCTCCCGGTGAATCAAACATCGGGTTCAAGGTTCCGGGCGTCGCAGCCCCGGTTCAAGGTTCAACGTTCAAAGTTCCGGGTTAGAATTCCAAACTTTGAACCTGGAACATTGAACTTTGAACGGGAATCCTCGCTTGGGCGCTTTCGCGCGGCTGATGTCTTTGTTACTGTCCTAGCGTGCACATTTCGGAAATCTTCAATTCCATCCAGGGGGAAGGCCGGCTTCTCGGCATGCCGTCGGTGTTTATTCGGACTTCGGGTTGCAACCTGCGCTGCGTCTGGTGCGACACCCCATACACCTCATGGCGGCCGGAAGGGCGAGATTGGAACATCAACACAATTCTGCGTGAAGTGCACAAATATCCCGCCCGCCACGTCGTCGTGACCGGTGGCGAGCCGCTGCTCGCGCCTGAAATCGAGGAGCTGGCGAAGGAACTAAAACGCGAAGGCGCGCATATTACGATCGAAACCGCGGCGACGATTTTCAAACCAGTGGCCTGTGATTTGATTTCAATGAGCCCGAAGCTCGCCCATTCCACGCCCTGGAAAAGAGAGAAGGGAAAATTCGCCAAGATGCACGAAGAGCGCCGGCTGAACTTCGGTGTTTTACAAAAATTTCTTGAAGGCTACGATTACCAGCTAAAATTCGTCGTAGAGCGGCGGCAAGATTTCACGGAGATTCGCGATCTCCTCGACCGACTTGTCGGGGTAGACCGGGCGCGGGTGTTAGTCATGGCGCAAGGGAAGACGTCGGGAGAGGTGCGGCGCAAAGCGAAGTGGATTGTCGAGCTGTGCAAAGAACATGGCTACGGGTTTACGCCGCGCCTGCATATCGATTTATTCGGCAATCGACGAGGAACTTGATCCAAATTATTCACCGTAAATAGTCCGAGGAGCGAGCCTCTCCGTTCGTGGGCAATGGGTTCGTACCTTGAAGCGGCCTGCAAACTTAAGAGGCGAAGCGTACAGTGAGAAAGCAGCGCAAACCTTTTACCAGACATCGTACAAGCCGGCGGGCTTTACGTTCCTGTGCCCGCTCACTGCGAGGCTCACTCCTCGGACTACACCACATTGCTTCTTCTCCTCGGCATATGACTGGTCCGGGCTATTTTGCGCCTGGTCGCCGGCGCACTCACCAGGACAACGCGAACTGCACGTCGCTTGCAGGGCCACCGGCTCGATTCTCTTTGCTCGGAGCGGTGGTTGAGGTCGGTGCCGCGCTCTTGTCGAGTTTGGCGATAATCGTCGGCGCCAGCAGCTTGAGGACCGTCACCGGTAGGGCGCTGGTAAAGCGGTAGTTCTCGGCTTCGCGTCCCTGGACGAAGGCGGTAACCACACCGTAATAACGCTCGCCGATGTAAAAGAGGAAGGCGGCGGTGCGGTTGGTGGCGCGGGAGGTGACGACGTCGCCGGCGCGATTGAAAGTTTCGAAGCGATTGTCGCCAGAGCCGGTTTTGCCGCCGACGCTAATGCGTTTGCCGTCCGCCAGCTTGAAGACACCGCTGAGCCGCCGCGCGGTTCCCTGCTCGACCACCTCGGCCATCGCCTTGCGCATGGTACGCGCTACTTCCGGGGCCAGGACTTGCTCTCCTTTATCCGGCGCACGCTCAAAGACGGTTTCATAGGGGGTCGCGCGGGCGAAATGAATCTGCGTGAGGCTGGCCGGTTGGCGGCGCACGCCGTCGTTGACCAGAATCCCAACGAGCTCGGCGAGCGCCACGGGCCGGTCGGATGAAACCCCGATGGCCGTCGCGTAGGACGGCACCATTGTCTTGAACGGAAATCCCAGTCGTTGCCAGTAAGGAGTCATGCGGGCGAAGGCGTCTTTCTCGAAACGGATACGCAGGCGCAGATCCTGTGCCCGGCGGTTGCGCGGGTTGAGCAGCCAAGAGGAGCCCACACGGCGGGCTTCGCGGCTGCGGGCGAATATATCCTGCCAAGAAAGATTAGCGTTTTTGGAAAGCTCGCCGGCGCACCAGAGATCGAGCGGATGGACCGACAGCAGGTAAGCGTAATCCGCCAGATTGAGCCGTGAACTCTGGTAGGCGCGGAACAGTTTCGCGACCTCCTCCGCGGTGGCGAGCACGCCGTTTTGCGCCAGCCAGTCGGCCAGCGCTTTTTCGTCGTTGCCGATCGCCCAGGCAAAAAAGACAATCGCCAACCGGCGGTTGGCGTTGGCCTTGGTCCCGATAAGACGTTTCAGCAACTCCTCGCGCGTGTGCCCTCGGTAATTCTGGTAGGCGCGCCGTAGCACAGACAAGGACTCTTCTTCGGCGATCTCCTGGAGCATTCGTTTGCGCTCCGGTTGGCCGGGGTCGGCGAGCACGTCGGCCGAGTTGTAGGACAGTCGGACGCGATGATAGGCGACGAGATCGCGCATCAGGCGGATGAAAGCCAAGTTAGTCGAGTTGCGGAGGGCCTCGCGCAGGGTCGGCACGCGGCTATTCTCTTCGCTCTCGAAGTTTTCGAAATGGTGCACGCCCCCGCCGGTAAAAAAGGCCTCGCTCGGGTTGGCGGAGTAGTGGCGCTCCAGGGCGCGCTCCAGGAACGGCTCGAGGGCGAGATTTTTTTCGTTGCGCAAGGTTTCTCCAGCCCAGCGCGTGAGCGGGTCGCGGGCGCTGGCGATTTGCTTGATCGATTCCGCATCGCTTGCCTGTCCAAGTTCTTTGTGCAGCTCCGCTATGATCTCGAGATAATGCGTCAGCGTGCGCAGTTTGGCAGTGCTGCCGAGTTCTAGCTTAACGCTCTTGTTGAAATCGAAGGGCGCGGCGAGATTGTCGGCCTGGACGCGCACGAAATTTCCTTCCGCCGTAGGCTCCACCAGGAGAAAAGAATAGATCACTTTCGCCGGGTCGGCGTTCTGGAGCAGCCGCTCGCCGTTGAGCCCTTTGGCTTGGATCACTTTCGGATCGGTGAGGCTGTGCAAAAAGTCGGTTATTTTCCTCTGCAACTCGACGTCGATGGTGCTCTGAACGTCAAGATGGAGGCGATTGAGGTCATACAGATTGGTGATGCCCAGATGCTCCATCATCGCCACGCGGATGGCGTTGGCCGCCTTGTTCTTGCCGGAGGACGGTTGGGGCGGCAACGGCGCGGCGGGCAAAAACTCAATGGGGCTCCGCCGCAGCGCCTTGGCCATCGACTCGTCGATGATCCGGCGCTTGGCCATGAGACCGATGAACCGCGTTACTTTTTGATCCAGCGATGCGCGCTCTTCGCCGAGAAACACCGACGGCGCGCGCACCGAGATCAGCAAAGTCAGGACATGCTTAAATGCGCGCACCTTCGCGGGCGCCATGCCGGGCGCGTTGAGCGCCGCGACGGCCTCCCAGAGCGGCATGCCGAACCAGGCGTGGAGACCTTCGCCCAATCCATGGATTTCGCCGTAGCCCGGCGCAGCCGCCAGCGGAACGGTATTGAGATAATCGACGATGATCCGTTCGCGCCAGGCGCGCGTGTTCTTGCCTGCGCGGTAGGCTTTGAGGCTGGCGCCGACCACCTGACGAAACTTTTCCACCGGCGTATCCGTGCGACCGTTCGGCGAGTGGCGAAATTTCTCCAGCTGCACGGCGAGGGTGCTCCCGCCCTGAACCGAGACGGGAAGAAAAAGCTTGGCGCCAATGTAAAGCAGCCCGGCCTTGAAAAGCCGTTCCCATTCGATGGCCGGGTTTTGCCACGACGTGCTCGGACGGCCGAGATCGCGGTTTTCCAAAAAAAGCAGAGTCTTGACCAGCAGTGGCGGAATGTCGTCAATTTTTTCGAAGAGAAACTCCGACTGCGCGTACCGAAACAAGGGCGCGCCGTCGAAACCGCGAATATCGATGCCCGTCCCGGGCCGTTCGTCGTAGGGAGGCGAAACGCCGCGGCGGATCAAATCGAGCAACGTTTCGGATTGGCGCGTCTGTTGCGTTAGGCGGTAGCCCTGAGTCTGAAGTCTCGCTCGGAAGGCGGGGATCCTAGGGTACCCGCGGCGATCGTCAAAGGGACCCGCGCGCGGAAACGCAATGCTCGGACTGGCCCCCGCCGCGAGCTCATAGGTAACTTGGTCATTGACACGGGTAAAGATCCAGGATTGCAGGACCGAGGTGTGAATTTCGACAAGGACCAGAGCGGCCAGGATTAAAACCGCGACCAGCCACCGGAGCCACACCTTCAGCCGGCGCTTGTTTAAAAACAGAGTAACCCGCGAGGCCAAGGAGGATAGTTGCGTGAGCCCGACGGGAACCGACCCTTCGACTCGAGCCCCGGCCTTGGCCGCGGACTCTTGCTCAGGATTCCGCTCCACGGGCGTACTGGAAGATGCAACCGACTTGCCCGTGGGGCTCCACTTGCCGTTCATTTTGCTTTACGAGTTCCTGCTACAATAACATGCCACTCGCATAAACGAAATTGCCGCCGGCAATTTCTTATCGGCGTGCAATGTAATAGATATTTTGGACTGGCAAATCGCCCCGCAGGGGCATTATACTCGCCCGAACCAAGGAGGGCCTATGCTTGCCACGCGGATCACCCAGAAAGAGGGCGTTTTCTATTTCGTCGCTTTCAAAGCGGTCGATCTCTTGGACCATGTGAGCTTCAGCAGCCGCTACTACTTCGAGGGCGAACGGATCGACGCGGATGAACCCGGCGACGACGAGGTCGCGAAGTTCATCGCCGGCATCGAAAAGAGCGAAAAGTCGTTCCAGCGCCTGCTCAACCGCAGGAAGATTCGCCAGATCGTCAACTTCTACGAGACCGCGGTCAACCAGCCGTTGATTCCCGGCACGATTTTGCTGTTTACGGATGAAACGCTGCGCTATCGCATCAACCGCCTGGGGGGCAGGAGCCGCCAGGAAAAATGGATCCTTCAGTCGGAGGTTTTCAACGAGGTCTACAAAGTGGTCATGGCGAACCGGCGGTTCTTCGAGGAGCGCTTTCAGATGCGCGCCGACCGGACCTATGGCTTGGTGCGCGATTACTTAAAAGCGGTGCGCGACGTGATGGAATCGGTGTGGGGCGAGAACGACAAGTTTATGTTTACGCGGGACGTGACCCTCAAGGCGCTGTTTCGCGTCTTCGGCGATCTGCTGCGCAACCGCAAGATCGTTCGAGGATGGGATGAGGAACGGTCGGCGAAGGCATTCACGAGCGTCGTCAAGCCATGGGCGGAGATAACGCGGGAGTTTCGCGCGGATGGTTTCTACGAGCGTTTTCCCGCCAAGGGCCAGGTCGAGCGGGTGCGCCGGATTCACGTAAAGCTCACGCAAGCGCTGAACCTCTCATGAGGCGCCGTGGAGTCTAATGCTCAGTTGCGGGGGGCGCAGCCCGGACTATTCATAGGCCGAGCAAAAGAAGAAATAGCGCGTAGTCCGAGCGCGGGCCTCGTAGTGAGCGGGCACAGGAGCGTAAAGCTACGCCGGTTTGTACGGTGCTTGGTAATAGGTTTGCGCTCCTTTCTCACTGTGCGCTCCGCCTCTTAAGTTTGCAGGCCGCTTCAAGGTAAGGACCCATTGCCCGCGAACGGAGAGGCTCGCTCCTCGGACAACCTACGGTGAATAATCCTGACTAGGGAGACGACCATGATGAACATCGATGCATTGCGCGAGTTGGTGATCCGGCGCCGCAGTATTCGCGGTTATGACGAGAGCCGGGAGGTGTCGGAGGAGGCGGTCCAGGCGATCCTGGACTGCGCGCGTTGGGCACCGTCCGGCGGCAACGGCCAGCCGTGGGAGTTCGTCGTCGTCAGAGACAAGGAGACGCGGAACAAGATCGCCGACATCTATCTGAAACAGTTAGAACCCAAGCGCGAGATGGATTTAGCCGTAAGAGGCACGGCCAAGATGACCGGCGACGCTTTTCGCCACGCTCCGGTCCATCTCGTCATTCTCGGCGACCCAAGGGTAAAGGCATCGTATCCGATCAGAACAAAATTAGAGAAAGCGGACTCGCATTTCATCACCGGACTGGCCAACGCGACTCTGCTGATTCACTTGGCCGCGGCGGCGTTAGGTCTGGCGTCGCAATACGTGAGCGACGCCAACTCTCCCTATATGGAAACACTGCTCAAGGCGTTACTTAAGATCCCCGAGCCGCTGCGCATCTATCACCTGGTGCCGATCGGCTATGCCAAGGGCAATTTTGCGACGCCGCCGCGCCGCGAATTGGAAGAGATCGTCCACTACGAGCGATACGACATGAGTAAATATCGCGATGACGCGGCCATGGAACGGTTCATCAACACACTGACGTTGCAAGGCAGTTACGGAAAAGGGCGTTGAGAAAATTCAGCTGTTTAAAGATACGGACATCGGAGGTTTGGAAATGACCCTCGCACACCTCAGCGTCATGTATGGACACGTCGAAGGAGCCGACACCAAGTTTGCGCGCGATCCGTCGGGTTACCTTTCCATCGAGACCGGCATTTACCAGAAACATGGCTTGGAAATTTCTTGGAACCATGTGCAGGGGACCGAGGAAAGATACCGGCGGCTCGAAAGCGGCGAAGCACAAATTTCTTTCGTCGTCGGGCGGGCTTCGCTGCAACATTTTCTCGACACCCAATCGACGCGCGTTCTCGGCTGCGTGATGAACACCTGCCCTTACTACTTGGTGGCCGATTCCTCAATCCATGGGATCAAGGACCTCAAGGGACGGATGATCGCATGCCGCGAAGGTCCGGCGCGCGGCGTGCCGTTCGGGCGGGTCTTACAAGAGTACGCCGGACTTGAGTTGGGCGGTGACGTCACCCTCAAGCTGCCCAATAGCGATCAGGAGGCGTTTCGTTTTCTCATGAGCGGTCAGGTAGACGCCGCGTTGCTGCCGCGCCCTTATGGTTTCATGGCCGAGGAAATGGGATTCAAAAGAATCACTGCTTGGCCCGCTGTCGTGGATGATCCGCTGCCGATTACCATTGAAACCACGGCGGCGCTTGCGAAAGAGCGGCGAGACGAATTCCGTACTTTCATTGAGGCCCATCGGGAAGGCGTCCGTTACATTAAGGCGAATCGGAATGAAGCCATTAAGCTACTTGCTGGGAGGTTCGGCCACTCGCCGAGCCTTACGGCTAAGACGGTCGAAGAGTATCTGGTGTGCATGGACGAGTCGCTAGCGGTTGACTTCAGGCAGTTCGAGCGGCTTCTGTCCCAGGTGGCTCCGGAGAAAAGCAGCGACGCGCGGCAGATCGCCTCCGAGTGGATTGTTGCAGGTGCGCTCAGAGGCTAGGTCCTTCCTTTAGGAGCTCCGCACGGCAGATTGCCTGACCGGTGGCGCAACGGCGCTTGTTTTTGATATATCTCCATCCGAATGCAGGGTTGGAGTGGCGGTGTGCGCGAACCGTCAACCGCAACAGTAAGGAAGAAAACCTATGCCGGGAATCATCGATGCGGACACACATATTTCAGAGGGCGAGGCGATGTGGTCGATGATGGACAAGGAAATGCATTCGCGGCGCCCGGTGATGCTCAAGGCTCCGGAGGACACGCTCTACGGGCCGCGCAACGCCTTTTGGCTCATCGACGGCAATATTTTTCCCAAGCCCAACGGCAAAGGCAGCTTCCGTCTAATTACACCGTCGGCGACGAAGCTGGAATCATCCCGGGGAGACATCGCGATCGCGTGTAGAGAAATGACCGATATTCAGGCGCGGCTTAATGACATGGACCGGCTCGGCGTCCAGACTCAAGTCGTCTTTCCGACATTGTTCCTGATATACCTGACGGACGATACCGCTTTGGAAGTTGCGCTCTGCCGCGCCTACAATCGATTCCTCGCCCAGGCTTGCGCAAAATCCGGCGGCCGGATGCGCTGGATCGTCGTCCCGCCGCTGAAGTCTATTGACGAATCCGTCAAGGAACTCAAATGGGCCAAGGACAACGGCGCCGTGGGCGTCTTCTTCCGCGGCATCGAAGGCGGGTGGACTCTCGATAATCCCTATCTGTTTCCGATTTATCGAGCCGCCAATGATCTCGATCTGCCGATCTGCATTCACACCGGCGCGGGCTGCCCGTTGTTCCTCAATCTCTTCGACGTCGAGCGCAATCACACCTTCGGCCACAGCCGGGTCCAACCGCTGCTGGCTTTTCGCGATATCATCGCCAACAAGATTCCGGAGCAGTTTCCCCGTCTCAAGTTCGGCTTCATCGAAGCATCCGCCGGGTGGGTGCCCTTCCTGCTCCATATTCTTAAACGGCTCTTCAAGGAGAAATGGAAGTTTTCGTCGGACCCAGACATGTTCCGCGAATACCGCATCTTCGTCGCTTGCGAAGCCGACGAGGATGTCAATTACGTTGCCCGATTCACCGGTGAAGATCATCTGATCATAGGTTCGGATTACGGCCACCAGGACCCGTCGGAAGAGCGCCAACTGGTGGCGGCGCTGCGGGCGCGGGAAGATATTCCGCGGGCGTTGACGGATAAGATCCTGTTCGACAACCCGAAGTTCTTCTACCCGCTGAACTAATACAAACGCCTTTATCGATGTTACATTTGGATTGTCGCGAGGGGAAGGAAGACTGAGGAACCGGGAGCGTAGGATCGTGAAAATCATCCCAGGCCCAGACCGTCACTATAAGCAGCCTAAGGGGTTGGCGCGGGTGGCCTTCGAGGTAGAGGCCCATCGCTCCCGGTCCGAAGGCTTTCTTCCCCGAGCAAGTAACGTTACTTAATACGTTTGTATTAGCTGAGGAGGGAGAAATCATGAGACGTGGATTACAAATCTTTCGTTGGCAGAGTCGGAAAATAATGCTGGCGCCGGTCATGCTCGTAGTTTGCCTGGTACTGACAGTCCCACAAAATGGCGGCGGGCAAACACTCCAGACCGTCAACATGGCGATTCCTTCGAGAAGCTTTCAGATGGTGATCTACCCGCTGGCGCAACAGAAGGGATACATGAAAGAGGAGGGAATCGACCTCAAGGTCATTTATATCGCTCCGGTGACGAGCATCCAGGCGATGCTCGGCGGCGATGTCCAATTTACCGGCGCGGGATCGAGTGCGCTGGTGAGCATCGCCAGGGCGAACGCGCCTCTGAAGGTGATCGTGTCAACCAACGATCGGGTGCTTCAGTGGCTGCTCACCCGGCCCAATATCAGCGACCCCAAGGAGCTAAAAGGGAAGAGAATCGCGACTACGGGAGTCGCCTCCATCGCAACCTTCATGCTGAAGCAGATTCTCGCCAAACATGGGCTCGATGCCGGCAAGGACGTTATTTATCTCGACCCCGGCACCAACAACCAATTGCCGGCGCTGCTCGCGGGAACCATGGATGCCGCGGTGCTGAGCGTGGAGCAGCGTTACGTTGGTCTCGACAAGGGAATGCGGGAGATGTTTTTTTTCGGCAACGAAGTCAAAAACTCTTGGGGCACGCTCGGAACGACCGACAAGCTGATCAAGGAAAATCCCAAGCTAGTTAGCGCATATGTTCGCGCAACGATCAAAGCGTTGCGCTATCTGCGTCAGGACAAAGAATCCGCCATCGCAGCACTTATAAAGTTTTCCGGAGTCTCCCGCCAGCAGGCGAGCCGGCTTTACGACGATCTGATGCCCACTTTTAGCCGCAGCGGCGCGGTGGACGAGGAGGCGCAGAGAAACGATTTGAATATCGTGCGCCAGGTGGTCAACTCCAACGATACGGTCCCGACTGCGAAGGCCTATGACTTCAGCTTCGCGCTGGAAGCGGATCAGCAACTAAATAGGACAGGGTGGAGTCCGTGACGCTACGCGTCGGTAGCGTGTTTCGAGTTTCAGGTTTCGAGTTAAGGTAGGGTGCGCAAGCGCACCCTACGCATTACGGTACCAAATGCGTTAAGCACTCAGCTCTTTCTTCGCCAACTCCTCTACAAACTTCACCAGCCCTGAGTGATCCAGGTCGCCGTTGCCCATTCCTTTCATCGCCGTCATCATCTGGCCGACGACACCGGTGACCATGAGTGGCACGCCGTATTCCGAACCGGTCGCTAGAGCGATCTTCATGTCTTTCTCGTGCAGGCGGATGCGGAAGCCGGGTTTGAAATTGCGCTCCAACATTTTTTGCCCGTGGGCTTCGAGGATTTTCGATTGGGCGAAGCCGCCGAGCAGCGCTTGGCGCACCTTCGCTGGATCGACGCCGGCTTTGGCGGCGAGCACGAGTGCTTCGGCGACGATCGCGATGGTGGTTCCGACGACCATTTGATTTGCGGCCTTGGTCACCTGCCCGGCGCCGGCGTCGCCGACGTGGACGATGTTTTTCCCCAGCGCCTGAAAGATCGGCATCGCCCGCGCCACCGCTGACACGGCGCCGCCGATCATGATCGAGAGCGTGGCGCCGATGGCGCCCGTTTCGCCGCCGCTGACCGGCGCGTCGAGCATGTCGCAGCCGAGCGTTTTTGCCTGCGCCGCCAATTTGCGCGCAACCACCGGCGAGATGCTCGACATATCGATCAGCAATGCGCCAGATTTAACCCCGGCGAAAACGCCTCGCTCGCCGGCATAAACCAGCTCGACGTCCGGCGAGTCGGGAAGCATGGTGATGACGACTTCGCTTCGTGAAGCGACTTCCTGCGCGCTCGCCGCAACCTGCGCGCCTTCCTTGCCCAGCTCATCCACTACCGCACGGCTGCGGTTGTGAACGACAAGCGCATAACCCGCCTTCAATAAATTCCGCGCCATGGGTTTGCCCATGATGCCGAGACCGATGAAACCAACGTTAGGTGTGCTCATACAATTTTCCTCTGCTGCAGTTCGATTTGAGTCCAATTACTTTTTCCAGAAAATCTCCCTGAACTCCTCCTCGTATTGAGCGATGTTCTTATGCATGTCCGACGGCAGATAGTGAATCTTCAGCGTCAATTGGTCCGTTTGCGCGTAAGCCGAGCTGAGGAAGAGTAGCGAAACAAGGCAAGCGAGGCATGGAATCAATTTTAACATTGTTGCCTCCTGATCCCGCGCGCGGTAACAATTGTTGAGCTGCTTTCGATGGTCGCAAATCGAGTTAGGCGTACTCCCGATAGATTCCAAAACAACTTGTCACGGCGCAGAATATAGGCAGCAGGCGAGAAGCTTGTCAACGTTTTGGCTACATGTCCTATATGCGCTCTTGACATGGAGCTCGTGTGTCCAATAGCATGCGCCCACTTGTTGCGACAAACCTTTTCCCGAGGGAGGTACCTATGCTGCGCGGTATTTTAGGTCTGCTATCAATCACGTCACTCTTGGTGACAGCGGCGCATGTTCATGCACAGGGTTATCCTAGCAGCGCCGTTAACCTGGTCATTCCTCTCGCGCCGGGGGACGCCTCTGACGTCGCCGGCCGGACGATGGCCGAAGAGCTCTCGAAACTGCTCAAGGTCCCGATTGTTCCCGTGAACAAACCCGGCGCCGGCGGGACGCTGGGTGCCGACAGCGTGGTGAAAGCGAAGAAGGACGGCTACACCATCCTGTTCACGAACAATGCCTCCTTGATCTTCAACCGGGTTCTTACTCCCGAATCCGTTTCCTATGATCCCTTCAAGGATCTCACTCCGCTGGGTTTGGCCACGCGGACTCCTATACTCTTCACGGTTCGGCAGGATGCTCCGTACAAGAGCTTCAATGAGATTGTGGAGTTTGCCAAGAAGAATCCGGGCAAGGTGCGTTTGGGCACCGCGGGGGCGGGATCAGTCGGTCATTTCACTGTTGAGATCATCAACTCGCTCACCGGCGCAGGAATAACCATGGTGCCGTTCAAAGGAGCCTCTCCAGCCATCACCGCGCTCTTGGGCGGGCATGTGGAGGGCGTGGTGCTGGCTCTGGGCGTGTTGAGCAGCCATCTGAAGAGCGGCGCCCTAAGAGGAATCGTCATCTCCAACAGGTTTCCTGAGTTTCCCGACATCCCGACGCTCACCCAACTCGGTTACCGCCAAAACCTCCTGGGCGTCTGGTTGGCATTCTTTGCGCCAACCGGGGTGCCGGCCGAGGTGACGAAGGCATTGGTTCCCGCCATTGAAAAGGTGGTGAAGAACCCAGCCGGCGCCTCCAAGCTCGCCGCATTAGGCATGGTCCAAGATTACCTGCCTCCGGAAAAGCTCTTCGCTGAGATACGCGAGGAATATCGAACCGTGGAAGAGATCGCCAAGAAGGCGGGGCTGATAAAGTAGGGTCTTCAGGCTTTCGTGTGAAGCAGGGCTCGGAGGATGCACCGCCGAGGCGCGGAGAGCGCAGAGTAAAGAGTTTTTGATCAAAAAATTCTCCGAACTCTGCGAACTCCGTGCCTCTGTGGTGATTTCTTCTTCACAGGAAACCCGGAATAACCATAAAGTAAGGCTCTATGTCGAAAGATCTGACCAGCGCTTTGTTCTGGCTGGCCGTCGCCATTTACGTTTCTTTCGAGGGCTTCACCAAACTCAAGCTCGGGACTCTGCGCCAGCCCGGGCCGGGATTCTTTCCTTTTTGGGGCGGTCTATTTCTCGGCGCCTGCGCGTTGATACTGCTTGCGCGCTCGCTAAAGTCCCGCGAGCGGCTCGGTCCCGGCGCGATCCCATGGCCCGCGCTCACTATGGTTCTCGGCGCGCTCCTGGGCTATCTGCTCTTTCTCGAAACGCTTGGCTTTGTAATCGTGACGTTGCTGTTCCTGCTGGCGCTCTTTTGCTTTGCGGAGATAGGGTGGATCAAACATGTCGCGTGGTCTGTGATCGCCACATCGCTTGTCTACGCGCTTTTCAAGCTCTGGCTGAAGGTGCCGCTTCCAAGCGGACTGTTTGGACTCTGATTCATGGAAATCGTTCAGGGCATCCTCAATGGGTTTCAGGTCGCGTTTCAGCCGATAAATTTACTCTATTGTTTCATCGGAGTTTTTATCGGGACGCTGGTGGGCGTGCTGCCCGGCCTGGGACCGGCCGCGGCCATCGCGCTTCTTCTGCCGTCGACGTTCGCGCTCCCACCGGTCGCCTCCATCATCATGCTCGCCGGAATCTATTACGGCGCGATGTACGGCGGCTCCACCACCTCGATCCTCGTCAATATTCCCGGCGAAGCGGCTTCGGTGGTTACTTGTCTCGATGGTCACGCCATGGCCCGCCAGGGGCGCGCGGGGCCTGCCCTCGGCATCGCCGCCTTTGGCTCGTTCATCGCCGGTACGCTGAGCATCTGCATTCTCACTTTGCTCGCGCCGCTGTTGGTGAAGGTCACATTGAGCTTCGGGCCGCCGGAGTATTTTGCTCTGATGGTGCTCGGCACCACCCTGGTTACTTATTTCACAGAAGGGTCGATGGTGAAGGCCCTGATGATGGCACTGGTGGGTGTTCTCCTCGGCACCGTGGGCGTAGACTCGATCAGCGGGCGTTACCGCTTCACTTTCGGGATTCCGACCCTGATGGATGGACTGGGGCTGGTGCCGGTCATCATGGGGCTGTTCGGCATCTCCGAGGTCCTGCTGAACCTGGAGCACTTGGCTTCTCAACGCGCGGTCTACGCTGAGCCGACCGGAGGGCTGCTGCCCAATCGAGAGGATTGGCGGCGCTCGGCGATGCCGATCGCGCGGGGCTCGCTGCTCGGATTTTTTCTCGGCATTCTTCCCGGTGCCGGCGCGATCATCGCGTCGCTTGTCTCCTACGCCACTGAGAAGAGGTTTTCCAAACATCCGGAGCAGTTCGGACAAGGAGCGATCGAAGGGGTAGCGGGACCCGAAGCCGCCAACAACGCCGCGGCGGGCGGCGCTTTCATCCCGCTCCTCACTCTGGGAATACCGGCAAACCCGGTAATGGCGATCCTGCTCGGCGCGCTGATGATCCACGGCCTTCAGCCTGGGCCGCTGCTCATGCAGCGCGCCCCCGATCTTTTTTGGGGGACCATCGCCAGCATGTACATCGGCAACGCCATGCTGCTGGTGCTGAATCTCCCGCTGATCGGCATCTGGACGCGGCTGCTGCGCGTTCCTTACGCGCTCCTGTTCCCCTTCATTCTGCTCTTCTGCCTCATCGGCTCCTACAGCGTCAGCAACAACGTCGGCGACGGGATCGTTATGTGGGTCTTCGGAGTGCTGGGCTATCTGCTGAGGAAGTTCGACTACGACGCGGCGCCGCTGATCCTGGCGATGGTGATCGGACCGATGATGGAGGAGGCCCTGCGCCAATCTTTAATTCTTTCCGCCGGGAGCTTCGCCACCTTCGTCGAGCGGCCGATCTCAGCCGGCTTCATCCTCGCCGCCGCCATTCTCCTCGTCCTCCCTCTCTTCACCCGCAGGAGTGCGGTGGTGAAAGCATAGGCGAGCCTGGAATTGGGGCCTGATCTTTCTCACTCGTACAAGTCTCGCTCCGCGCGCAACAGGGAATCAGTCCCTCGGAAAAGGAAATACCAACGACTGCCTCGGCACCGGCAGAACTCTTCAAAAATGATTTTCACGATCCCGAACTTGATTGCTCCCACGCTTTGGGGACAAAACGCTATACGTCAAGAGCAGATCGCCATCTGAATTCAATGCATTTGACCCCATTCCCGCACTTGAAAATCGCTTCAAAATCCTTGACAAGTCTTTGGATTAGAAGGAACATCACGGCTATCCCAGGAAACGTGACGACTGTATGATGCTGACCGGTATACTTACGCTATGTGAGGTATAAAAATGGACAAAGAGCTATCCCGAATTCTAGACGAATCAATTCAACTGGAGCTTAACGTCGCCGATCTCTATCTCGGCTTCTGCCATGCCTTTGCCGAGGATAAGGATTTTTGGTCGCAGCTGGCCGAGGAGGAGAGCAATCATGCTGCTTTGCTGGAAGGCGGGAAGCTGGAGGCCTTGGATGAGGGACAGTTCCCAGCTGAAATTCTGACGACCAATCTCGACGCTCTCATCAAAGCAAACGATGAGATAAAAAAGTTGCTGAAAGAACACAAGCAGAAGCCTCCGTCATCAAGGGCCTCTGCGTTTGAGATCGCCATCAAAGTCGAGGAATCAACCGGGGAGATAGATTTCAGTTGTTTTATGAGGCAACAGGCAGACTCGTCCGCCGCAAAGCTCTTCCACAGGGTAAACAGTGAAGACAGGGACCATGCCCGCAGAATTCGAAACTACATGAGAGAAAAGAACATTGGGATTCCAGGGACCCTGGATGAGGGACAAGAAATCATAGGTTGATCGGCATAGGGGCCACGATCGCTAGCGGCTCTGTTACTCGCCAGCCGCCACCGCACCCCCAGTGTGATCACTACCGCCCGACAACGGCGCGGTGTTTTCCACCACCGCCACAGAGCGGCCCGAAACCGCAACCGGACCCACCGGGTAAGGTATTCCAGCACCACAGACATGTCCCAGAAGCCGAAGGGCAGGTCTTGTTTCTTGCAGAGAAGAGTCGGTCGGGTGCTTTGGGGGTGCGGTTTTCTTATCCAAACAATTATGGCAGAGAGACACCATCCGCTTCTTCGTCGGATCGTACCGCTAGATCCGTGAATCACGCGACGCGTTTCCGCAATTGCGTTCAGCTCCGATCTGCGGGAATCTTTCTTAACAGATCTCGTGCTCGGAAAAGATGCTTGGAGACTGCGCTGTCACGATTTCCCGATCGTAGACCTTGTCGTAGTTGCGCAATTGCGCAACTACGACACGACTACCGCCTGATGGGATTCCGCGAGGACAATACCGATTTTTTCTAGACCCTCCGTTATTGACAGCGACTTGGAGCCGGTGTTACAAGCCGGCAGTACGATGACCATGTTTGAAAAAAAGAAAACAGCGAAGAAAAAGACTTCTTTCCCGCTCTTGCCGCTGATTTTCCCGGTCGTCGCGGCCGGCCTTGCGGACCTTCACGCGGCTGAAGCCCCCGCCAGATTTCCGTTCGTCTATGGAGCGATGAGCGGGAACTCGGTTCCCCTCTGGATCGCCAAGGAACAAGGCTTCTTCCGCAAGTTTGGCCTCGACCCGCAGCTTATCTTCATCATCGCCGGCCGCGCCGCCCAGGCGATGCTCTCCGGCGATATAGGCATTGGAGTCATCGGCGCAACCCATGTGACCAACGCGGTCACCTCCGGGGGAGACATGACCATGCTTCTGGGTTTGGAAACCAAGCTCGATTATTTCCTGGTCGCTCGCCCTGCAATCAAGCGCGCCGAAGAGCTGAAGGGGAAAAAAATCGCCATCGGCACTCCCTCCGGCACGGCTTCACTTGGAGCCTACGTCGGACTTGATTACTTGGGTTTGGTCCCGCGGCGCGATAACATTACCCTTCTAGGAGTCGGATCTCCGGCCGACCGCCTGGCTGCGCTTTTTGCGGGAGGTGTCGATGCGATCTCGGTGTCACCGGACGTCGCCAAGGTGGCGATGGGCCAGGGATACACGCTGCTCCTCGATCTGGCGAAGGAAAACGTTCCGTTTCAATCCTCGGGACTGGTTACCTCGCGGAGATTCATGAGAGCGAATCCGCAATTCGTGGAAAACGTCGCGCGGGCGATCGTCAAAGGGGTCGCCTTTTCGCGCAATCCCGCAAACAAGAAAATCGTCCTGCGGAGTCTTGCGAAGAACTTGAGACTCGACAATCCGGACCGTCTGGAGAACACCTATCGCAAAGTGGATGACCTACCGCGTAAGCCCTGCCCGAGCCTTCCGGGCGTGGCGTCCGTGCTGAAATTACTGGTGCAACACGGGCTCAATCCCAAGGCCGCGCAGTTGAAACCCGAAGATATCGCGGACATGAGCCTGTGCAAAGAGCTCGACGAAAGCGGGTTCATGGACCGGCTCTATCAGGGGCCATAGCATCCCGGAAGATAGGAACTTCGGAATTTCTCCCGCCAAGACGCTAAGCTCGCAAAGGTAAGAGATTGATTCTGCTGAAAAACCCTATGAATGCTTCGACGAGGCTCAGCATGAACGGAAAATCTCCAATGATTTCACACGCTCCTCCGTTCGTCCTGAGGCTCTCGAAGGATGAACGGAAGGTTTTTCAGCAGAATCAGAGATTATTTTCCGACCCCTGAATTGGATTTCCTTGGCGTCCTTTGCGCCTTTGCGCGATATACTCCGATTCGATCGCGGCTTTACTGCCCGTGGTCATTTGCTGTCGAAGTCGTAGACCATTTGCGCCTTGATCGCGCTGTTAATGTTCGCTGCCATCGGCCGGCGGATCTCTTCACCGATATGCGCGACCGCGCCCAAGGTCCGGCCGATCAGCGCGAATGCTTTGGTCAACTGCCACGGTAGTCCCATATCGAGCGCAATCGCGCCGATCGCGCCGGTGACATTCGCCGGCAACGGCCTTCCATGCTGCCCCCCCGCCGCCTTGCAGATCCGCTGGAGCAAATCGCAATAGCGCCCATACACGCCGGTCTCGCGCGCGACTTCAAAGAGGCGCACGGCACGCGGGTCGCCTTCCGGGTGAGTTCGATGGCCGATGCCGGGAATTCTTTTTTTCTTCCCTGCATATTGCTTTACCACTGCTGAAGCGGCTGCATCCAATTCATTGGGGGAATTATCGGCCGGCAGCGCCTTCACCAGCATTTTTGCCGACCATTCCGAGGAACCGAGGTGGACGCTGCCGGCCCCGAGGATCGACGAGGCAACCGCCGCCTGCATCGCCTCCGGCGCCGTTGAGTAACAAAGCCGCGCCGAAACCACGCTGCTGACCATACCGTGCTCGACGAGAATCGTCAGCAGGGCGTCGGTCATCCGCCTTTCGCCGTCGCTCGGAAATCGTCCCACCAACATCAGATAAGTCATGTCGGCAAAGGTGATTTTGCCGACGAGGTCTTTCGTCAAATCATGCCCGCGAATCAGCACGCGGTGCAGTTCCGGCTTGCCCAGCCCGGTAACGATCTTCTTGTCATCGCTCATGAGTTCCTCCTCGTTTGATGACTTCAATGTGAATTGTGCCAGAGCTATCACGAACACGAGGTGGGTTGTCAAGTCGATCTTTCTCGAAGGTGAATTTTTTTCTTGACCTCGGCGCCTGAACTCGAATAGCTTGAGCCGAGTTGTAGCCATTAAAAGGAGATCAGGAATGGAAACCAGGCCAATCGCTGCTCTCGCGATGAATCCTCCCCAACGGCGCGCGCGCGTCATGGTTATCGCCTGCGCGATCGTCGCCGCCTCGTTCTTGGCGCCAGTGGGAGCCATCGCCCAGGAGCGGCTCAAGATCATCTACAGCCAGTTCACGATGACCAACTCCGTGACCTGGTTCGCCCGCGAGGCGGGCCTCTTCGAGCGCAATGGCCTTAACGCCGACCTGGTTTATGTCGACTCGACTCCTTCCGTGCAAGCGCTCACGGCGGGGCAGGCGCCCATCGCCACGATGTCCGGCGGCTTGGCCGTCGGCCCTTACTTAAACGGCTTGGACCTCGTCATGCTCGCCGGCTGGTGCAATTTGAACGCTTACCAATTGGTCGCTCGCCCGGAGATCCGCCGTCCCGAGGACTTGCGCGGCAAAGTCATCGGCATCGGCCGCTTCGGCGCGGCGGCGGACTGGGCGCTGCGCTTGATTCTTCGCAAGCTCGGCATCAACGAGACGAAAGACGTCCAGATCATTCAGGCCGGCGGCGGCGGTCCGTCTACTCGCCTCGCTGCCATGGAAGCAAAAAGACTTGACGCCACGGTGCTCGATTCACCGCAGTCGGTCCAGGCCCGCCGTTTGGGCTTTCGCATCGTCGCCGACGGCTTGGAGCTGGGGATTCCGTTTCTCCAAGGCGGGCTGGTGACCCGGCGCGCTTACATTCAGACGCACGAAGATGTAGTCCGGCGCGTCGCCCGCGTCGTCGTGGAAGCGATCCACCATGCCAAGACCCATAAGGAAGCGTCGCTGGCCGTGATGCAGAAATATCTGCGCGTCCAGGATCGCGAAGCGCTCGAGGACGCCTACGAGTCTTTCGTCGTCAAGCAGTTTCCTCGCGCCCCCTACGTCATGCCCGCCGCCGTCCAGGCGATCTTCGACCTCGCCGCCGCGCGCGACCCGCGCGCCAAGACCGCCGACCCTCAAGGATTCATCGAACCGCGCTGTATCCGGGAGCTCGAGCAGAAGGGCGTCATCGACCAGCTATACGGGGAGAAACGCTGAGCGACGCCTCATCGCAAAGTTTGCCGAACGGGCGGGCCGGTCGGTGATGGGTGGTGTGTTAATTTAAAGAAATATGCGGTCCCCGGAATTCCCCGGAACTCCGCCTTCTTAATCGTGACTATCTAGACCTCAAACCGCAAGGTGTCTATAATGCGCCAAGGTCAATTAGACCGTCTTCCGAGTGCTGAATATGCCATACTTAAAAGCAATCGATTTTTTCTGTGGTGCTGGCGGGATGAGTTATGGCCTATCGAAGGCCGGGATAAAAATCCTGGCGGGCATCGACAACGACCGAGAGTGTCGTCAGACTTATGAAACCAATATTCCCGACGCACGTTTTATAAAGCACGACATTACCACGCTGTCGGCCCCCGAACTCGGTCGCCGCTTGGGCATCAAAGAGAATGACTCCAGCCTTGTCTTCGCTGGATGCAGTCCTTGTCAATATTGGACTAAAATACGTACGAACAAAGTAAAGGGTGAGAGGAGCGCGTTCTTACTCAGAAACTTTGAACGGTTCATCCGTCATTTCCGCCCAGGCTTTATAGTTGTTGAAAATGTGCCGGGACTACTAACGAACAGGGCAGAAACCGTCCTTCCTGACTTTTTGAGGTTTCTTGATCGCGAAGGTTATGCTTGCGCCGACGGGATCGTTAATGCAAACAACTTTGGCGTGCCTCAAAACCGAAAGCGTTACCTACTAATTGCGTCACGATTGGGTAAAGGAAATGAGGTTACCGGCGCCGCAGAACGACCCAAGCCTTGTGGTCAGCAACTTTATCGGAGTCGCTAACGGATTTGCGCACATTGCCGCAGGCCATAACGACACTTCCGACTTTCAGCACACGGCCGCCGCTCTTTCGGAACAAAACCTTAAACGCATACGACTCACTCCAAAATCCAGAGGCGACAGAACCTGTTGGAAGGATAATCCCAATCTTCAAATACCGGCTTACCAAGGCAGGGATAACATATTCCGCGACGTGTACGCCCGAGTGTATTGGGATCGTCCGGCTCCCACGATCACGACACGCTTCATCAGTTTCTCGAATGGTCGATTTGGGCACCCTACCGAGGACCGAGCGATTTCGATCCGTGAAGGAGCTACGCTTCAAACATTTCCAAAGTCTTTTGTCTTCAAAGGTGAAAACATGGCAAGCGTTGCGCGGCAGATTGGCAACGCAGTTCCGCCAGAGATGGCGAGACTCATCGGTAAACACCTTTTGAAAATCGTGGATAATGGCTAAGTTCAAAACGCGAGCCCGCGCTGTGGACATGTTGGGGCGCCAGCAGATTGCTGGCGTATCCACCGCCATCAGCGAGCTGTTCAAAAATGCTCATGATGCTTACGCTGACCATGCGGAAGTAGACTACTTTCGAGCTGATAACCTCCTGGTGATACGTGACGACGGTGTAGGTATGACCAGGGAGGAGTTTGAGGATCGGTGGCTGGTAATCGGAACTGAGAGTAAGTTTGCCGCCGAGGGCAAAAATGCTCAAACCTACCGTCCACAGGAGAAGTTAGAGAGAGTTCTTACTGGCGAGAAGGGAATTGGCAGGTTAGCCATCGCGCTTCTGGGTAGGCAGGCGCTCGTACTGTCACGTGCGAAGCGAGATCGAAAACTTCACGATCTCGTAATGTGTTTTATTCACTGGGGTCTCTTTGAAATTCCGGCTTTGAATCTTGAGGATATTACCATTCCGGTCCAAACGATTCCGGGCGGACAGCTACCAAATATCCAGTCTGTTGTAAAAGTTGTGAGCGAGTGCCGACGCCTCGTTGAAAGGTTAAAATTTAAACATAAAAATTATGACTTTCGACAGATTCTCAGCGACCTGAACGACTTCCAGGTTGATCCAGAGAACCTCCAGCAATTTCTAGGGGGGCTTTCGCTTCAGCACTCTGGATCCGGCACACATTTCTACATCGCACCCGCGAACGATACAATCGCTGCTGATATCGAAGCAGACCGCCGCAATCAAAAAAGAGATTTTACCAAGTTTTTACTTGGCTTTTGCAATTCTACGTTTATCGATACAACGTCTCCACCTATTGCCACAGCGTTCCGATATCATTCATCAGATGTTGAAGAAGATGATCTGATCGGGCCAAGCGAATTCTTTACGGCCGAAGAACTCGCGTCAACGGACCACCGAATTTGTGGTGCGATCGATGAATACGGTCAGTTCCAGGGAACGGTGCGAGTATATGATAAAGAGTACGCGGATCATGTCATCTCCTGGAAGGATAGCGAAGGGAAGCCAACCGCGTGTGGTCCCTTTGCTTTAGAATTCGGATATCTCCAGGGGTCGCAGCGTGAAAGCCGCCTTGCCCCCGATGACTGGGCCAGACTTGCTAGGAAGCTTGATAGCATCGGAGGCCTCTACGTCTATCGGGATCGTATTCGTATCCTCCCTTATGGTAATTCCGATGTTGATTGGCTCGACGTTGAGCTCCGACGGACCAAGGGAGCTGGACATTACTTTTTTTGGCTCTTCTCCCTAGCGAGTGGGTAATTTTCGCATGATTTCAGATCTGCTCAAGCATGCAGGTGAGAATCTTTAGACGCAAGTATTCCTCGTCGCGTAAGCCGTAGCTTCGTCGCTGGATCACGCGAATCTTGTTGTTCAAGCCTTCCACAAATCCCAGTGCGACCTTGTTCTCGGGCCTGCAGTACGCTGCGATGCCATCCCAGTGGCTCTCAATCATCTCGGCAAACTTCTCGTAGGGCTTGAGACGTTGCCACTTCAGCGAATCACGCCAGTTCTCGAAGAACCGTCTGGCCCAGCCCTCTGTCTGGTAGTCCCAAAGCTGCCCAAACGCCTCCTTGAGCACGTAGGCCGTATTGAGCCTCTTGTTGGCTTTAAGCAATATCCTCAAGCTGCGCCGTCCTTCGTTGGTGAGATTCTCTCGGTGAGACAAGAGCGTATACTTCTGTCCCTTGACGAAGCGTCTGTCTTTACCCGTGAGCCGGCCGTACTCGCTTTTTCGCACTTTGTCCAAGGCTTCACCCAGATGACGCAGGACATGGAACTTGTCGAACAAAATAGCAGCCCCTGGCGCGTGCTCCGGCTTGAGTGTGGATTTGCGAAAAGCCTTCCACATGTCCATGACCGCAAGCCTTATCTTCTTGCTTTTGTTTGGCCCCAGCCACTTAAAGAACTCGTCCATGCTCTGTTCGCTGCGGTCCTGGCCGCCAAACCAGATCGGGCGGCGACGCAAAAGATCACTGACCACAATGCGATAGGTATGTCCCTTGCGTATGGCAATCTCGTCGACCCCAATGACCGTGGGAGCTGGAGTTCCTATTCTGCGTAGCTGCTCCCCCATGTATTGCTTGTCTAGCTCCTTGATCGTCTTCCAATCCAAGTGGGTTTCTTGGGCCACGTCTTTGACCGTCATGCCCCGGCAGCGCCGTCCCACAAAAAAGGCAAACCGCTTGCTGTAGAACGGATTGTCCGCAAGCCACTCCAGCTTCTCTTGCGTCACCTTCAAGCACCGGGGACAATCGATACGGCGCACCTCGATCTCCAAGTAGATTCGATAATCTCCACACGCCAAGTCGCGCACGCCGCGCCGTTTGCGGTCGTACCATCCTCGCTTGATATAGCCACAGGCCCCGCAAACTGTTTTTTCCCCCGCCGATTGAGACAGAGAATACGGGCCTTCGGATCACCGAAGATGCCTTGTACCGTAGATCTCGGACGAAAGCCGGGGAAGCGATACGTGTCCCACAAACGTCGATGTCTTCGCATCCCGAAATCATGCCAGATTTCTTGACCATTGAAATAGTCAAATCTCCCTCGTACTGAGACCCTTTTTCATGCTATTTTTACCCACTCGAGAAGGAGAAGATCCCTTTTTTTCCTACCGTCGTTTATTCGGAGCTGTCTGTCTTACGAGAACAGTTAATGGAAAATTACAGGAGAAGGCTGGCCGAGAGGGGTTCCAGCAGGACAAAGCGTATCGTCAATTCAAAGCGATTCTTGAGAACTTGTTCATCCAACTTGCTGCCGACTTCTTTCGAGACGACAAGACCGACCCGACATACTTTCAACTCCGGCGACAGGAGCTGGAGAAATTGGAGTTGGCTCGTCGGAGGCGGGAACAGCAAGCCAGCACGAAACGCAGAACTCTTACGTCGGCACTTGACGCATTCTTTCAAAACATTGGCCAAGGTCTTCCCATGGTCGAGGTCAACGCACTCCGGGATAAGGTCAACGGGCTAATGGAAGCTGCGGTTAAAATGTCTAACCCCGATGACGTATCTGTGGCCCTTCTTGATGCCGAACGAGAAGCTACTCGCAAGCTGGGGGAAATTCGTGAGAGTTATCGATTAGTGAAGCCGCGTGGCTTTGGGCTGTCTCGCCAGCTTCAACGCGACTGGGATGCGTATTGTGGGGAACAAGAGCGCCTGGAGCGAGAGGTATTTGCTCCTTTTACCACGGAGGTCGCGAAGTCACTTGGTAAGATGGCAGCTCAAGCACGCGTCTACGTGGACCAAAGACGGCGGCTCGAACAACTCATCCACCAGTTGGCTGATAACAAACGTAGAGCCGTCCGCGACGAAGCTGGAAAACTGAACCGCACTGCGTCGGAAACCCGAAGTGCGGCGCTTCGAGCGGCGCGAGATGCGATTCAAGAACTGCAGAAAACCATCGCCGGAGTGGAGGCTGATTTCTCCCGGAAGGATTTTTCAACGATGTCCCCTGAAGCAGTTGAGGATGTTCGACGGGGTTTTGAGGTTCGAATTGAGGAAGTGGGTCGAAAGCACACTGAAACCCTCGCGAAGGTACGCGACATGCTAGCAGCAATCGCTGAGAACCTGGAACAAGGCGTGGACATCAGTCAGGTCGAGGTGATGGAGGCGATGGATGAAGAGCTCCAAGGCCTTCGCGAGCAAGCTGACATCGATGCTGAGCTCGTTCAGCTAGGCTTAGCCGTTGCCGTCATCAATCATGAGTTTGAAGCTGCTGTTAAAAATGTCCGGCGTACGCTTCGCGAGTTACGCTCATGGGCAAACGCAAATGAGGATTTGGGCCCGTTATATCAAGAGATTAGGAATAATTTCGATCACCTTGACGGGCATCTCAATCTCTTCACTCCTTTACAACGCCGGCTTTACAGGGATCCGATTGCGATTAAGGGAAGCGACATTCACCATTATGTGAGGGCACTCTTTGATGTGCGTCTTAAACGCCACGCAGTTGAACTAACGGCTAGCGAACGCTTCTTGGCGTCGAAAATTCGCGGTTACCCATCAACGTTGTACCCGGTCTTTGTAAACCTGATAGACAACGCCATTTTCTGGTTAGACAGTATTCAAGCAGAGCGAAAAATCACCTTGGATTCTGACGGCACTGCTTACCTTATCTCTAACAATGGGCCGGTTGTTCACCCTAGGGATTTCGAAAGTGTCTTTGAACAAGGCTTCTCTCGCAAGCCAGGTGGTCGTGGTCTCGGCCTGTTCATCACCAGGAAAGCTCTCCGCAAGGAAAGGATGGATATCACCGTGGATGCGACGGACGCGAGCCGCGGGGTAAAGTTCCGGATCAAGTGGCCAGATGAGCAAGACACTACCAAAAACGCTGACTGAGTTTTCTCAATTCGCGGCTGAAACATTCCTTCAGACGGCCGTCTTTGTCGACGACAAGATTTATGACCGTAGGACAGGTTCTGTAAGCGCCCCTAAGTCTCTGGAGCCCCCGGTTCGAGCAAGAAAATCCGCCCTAAAAAGTGTCGAGAAAAGATCGACATCAGAAACATTAGCCAATAATGACGCACCATCTGTAGTCGACGAATATTCACCTCAGGAAATCGTAACAAGCTTCGCGAAAAAACGAATTCTTTGTTCATTATACCAACCGAAAAGAGGCGCGTCCGTCGGCAAGAACTCCGAAGTTTACCAGTTATGCCTAGCTTCCGACATTGTGATTGTTGATTGGGACCTTTACGGAGACGCCGGCACCAACGCCACCGAACTTGTTTGTAACCTGATTGAGGAGAGTCTCAAAGAAACGCCTTGGCAGATGCGATTAATTCTCATTTACACGGATGAGACGAACCTATTCGGGGTAGCAAACAATATTTTCGAACGACTCCAAAATAGTTTAAAAGACGACGTAACCCCCAGCCGAGCTGGTTTAGTACTGACAACTCCAAATTCTAGAATCGTGGTATTTGGAAAACCCGGCCACCGGGCAGCGCAGTATGAAAATGACATAATCCCGGAAGGGCAGTTGGCAGAGCGCTCGATAATCGAATTTAGCAATATCGCATCGGGAATGCTTCAGGGGGCGGTACTATTGGGGCTTTCTAAAATACGCGAGAATAGTCGAAAGATACTCTCGAAATTCGCACCATCGCTTGATGCTGCATTCCTAACTCATCGAGCCCTGTCAGTGCCTGACGATGCGTCCGATCACGTCTTACCCTTGTTGATGGCAGAAATTCAATCAGTTCTGGAAGATCAGCTGCCGAATCCAATCATAACAGAAACACTTATTGAAGATTGGTGCGGTTCTGAATGGGCTCCCTCCGGTCACGCGAGATCTGCAATCGGTTCTAGCGACCCTCACAAAGTTGCCAAGGCGTTTTGCCTAAAAGGATTTGACGCAGTAAAATCAAACTTGACGAGGAAAAAAACTTTCACTTTTTTACTCGACTCCCTAACGTCGAAGGCAAATCACGAATTTGCGGCTTTGATGAGTCAAAGAACGCATTATGAAAAAGTCACACGTAGCCTAAAGCTCGGAACGATCCTGAAAGATCAGAGGGGTAAATTTTTCTTATGCCTACAGCCAGTCTGCGATTCCGTGCGAATCGAAGGATCACGCAAATTTCTACTGGCTGAGTTGGAAGTTGTGAAAGACAGCGCTTTCAACCTTGTGGTCCAGCAAGAAAATGACTGGTTGGAATTATCTTTCAAACCAAAGGTATTTAGCTCGGCACTGGTAGAATTTAGGTCCTCAGGTGGTAATGGTGCTGTGATATCAGAGGAGAACGGAGCAATGTTCGTTTTTACCGCCAAGGGTAACCGCAAAAAGTACTATTGGATCGCGCAACTAAAGGCTGAACACGCCCAGGGGGAAGCTGAAGAATTCGCAAGGCAGCTTTCTCGCGTTGGGCTTACAGAATCAGGGTGGCTTAGACTCCGGGCTAAAGGTCAATAGCTCACGAAATGGATGTTCTCACCGCGAGGCAGCGCAAACGTTGTATGGCTAGTATACCGTTTCATTGAAACATATCCATTAGCTATGCCGTGTGTTATGCTGACGGCATGGCTAGAAAATCGACTCGTTCCAAATTAGTGCTGACGCCAGAGGAAGTCACACTGCTTGATCAACT
>Ga0214473_10001330_pt1 | contig 32913 bp, 26 predicted proteins | sample RVTome_7_FD_203509 | JGI IMG/M metagenome (GOLD analysis project Ga0214473, IMG submission 203509) | Soil microbial communities from uranium-contaminated site in the Upper Colorado River Basin, Wyoming, United States - RVT98D197 | ecosystem: Environmental > Terrestrial > Soil > Contaminated >...
TCGGGCTCATGCAGTACTTATAGCATGTTTTATCGCTTCGCGAACCTGTTTTCATCCGCCCAGCAGAGCTGGGCGGTATTCAACAGGTATTTTTTATAAAGGTTTCGTCTCACGGTGACGAAACGGTGCTTCGAAGTGGAATCATGGGAGGATAAGAGTTCTTTTTTCCTGGATAATCCTTCCGGACTTCCTGAGTCCTTTCAATGCCCGTGTGATACTAACCCGATGGGCCCCCACAAGAAAGCTAAGATCTTCATGGGTAAGAGGAAACTGAATGACCAATCCTTTTTGATGTTTGGTTCCATGTTCTTGGGCAACATTTACGAGAACCCCGTAGAGACGTTCCTCCAGGTTGGTAAGGGACATGCTTCCCACCCGGGTCGTGAGCCAGGCGATGCGCTTGCTTAAATTCTTGATCACCTGCAGCCCGATGTTCGGGTGGTCTAAAACCAGTTTTTCGAATCGCTCCTTGGTAAAGCCGCAAAGAAGTGTCTCTTCCATGCACCAGGCACTCAAAGGATATTCAATCTCCTCACTGAGCATATTTTCGCCAAGAAAGTCGCCGGCCTTCCGAATGTCAAGCGTAATCTCGGTCCCCTCCTCCGTGAGTTTGCTTAGCTTAACCCGCCCGGCTTTGATCAGGAACATCTGATCAGCCCGGTCTCCTTGCATGAAAACCGGCTTGCCCCGCTCATATTTTTTGCGCAAAGCAGTTTTGACAAGGGCCCCCACCTCTTCTGGCTGAAGGTTCTCGAAAAGCCATAGGTGACCGACACATTCGGGGGAAAGCTTAACTCCCTTTCCGGCTATCTCTTCACACAGACATTCCATCCTGGTTCCCGCGGCAAGAATTCAAGACAAAAAAGTTCAGAACTCATTCTAACAAAGTATCCCGTTCTGGATCAACTGAGACAACGTTTTATGGAGAAAGGTTCTGTAATTACCTAATTCTGGTTGAGCGCTTCCGCAATTCTTTCGCCCAAATTTCTCGCCTCTCTCACGACTTCTGGTTGTTCCTCAAGAGTGTTAATCCCTACAGAGTCCACCGTTGCAGATGAACCATAAAGCATTTTAAGGCCCGACATCCCACACTCATCTCCTTTCCCGCATTTGACGCAGGGTACGTTCCCAAGGATTCTGACCGCACCCAGGAAATTCATTCCCTCTTCCATCATATAGAATTTAACGGCACTCACTCCCATCTCACTGGCCGGTGGCAACGTCTCGTTTCCGCAGGGAACGGCACAAGTGATCACCGCCCCACCTGGCTTGCCTTTCATAAATCCATGCGTGTGGCGAAGGGGATACAGCCGTTCGATAAAAGCCTTGGTCCTGGAATCCAAGGTGGAGTAAGGCGTGAAGCCCCCGATCACCAAAGCATCGGCCTCTTTTGCCTTCTCCGCCAGTAAAATCCCATCGTCATTGACCACGCATCTATTTGTCTTCACACACCCGAGACATGCGATACACGGCGCCACCCTATAATCAACTAGTCTTACAAACTCCGTTTCCAATCCCGTTGCATCCAATACGATCTTGATCGCTCGATCCGTGTTGCCGTCGCGTATGGGCGATCCGGAAACTCCTAACACCTTCATGATTGGCTCCTTTCTGCCATTAGACGGTGATACTCCATAATGCTTTCCATAGTCCATATTCCCACAGGGCGATTCTCTTTGAGGATTTTGGCGATGCGAACCTTTCCATTATTTTCGCATCACCTCGTTCGCAATCAAATCCTTAAATAACTTTTAGCACGGAGGGAAGATCATTTCTGTAGCCATTGCTACATTCGTCTTTCGCCGTTTATCATTCCTGTCTCCATTTCTTCTGCACCCCGAAAGATGTTAGAATTGTGAATTATGTATCCCCAACAAGAGGATTGATTTGGAGAAGTCGTCAGTTAAACCCGGCAAGAAAGAATTACCTGATGAGGAGGAACCATGTATGAACAGGGGGTGATAAGGCCGCCGAGTGAGGCATCGAGTCTTCTGATTCGCGTAACGCGCAACTGTCCTTGGAACCAATGTCTCTTTTGCCCGGCCTATAAAGGGGTGAAGTTTTCAAAAAGGACTGTGGAAGAAGTAAAGAGTGATATTGACAGCATGGCCGATGAGCTCGGGGGAAACTCGGGCGTCAGAACGGCTTTCTTGCAGGATGCGGATAGCCTTGTCCTGCCCGTGGACGATCTCGCTGCCATTCTGGATCATCTTCAGAGGAAATTCCCGAAGATCGACAGGATCACAACCTACGCTCGTGCGCGCACATTGAGTCACAAGAGTATTGATGACCTCAAACGCCTCAAGCAGGCAGGTCTGACAAGGATCCATACGGGCATGGAGAGTGGATCGGCCAGGGTATTGCAGATGATCAAGAAGGGGATGACACCCGAGGAAGTCGTTACCGGGGGCAGGCACGTGATGGAAGCGGGGATCGAGCTTTCTGAATATATTATGCCGGGCGTCTCCGGCCGTGCCCTGAGTGAGGAACATGCGATAGAGACGGCAAAGCTGCTTAACATTGTCCGTCCCCATTTTATAAGGGTGAGAACCTTCGCCATGCATCCCCAGTCGCCGATGCAGAAGATGGTCCCGGAAGGGACCTTCGTGCCTCTGACCGATGACGAAATCGTTGCTGAGATACGCCTTCTCGTTCATCACCTCGACAGCGTGCATAGCTATTTCTCGTGTAACGATTTCAGTCTGAACCTCCTCATGCAAGTGGATGGCTTTCTGGACGAGAAGAGAGAGGATATGCTGAAAGAACTCGATGCCTTTCTGGCTATGACGAAGAAACAGAGACAGGTCTATACCCTGCTTCACTATGGCGGTTACGGTCGCAATCCTTTAAGCGTCGTCTACGATCAGAACGTCCTGGATCAGGTGGTGCCCGAGATAGAAAAATTGGAGAGGAACGGTGGGGAACACGGATTCGATGGGTACATACAGATGCTCAAAACCTACCAGCTCCCCCAGCCTCAGACCAATAATTGGTGTCAGTGATACCTGTGACGGTTGGGCTGGGGCGTGGGGACATCCGTAATGGCGCCCCCCGGTGAGCTATATGTTGCGGAACCCCGTTTTTTTCATATCCGTGACACCACGGACGAATAATCATGATCGATTCCGATCAAGTCAAGGAGCACCGAGACCTGGCCTCTGTGGTGGGTTTGATGATTAAACCAGTGTAAAAGAGTCTTCCATAATTCTTTTTCGGTCTTCTCTCCTTTATAATTCTTATACTTCAGAATTGAATTCAGCTGATTCTCATCCAGCTCATCTGCAAATTGGATTATCACCTCATCGACCTGCTTCCGATATTCAAAGAGCTTTGTGAAATCCGACTCGAATTCTTTTCTCACGCCTTTCTCTTCGAGAGAAAGGAGAGAGCTGCTGCTTAAGGCCTTATTCTCTTTAAAGGAATCCCTATAACGTCTTAACCAGCTCAGATCGGTAATGAAGATATGGAACAAAGTCTCGAAGATCGAGGGATAGTAAGCTCTTGTCTTCATCATGATCTCGTCTTTTTTTAATGGCTGAAGCAATTCGAGTATGCTCTGATTAACGCTCTTGTTATACTTCGCGAATGCTTGGAATAGGTTTTTCATATCTCCTCCTCATCTATTAGTTAGAAAATAAAGCCTTCCGGTTACGGCAAGGGCATGGTTCGACAGGCTCACCATGATCCTTCGACAAGCTCAGGATGACCGGTCATGGTGAGCCCGTCGAACCATCACCCTGAGCTCGTCGAAGGGCGGCTCAAGAAGTTCACGCCTGCGTGCCGAAACGCCTGCTTGCCGCAGGCAGGCACTTCGGCGTGCAGGCACGTAACCGTTGGACCCTAAACGAAACGGGCTTCGTAACCGTAACCTTTTCCTAAGACCTCTGACCATTTTCATGGTTCGAGGGTACCCTCCGGGCATGGGGCATTATGTAGTCGTGTCGTTTCTGTCTCGATAGGGCCGATTACGGCAGCAGCATCTCGATCAGGTGTGGTCCCGGTTCTTCGAGTGCCTTCTTCAGCTCCCGGGCCAAACCTTCTGCTGTTCTGACAGAAACCCCGGGAACTCCAAACCCTTGGGCAACCTGTACCCAATCGATCGCGGGTCGGATCAGCTCCGTGAGAGCCCGGGCCTTGGGGCCGCAGGATGTGATACCCGCACGGCTCATCTCCATCTGGAGAATCCGGTAGCTTCGGTTGGAGCAGATCAGGGTGGTGACGTTCAATCCTTCCCGTGCTTGCGTCCACAGGGCCTGTACCGTGTACATGGCGCTTCCGTCGGCCTGCAGGTTGATCACCGGCCGGTCGGGACAGGCAATTGCAGCGCCGGTGGCGCAGGGAATGCCCTGCCCGATCGAACCACCCGAACCGGTGATGACGGTATGCGGGGGCAATCCTTGCGTGAGAGTGAAGTAAAGTCGCCCGCTGGTAATGGCCTCATCGACGACGATGGCATTTTCCGGCTGGAGCGCTGCCAGCGTAAGGCAGGCCTTTTCGACTGTGAGGTTGCCATCCGGCAATGGTGCCCGCTCCAGTTTCTTAGCAAGAATGTCGGGGGCTTCCCTGATGTGGACAGGAGCCCCAAGGGCATTGGCAAGGCATTCGAGCGCTTCTATCACATCCTGTCGGTCCGCGCACAGAGTAATCCTCTCTTGCTCATCACTCAAGATCCGACTCTTTACGCCCGGGTATCCAAAAAAAGTCACCGGTTCCGGACTGCCAGCTAATAGGACCCCCTCATAGCGCGAAAGCAAGGCAGTTGCCTGTTCCGGAAAATATGGGATTCGCTCCACAAGAGGCAGACCCATGCCACGATCCATATACCCGGGAAGGTTCTGGGCGAGAAGGTCACATCCTGTCGCTTTCTTGATACGGGAGGCGGCATCCAGACCCGGCTTTCGCAAAGCCCTGGGTCCGAGTATGAGCGCCACTTTAGAGAAGGCTCTTAATCGTGAAGCTGCGGCTTCAATGGAACCGGGATCGATAGGATCAAAGGACACGGCACATGCAGGCGCCTGACGGTCCTCACATTGGGCGAGTTGATAGTCATTGGGAACAATCAGGGTTGCCACCTGTCCAAGACGGGCAGCGGCAGCAGCCTCCGAGACATCCCTTGCGATGTCTTCAGCCGACGCGCTCGTCCGCCACCATCCTGAGACAGTTCGGGCAAGGCCCCCAATATCCATGGCAAGGGGCGGATCGGCATCCCGGTGCCATGTTGCGTGCTCGCCGACCACATTCAGAACCGGACTCCCGGCGCGCCGTGCGTTGTGCAAGTTGGCAATGCCATTCGCAAGACCGGGACCCAGATGGAGCAGTGCCATCGCGGGCTTGTCCAACATCCGGCCGTACCCATCGGCAGCTCCGGTACAAACGCCTTCGAAGAGTCCCAGGTAAACTTTGATACCAGGTGTTGAGTCGAGGGCCATAACGATCGGTATTTCCGTAGTACCGGGATTCGCAAAACAGACCTCCACACCCGATGCAACCGCAGTTTTTACCAGCAATTCAGCCCCATTCACAATTTTCCTCCCATTCGTTTGATTTGCAATTCGCAATTCAGGGTTTTATTAATGAGTCCATAATTGATTAGACATATTCTTCAAAAATCTCCCCTCCCCTCGGTGGGAGGGGATGAAGGGGCGGGGGGATGGTTCGACAGGCTCACCACAGGCCTGCCCTGAGCTTGTCGAAGGGTCCACCCCTCTCCGAGCCAGAGGCTCTCTGAGCCGGCGGCCACCCTCGCCCTCCCCCCTGCCTGCGCCGAGGCTTCGGCAGGCAGGCATCGAAGGGGGAGGGGATTATTGGGGAGATTTGAAATTTTCTTTGTTAATCTCTAACGTCCATACAATTATGGACTGATTAGCAGTTCTTGCTTATCTTTCTCTTTTTCTCTTGAACGTCAAAGCTCTCTGCATGGGAAACGACCTTCCCAATTCTGCCTTCATCTCTTCTTCGCTAAGCACAAAGGCTTTGGTCCGCCACTCTTTCCAATATTGCTCAAATTCTCCATCCAAAAACTGCCTGAGTTCTGCCTCCTCTTCAGGCTTCGGTGCCTCATGATCGATGATGCTTTTCCACCTTAACTCTACGAGGTCCATCACTTCGGGGTCAGGCATGCAAACCGGTGCCCAGTGGGAGCCATATTGTGGATTATAAGGATAATCCAACTTCTTCGTTGCATCGATAATAATCTTATCCCCAAACTCTGCATTCTGCCGCGGCACGGAAGGGTCAGAACGTGGCTCTGTGCCAAATCTCAAGACCTCAATGTCCCGGCTTCCTTGTACACGGGTGTTGATCGCCCACCAAACTTGGCCGAGGTCGAAGGGATCAATGTCGTCATCAACCAGAACGACAGTCTTCAGATGACTGCCCACTCGACTCGATATCAAAGTGCGGCCTGCATTCCAAGAGTGGCCAACGTAGCGGGGTTGGAGTTGCACAATGGCGGAAGCCAGGGCAACACCTTCAGGCGGACAATTAACAGCCAATACGCCTTCCGGGCCATGGGACTCAAACATACGAAGTGACTCTGCGATCATGCCAATACTATAGAGAAACTGGTCTTCCGTCACGGGTTTCCCCAGCAAGCAACCACGAAGGATAGGTTGATTGCGGTGTGTGATGGCCGTGACGGTAAGGAGAGGCCTCAGGCGGACCCCTCCGGCGTGATAGCCTGCCCACTCTCCGAAAGGACCCTCTAAATGTCTCTCTGTTGGAGATACGATACCTTCAATCACAATTTCAGCATTCGCCGGGACTTCTAAATTGACTGTTTTACATTTGAGTAGTTGGAGCGGCTCCTGGCGTAAAGCGCCTGCCAGTCCTAGCTCATCAACATCAGGTGGAAAGCCGGTGCCTGCCGCGATCGGAACTGTTTCATCTGCTCCAATGACGATGGCTACTTCCAAGGGGTCCCCCATCCGCTGGCGTTGGCTGAAATGGTGACTGATGTGAGCCATAGCCAGCATCCCGATTCCGGTGTGATTTCGATCAAAGACCTGGATTCGGTGCATGCCAACATTTCGAATACCAGAATAGAGGTCCTTGGAAATAACTCCGTGCCATGTACCGATGAAACGTCCACCATCCCTGGGGTGCCACCAGGGTATTGGAAACTTCAGAAGATCGATATCATCTCCCAGATATACGTTTTCCTGACATGGGCCATCTGTCACCACTACTGGACTCAGAGGGGTCTTAATTCGCTCCCTAAAAGCATTGATAATCTCCGAAGGCAATGTATCGATAGGCAGGCCTAAAGCCATGGCAAATCGCTTATAGCTTCCGATCAGTCCCGAGACTAATCGATACTCGCTACTATATCCCCGCAGTCTCTCAAAAAGAAGCGCTGGTCCTCGAGGTCGCATATCGTCCGCCTTACGAATCCAACCACTGACTTCATACCGCCAGTCAACTTCAACCGAAACCCTCCGCAACTCACCTGCTTGTTCTAAGACATCGATAAAATGACGCAAATCTTGGTAAGCCATGATTTCCTTCCTCCATTCAGTATGACTCAGATCTCCTTCCGGAAAAGTTAATCTTGATGAAGTCGTAAAAAGTCGAAAAAGGCTAATGATCGTCATTCCGGCGAAAGCCGGAATCCAGTTCTTTCAAAGACTTAGAAATTCTCTGGACACCGGTTTTCACCGGTGAGACGACTTTTTGCGAGTTCATCAATCTTTAGAAATAGACCGAACAAGTGGTTGGTTTTTTATCAAAATAGGAATAACTTGTCAAGATATTTTCATGGGTCTTAGAAAGGAAAGAAAAGACTTGACAGCAGTTTTCCATGGTGGTAGCATCCAACCGTTTGGTGGATACGGGGAGACAAATGCGACCCTATTATATAAACAGACTGATTACAGGGGTTATGCGATAGTTCGGCGAGTCAAAGGATAAAATTAGAATCTGATAAGGAGGGGCAAATGGACAGGAAACTAATGTTGCTGGGTAGTTTATGTGTTGCCTTGGTATTGGTACTGATGCCATTTGTGGCTGCCTTTGGTCAGGGGGCAGCTGAGAAAAAGATATGGACACTGAAGTACCAGTCGATGACAACAAGGGGGTCCCAAGATAGCGCCTGGGCAATCGATACGAAATTTGCCCAGTTGGTCTCGGACAAGACCAAAGGTCGGGTAAAGATCGAACTCTACGGCACGCCGGAGATTGTGAACTGGGGGGAAATGGCGCGTGCCTGCGAGGAGGGGACTTTGCCAATGTTCGAGCTCCAGGACGGTCCTTTAGCTACCGATTTTCGCGGTATCGAGTGGAATACGACCACACTCAGGCTGGACTGGCCTAAAGGTATATTCGACTTCTGGGAGAAATCCGGCGTTAGGAATGTCGTCGCCCGTGAGCTTGCCAAACGTAACCTTATGATCGTATCCTTCTTTGAATGGGGAGACGGGCAGTGCATCGTTACCAGAAAAGCGCATGTCAAGACAATGGACGACCTCAAAGGCATCAAGCTGCGCATCCCTCCCGGGACCTGGGTGTCTGTTTTCCAGGCTCTAGGGGCAACCCCCGCACCCATGCCCTCAAGCGAGTTGTACTCGGCCCTGGAGAGGGGCGTTGTAGACGGCTGCGTTACGGGAATGGACGTGGGCCTCATGGGCTGGAAGCTATATGAGGTGGCCAAGTACCTTACATTTGCCGGAGGCAAGTTTCCGCCCGGCGGCAGTAGATTCATCATTATGAACAAGTCCCTCTTTGATGGCTTGCCTAAAGACATCCAGAAGGCCATCCTGGATGCCGGCCATGAGGTCATTCACCCATTTGGCGTTGACTACATGAATAAGCGTACGGAAAACATACTCAAGGAGTTTGGCAAGATAACCGGTATCCCTCCCTACATGATGCCCCCTGCCGAAATTGATAAATGGGTGCAGGCAAGCAGCGCAGCCTCAGTTAAATATTACCGTGACCGGGGTGGCATGGCCCCCGAAATAATCTCCCTTTGGGAAAAATACACAGGAAAGAAGGCCCCCTAGTGATTGATTAGGTCGAGGTGAGCAGGCCAGCATCCGTCAGTTGGAGCACGGAGGTCCGACATGGGAGGTTTTGTCCATACTTACAAGCGAGTAAGGCGAGTTATCCACATCGTTGCCGCCGTGCTCACCTTCCTTTTCTTTTTGATGACTTTAACGAACGTTGTCGCCAGGTACGCGTTTAATGCCCCGATCCTTGTTGGCGATGAGATAGCGTTTTATCTGTTCGTTTACGCTGCAATACTCGGTGTATACTATGGCTATGGTGCTAAAGCGCACATCAGCGTGGACCTGATCACATCGCGGTTCTCGGAGCGGACACAGGCGTGGCTGGGGGCGGTAACTGCCATATTTGAACAGGTCGTCTGGGTACTAATCCTGTGGCAAGGCTCTTTTGTCACTTTTGACCTTGTGACTCGAACGCATATCCTCCATGCATATACCTTACCAATGCCTGTGGTCATCACCTTTGTTGTGGTGCCGATAACGGCGATGATCATTCTCATGGAGAATACGTTATCCGGCATCATTCCCAGCATCGAGCGGTTACGGAGGAAATAACCACCGTTTCAGTGCATTAGGACCCCGTTTAGGGGATGTCCGGCACGAGAGGTCCTGGATGGAATGGTATGTTTCGGCGATAATTCTTTTCACCATTTTTCTTGTGTTGTTATTTTCCGGCATGCACATTGGAATCGCTTTTACGGCGGCGGGAATCATCGGGTTCCTGTTTTTCGAGCGAGGGCTGGCGTCTCTGCCCCAAGCGGTACGTATCATGCACGATAGCCTGTTTAGCTATGGGCTTCTGGCTATCCCCCTGTTTATCTTGATGGCCGAGCTCCTGGAAGCGGGTGGAGCGAATCAGCGTCTTTATACCGCGGTCCAGCAGTGGTTTCGTTGGCTGCCGGGCAGTCTGCCGGTAACCAGTATCATCACCTGCGGCATATTTGGCGCTGCCTGTGGTTCTTCCGTAGCCGCAACCGCTTCTTTAGGTAAACTGATGTTGGCCCAGATGATGCCCCGGGGAATTCATAAGGAATTAGTCGCAGGCACGATAACTGCCGGCGGCAGCCTCTCCTTACTGATCCCCCCCAGTCTGGCGCTCATATTGTTTGGCGCCCTGACTCAAGCATCGGTAGGTAAACTGTTCATAGGGGCAATCATCCCCGGAGTTATTCAGGTTATATTATTCTCCATCTACATCATCATCCGAGTCGTAAGAAGGCCGGAGCTTGCCCCGGCCGGCGTGGAACGTCTGCCTTGGGGAAAACTGGTGAGGTCGTCATGGGGGGCCATGGCCGTATTGGTGGTGATTGCAGGCGTTATGGGTTCAATCTATTCTGGAGTATGTACGCCGAATGAAGCCGGGGCCATCGGGGCATCTCTTGCCATCATCATAGGCGTTCTTCTCACCCGCGAGCTCACCTGGTCTGGGATAGTCAAAAGCCTATTCAATACATTGAGCTCTACCGGCTTATGTATATTTCTCCTGATCGGTGCCCAGGTATTTACCCGACTCATGGCTTTGCAGGGCATCGGACATTCGATGAGTACGGCGGTTGTTGGCTCCGGACTGAGTCCTTACCTCATCATCTCTTTGATAACGGTGATGTATATTGTGATGGGCATGCTGATGGATGGCATTAGCATTACGCTTCTTACTGTGCCCATTCTTACACCCATCCTGGTGCAACTTGGCTGGGACGTTATCTGGATTGGGGTATATGTCACGATGTTGATCAATATCGGTCTGCTCACTCCCCCTGTCGGGATAAATGCTTACATTGTTGGAGGAATCGGTGCTCCCTATGGAATAAAGTTATCGGAGGTCTTCAGGGGCAGCATGCCTTTTGTCTACATCATGGCACTGACTGTGCTCCTGGTTATCCTGTTCCCGAGCCTCATCGTTTGGCTGCCAGCCACGATGAGATAGCAGAGGGCACCCTCGAACCATGAAAATTGTTTCTCCCTCTCCCTTGATGGGAGAGGGCGGGGGTGAGGGTGAGTCAAGGCATTTGCCCCCTCACCTCAATCCTCTCCCACGGAGGGGAGAGGAAGTATGCGGTGCTATTTTCTATCTAAGAGGTATATGGAGGAGGTTACGGATGGCCGAAACCAGGAGAAGGAAAATCAAAGAAGTGAGCTGTGTTGACTGCAAGGCGTGGGCGTGCTTTCCGGATGTAAGCGGAGCCAAGACAGGAAGGCGTGAACCACCACCGTACTGCCCGACAAACGCACAAACGGATGTCTGCGAACAGGCATTGGCGAAGTATCGTGGCAAGACTCTGGAGTTTGCCCGCAACGTGGCCCTCATTGAAAACGCGTGCTACGCCATAAACCCTGACACCGGGTCAGCAGTCTTGCCCATGATCACCATGCACCCCAGGGCAGAGGAAAACATTATGTTGGCCAAAGTAGCCGGCTATGAAAAGCTGGGGATAGCCTTCTGTCTGGAATTGCAGAAGGAAGCTGGACTATACACTGACATTTTAGAGAAGAACGGATTTAAGGTCGTATCCGTGTGTTGTAAGGCGGGAGGGATTTCCAAGGAGGAAATCGGCGTGACAGAGAAAGAAAAGCTATATGGTCCCGGCTCTGAGGAGACCCTGTGCAGCGGCCTCATCATGGCTGAGCTGCTGAACAGCGAAAACACCGATATGAATATCCTGATGGGTTTGTGTGTGGGACAGGATACGCTATTCTTTAAGTATGCCGAGGCTTTCTCAGTGCCTTTTGTCATCATGGACAGGGTGTATGGCGGGGCGACGATGGAAGGTGTATACCAGTGCTTTAACAGCTGGGGAAACAGGAACTATGGTGATGAAATTACGAACGGGTTTGAATTGATGCGTTCTGCGTGGATCAAACCGAAAGGAGCCTCCAAGTGACAGAGCAGATGCAGTGTTCCAGGTGCAGCGTTCGGGTGTGTACGGTTGACTCCTCGGGTAAGCCTCTTCCCGGTGAGCCACCCCCCTGGTGCCCGATGAAAACCAAGGCTGATGTGATCAAACGGGCAATGGCCAAACATACTGACGAAGACCGTAAGATAGCCCATACGGCCGCAAGGGTCGAATCCGAGGCTTATCTCAGAGAGCCCTGGGGACTGAAGCCCTACGCAACCAGGGTCCTGGAGATTATTAATTTCGCCAAAAAAATGGACTATAAGAAAATCGGCATTGCCTGCTGCTTTGCTTCAGGGTGGGACGGCAGAATACTGGCAAATATTTTCCTCAACAGAGGGTTCGATGTCATCGCCAGGTTCTGTAAGGTCTATGAGGTCCAGAACACGAAGTTCTTAGGCCTGAAGGAAGAGGAAACGCTGGTGCCCGGTGGGTTCCAGTCAATGTGTAATCCAATCACCCAGGTTGAGACCCTGGCTGACTCGGGGTGTAACCTTATTGTTACTTTTGGCGAGTGCACCGGTCATGACGCACTGGCGGGCAAATTCTCTCCCGTTCCCTTGACCGTCCTGGGCGTCAAGGATAGAGTGCTGGCCCACAACCCGGTGGTTGCTCTGACCTGTTCCTGGAATCAATACTATCGCAAGCTGACCAGGGAAGAGCCACTGAAGATCGTTTATGTGAATGGACACTACCGGTCTTATTAGGCAGGCTTACCGGAGCATGCTCCTCAGGAAGCAGGGGGTACACTGAACTTAGGGTCTATCATCACATCGAGAACGGAAGGCAAACCCGAATTTAAGGCCCTTGTCATTGCAGGGATGACGTCTTCTGCTTTCTCAATCCGTTCACCATATGCTCCGAACAATTTTGCTAATTGTGCAAAGTCAGGGTTAGAGTATTCACTTCCCGTCAGACGCCCGCCATATTCTCGTATCTGCTTTTCCTTCACATTGGCAAAAGAAAAATTATTCATGATTACGACGACAACGGGAATTTTATATCGAACGGCGGTTTCCAGTTCCTGAAGCACCATCATGAATGCACCGTCCCCTGTAATAGCAATCACTTTCCGGTCCGGTTGAGCTAATTGTGCACCGATCGCCGCTGGGAGACCGAAACCCATTGAACCTCCTGCCGGCGAAATCAATGTTCCAGGTTGTCTAAATTGGTAAAACCGGTTGGCCCACATCACCAATGAACCGCAGTCTGTGACGATGATCGCCTCTTCCTTCGCCGCTTTTTGGATATTTTGAATGAGAATTCCGGGATGCACATAACCCTGTTGATTATGATCATCTGAGACGATGAGGGTCCTTAATAATGTATTCCTTGCCTCTTTGACCTGTTTATCAGAAGTCTCCCTCATCTTCTTAAGATCGTCTTCACTCACTCTGGCCTGGGCTGCAATGAGCAGGTCCTCTAATGCCAACTTGGCATCGGATATAATGCCAATCGCAGGGGAAAACACGCGATGGAGGCCTTCACTTTCAATGTCGATGGTGATGAGCGAGGCATGAGATTTTGGAAGGCTGTACCGCAGGGTTGTAAATTCTGAGAAGCGGCAGCCAATGGCTAATATCATGTTCGATTTCATGAGATAATCCGAAGTGACCTTTGCTGACCCGAATCCTGCAGCCCCTAAGAACAAGGGATGATCGTTAGGAAACAGGTCATCACGCCCCCACGTCACAATGACGGGAATATGAAGAAATTCAGAAAACTTGAGCAGTGTCCTGTGAGCGCCTGAACTATTAATTCCGTTCCCAGCCAATATGACGGGCAGATCGGCATTGATGATTTGATCTACTGCCGCCTTTAAAATTTCCATGTCTGCCCTGGGTTTCGGATAGTTCGTTGGCGGCCAGAAAACTTCTTCGACGTAATCTCTTTGTAGGTTCACGGGGACCGAAATCATCACCGGGCGGGGACGTCCACTCTTCGCTGTCCTTACGGCCCTTTGAACGAGCTCGGGAATTCTTTCCGCTCTCTGTATTTCTATTGCCCATTTGGTATAAGGTCTAAATGCAGCGACAACATCGATCTCTTCAAACGCGTCCCGTAAGCTGATGTCTTGTCCCACCTGTCCGACCAAGGCAATGACGGGAGAAGATTCCATAAAGGCATTGTAAATACCTGTTGCCATGTTTAATGCTCCGGGGCCCCGGGATGCCATACAGACCGATGGTTTTCCTGACGCTCTTGCATAGCCATCTGCCATGAAGGACGCCCCCTGCTCATGCCGGGTAACAATCAGTCTCATATCCTTATCATCATAGAGGACATCGAATAAATCTAAAATCGTTGTCCCCGGAAGGCTGAAGATATGATCGATTCCTTCCCTTTTGAGACTCTCAATAATTGCTTTTGCACCTTTGATCTTTCCCATGTCAGCCACTAACGATCGTTTATGTTAATGGGCACTACCGGTCTTATTAGCTACTTTCTCTTCATTTGAATTCCAAATTTTTGAGCGATCTTCTTTTTATATTCGGAGCTGAAAACGTTCACAGGGGGAAACTCTTTTCTCCAGTCATAAGGTCTGCAAGCATCTACAACCGCCCGGCTGCTGACAGGAAATTTCCCGGCCTTCAACTGGGGTTTCACCAGAGGAGGCGTCATGGCCGACCAGATTCCTCTGATGATATCGATATTTTCCACATCACACCGGGTGCCCATGGCCCATAGAACCTCCTCAGGGTCAGAGATATCGATATCGTCATCCACAATAATGGTCCACTTTCCCTGCGCCGCCCCGCCTGGACAGACCGCGGCAGCAACCGCAACCTGCTTTGCGTGGCCCGCATATTTCTGCTCAATCGCTACAACGGTCAGAAGAGACCCATAAGTCACAAGAGACCAGACTCCTTTAATACCCACATACCCTGCTGCCTCCAACTGATCCCAAATGGAAGCTGCTGTCAATAACGGAATTGCGAAGTGAGATGGTATCGGGGGCTTAAGAGGGGGAGCTCCAAATAAAATGGGCTGGTTCCTGTAAAGCACAGACTTCACTTTCACCAGAGGTGCCAGCCGGTGCTTCTCATCAAACTCCCCCGTATAATATCCAGGCCATTCCCCGAAGGGGCCTTCGTGACATGATTCCTGTTGAAGAGGAGGTATTTCTCCTTCTAAAACGATCTCTCCTCTGGCTGGAATGGGTAAATCGGTAATCGGACCCCGGATCACTTCAATAGGGCGGCCCTTGATTCCTCCTGCGAAGTCATACTCGCTTATTCCCCATGGGACACGGTATGTCGATATTGCAAACAAAGAGGGGTCTTGGCCCACAACGATCGCCACCGGACAGCTCAACCCTTTCGCATGGTATTTCTCCATCATCATTCTGCCATGTTGCCCATGAATGGCCAGGATGGAGACCGAATTTTTGCTCTGGATCATCACCCTGTAAGTCCCAAAGTTTACCCACCCTTCATCGGGGTCTTTTGTGATCACCATGTCTCCAGTGCCGATATACCTGCCGCCGTCCCCCTCATGCCACTTAGGCACAGGGAATTTGTAAAGATCGATATCATCGCCCTCTACAACATTTTCTAGAACCGGCGCTTTTCCCACTTCCATGGGAGGGATCAGCCGCAGGTCCCGAATTTTTTGCCGCCATGCCCTCAAGGTCTCGAGAGGAGTTAAATCCTGCGGCAGCCCTAATGCCGCTGCTGTCCTCCTCAACGTAACAAAGGCATTACTCACAACTCTGAAGCCAGCAGGGTACCCTGGAATGTTATCAAAAACGAGGAGGGGACCGTGGTTTTCCGCTTCGATCTCTGTAAGGGCACCGATCTCTAAATTCCAATCAGCCTTCTCAATTTCCTTCACTTCTTCCAATTTGCCAGCAACTTCAATAAACCCTCTTAGATCGTCGAATTCCATTTTTTGCCTCCTTAAGGAAAGTGAAGCCTTCCGTTCATCCCGCCAATGGCGGGACGGGGCTTCCCAGTAAAGTATTACCGTTTCTGTTATGTCCCTTGACCCCGCTTACAAGGCTGGGTTTGAGGACACATTCCGGTCAACCGTCCGGTTGGATTGTCCCTTCTTAGCAAAGTCGAAGCCCTTTGTCAAGACCCTTTTGTGCCTACTACGCCGGCTTATTGAATAAAGATGCGAGGACTCCAAAAGAAACAATTTTCACAAGCGCACTTTTCGATTGACAACTGTAACACCATTTAGTACCAATTAAGACGCAACGCCCGGGCAATGATTCAGCGAGTCAAAGGGTACGGCTGAAACCTTCTGAAGAGGACCCAATGAGCTTCGCAAAACTCGTTAAGTTATAACAATTGTCATATCACAATAATCTATGGGAGGTGTTACAGATGAAAGAGAAAGGATTAATGACATTGGTGAGCGGTATGTTGTTTCTCTTATTAGTGGGAGCGACACTCCAGAATTCTACTTCTGCTCCCGCGCCTCTACCCAAACTTCCTAAGGTCGTCTCCCTGACCACCCTTCCTGAAGGTTCGGCAAAATACAACCAGACAGCAGCTTTCAGGGCTGTCGTGGAGCAGTTCAGCCCGATGAAGCTGAGGCTGGAAAGTTCCGCCACCGATCTCACCAGGGTCGGACCTTTGGCCCTGAAACAGGCTGAGTTTGCAGCTCTGACAGGGGGCCTCGCGACCGGGGCAGCAAAAGGAGAGGCGATTTTTAGCAAGCTTGGTCCGATACCCATACGCCGTGTTTGGAATGGTTTCCCGTTTGTGGGCGCTATGTATTCACGGGGCGACGCCGGATTCAAGACGATCGCCGACTTAAAGGGAAAGCGCTTGCCGCAATCTCCGGGCGCGTATGAATGGAGTTTGAATAACGCGGGCATTTTGGCCTTTGGTGGGCTAACCCTGGACGACGTGAAGATCGTAACCGTATCGGGTATACAGGCCGCGTTGAAGGGACCGCTCGAAGGCACCCTCGACGCGACGCAGGGCTCGCTTTTCAGTTCAGCAGTCGTCGAACTGGCGGCAAGCCCGCATGGCGTCTACTGGTTCGACATGCCGGCCTCAGATGTAGAAGGCTGGAAACGCCAGGAAAAGGTTACCCCCTGGGCCCATCCGATAAAGATCGGCGCTGGCGGCCTGAAGGAAGGCCAGACCATTACCGGAGCAGGATACGAGGACGGCATCTATTCAACCACCGCCGTTTCCGAGGACATTGTCTACGCCTTCTGCACGGCCATGCACAAGGGTATCGATACATACAGGAAGATGGATAAGGGACTCCTGAAATGGACCTGGGAGCAGGCTTACTCCGCCGAGGTCATGCCATACGTGCCCTATCATCAGGGTGCCGTGAAGTTCTTAAAGGAAAAGGGGGTCTGGACCTCAGCCCATGAGGCCTTACAGCAAGAAGGGTTAAAGGCGGAGAAGGGGAGATTGAAGAAGTAGCCTAAACATAAGCGCGCGAGGTGTCCCGGGGAGGGAAGGGTAAGGGCGTATTAGTGGCGCGGGTAAGCATAAGCATTGCCCAGTCAACAATAATTTAGACTGAGCGATGACACCAGGAGGTTCAGGTTGAAATATCGTAGTCTAACCGGTTTCACGCGGTGGCTCTTCATGGCATGTATCTGGGGAGGCCTCGGGGTAACAATCTTTCAGGTCTTTCGGCTGCGCCTTCTTGACAGAGTGATTGTAGACCTGGGATTCTGGGCCTTACTTGTTGCACTCTTTCTGCCTCTTGTTTTCTTGATCGTACCGGCAACCAGGAAGGCTCCGCGGGATAAAGTCCCATGGTACGACTATTGTCTCGCCGGTTTGAGCGCGTGCGGTCCGGCCTTTGTATTTATCTTCGCCGAAGACATATTGATGTCGCTGTGGCCGATACAACCGCCAACAATCGCATTCATATTGGGTCTCATCACGTGGGCCTTAGTCCTGGAGGGAGTGAGGCGGACCGCGGGCTGGATCTTAACTGCCCTCGTCGGTCTTTTTTCCGTCTATCCCCTCTTTGCCTCCCATCTGCCGCCACTCTTCTTTGCCAAGAGTTATTCGCTGGAGAGGCTGACAGGATACCATTTCTTAAGCACTGGTAGTATCTTTGGGATACCCATGGCTGTATTCGGAAACACCCTGATAGGCTTCATGCTCTTCGGCGTAGCGTTGGGGGTTACGGGTGGCGCCGACTTCCTGCTCAAGCTGGCTCAAGGACTCGTCGGGAGATTGAGAGGAGCACCGGCACTGGTTGCCGTGATGGCCAGTGCCATGTTGGCGACGCTGTCCGGCAGTGCTGTGGCAAACGTCACCGCCGTTGGAAGCATAACTATCCCTGCCATGAAGAAGTTGGGTTATGAGGCCGAGATGGCCGGCGCCATAGAGTCTTGCGCATCTACCGGGGGGGTGCTCACACCCCCGGTCATGGGCACCTCGGCTTTCGTTATGGCAGCATTGCTGGAAATACCGTATGCACATGTGTGTCTGGCTGCCGCCATCCCGGCTGCCATCTATTATGTGAGCCTCTTTGTTCAGGTTTATCTTCACGCCGAACGACGCGCCATACCCACCCTGTCCCGAGACGAAATTCCATCGCTGATAAAAACGCTCAAACAGGGCTGGTTTTACCTGGGTGCCGTCGCTTTCCTCGTGTACACGTTGTTCTGGGTTAGGGTGGAGGGGTGGGCTCCCTATTACGCCACGGCGTTCCTGATTGTCTGCGCGTTTATAAGAAAAGCGACCAGACCAAATCGGGAAACCATTTTTCGATTCACGATCAGCCTCGGCCACGTCTTGATCGAGTTGGCCCCTGTGCTTGCCGGCATAGGGTTGATACTGGGTTCTTTCTCCCTGACGGGCGTTGGCCAGACTATAGGCACGGAATTGATGGTGTTGGCGGGCGAAAACCTTTACTTTATGCTTGTTATGGGAGCCATAGCAGCCTTCATTCTGGGCATGGGCATGCCGATGCTCCCTGTATTCATTTTGATGCACGTTACCTTTGCTCCAGCGCTTGTCAGCATGGGTGTGCCTGAGGTGACCGCTAATCTCTTCCTGCTCTACTGGGCGATGGTATCCTTTATCACCCCGCCGGTTTGTATGGCTGTGTATGCTGCATCCGCCATCGCTGGGTCAGACATCATGCGAACCGGGTTTCGAGCAGTCAGGCTGGGGATAGTGGCCTATATCATCCCCTTCATTTTTGCGCTCAACCCTGTGTTAACGGGCCTTGGATCAGCGACCGAAATAGTCTGGGCTACGGTCACGGCCTTGATAGGAGCCGCACTTCTTGCCACCGGTGTCGAGGGTTACCTGTTCCGGATAGGCAGCCTAGCAACCGCAGAGAGAGCGCTTGCCGTTTGTTCGGGTCTTCTTCTCGTATATAGAGGATGGTTAACGGAGGTAGCCGGGGCTGCGCTGGCCCTGGCCCTCATTTTTGGCAAGATACTTATCAAAAGGAGGAATAGGACAGCTTCCAACTTCGGATGAGCAGCGGGGAGGAGCCGCGAGATCGCACGTAACGTTACCTTTCTCTGGCCAGCAGGGTGCCGTATCCGTAAACAGGGTCTCGTATACCGGCGAGTTTAAGACACATCCAGGCGTTGCATTGGTTACTGCTCAGAACCGTCTTTCCTGTGGCTCTTTCCAGATGCTCGATGATCTCGATGGTGCGCATGGCGCCGCAGCTCAAGAATATTGCTTCTGCTTCGGGCGCCTTACGGTAGGCGTTCAGGGCAAGGTGGTAGTTCTCCCACGGAGGACGCTCCATAAATCCGAGCGGGTCTTTCATGCCCAGCGTTTCAGAATGGACCACATCGAAGCCGAACGACTCCAGATATTTCTCCTCGATCTCCGTGATCTCTTTCAGATAGGGAGCCGCGATGACAAGCTTCTTGATATTGAGGGACTGAAGTGCCTCTATCACAGAAGTGGCCATACTGGTAGCCTTGATACCGGTGACCTCTTCCATCTTCTGAATAATCGCCTTCTCGTACGCAGCGCCTTTAATGAAAGCTGACGACGTGCAGTTATAGCTGATCACGTCCGGCTTAGCCGTGGCCAGCAGCTCGGCGGCGTAAAGAGCCTCCCCGCTCAGTTTCGCCAATGCCTCCGGCGTTGTCTCTTTCAGCATCACCCTGGTATGGAGTACGATAACCCCCTTCGGGCATATAGCCTGCTGCTCTTGGAAGCTTACCAAGCCAGGCGAGGGGATGATAAGTCCTATCCTTGCGCGCCACCAGGCCGGCCACGCGTCATGCTCACGTATATCGGTCATCTGATCCTCCAGCGGTCGTGCCCCGCAGCTAGTATGGTAATATTCAGATTGTTAGCAAAACATTTCAAGCTTGTCAAGCTTTTGCATAAGCGTCTTTTGCACCATTACGAAACGTAGCCATCAGCAGTCAGCCTTCAGCCAAGGCCATTGCACTGTGCCCCTCCTTCTCGCTGATGCCTGAGAGCTAAGGGCTGAAAGCTATTTTTCATCTCGGTGTCATGCCGGCCGCGGCACCCACGCATTATGAAGGCACTCCCCTCCCTGGGCAGTCTATTTCGTAGCTCTGGGTGCTAGTCTTTCACCGCTCACCATTTCCTATGTAATCTTCCCTTGCTCTCTCAACCGCCGGCCTATATCCTCTAATCCCAGTTCAATGAACCTTTGCTCGGTGGGGAGGCCTGAATTCTTGTCCCATCCCCTCAATTCATAATATTCATCGAGCACACGGTCAACCGTCTCCTTTGACAACGCCATCCCGCTGGAAGGACCTTCGGGTAATGGTTCAGTGTAGAACCTTTTGGGCCACGCGTCATCAACCCTTTTTAGACCCTGTCTAATAGTATATGCCTTCACTACCGTGAAAACTTTTTCCCCAAGCTTCATAATATCATCGGGCGTGATCTCCCGCCCTGTGCAAGCGGATAATAGTTTTGAAAGAAGAGTCGGGCCGATAGCAAGGTTAAAGCCTGACGGGAAAATACAAAGTCCAAGCGCATTCAAGATAGAGTACAGGTCTTCAAACCACTTGCACATCAGGGCTTTTCCTTCCCATGTCCAAGGAATTTCTTGAAGAGGCATGCCATATATGCTTTTCTTGACATCCTCAAATATATCAAGTTCTTCCATCGTCAGGTTGGGATTCGGATACTCAGCCTGACCATGGGTGTTCTTGATATTATCACCACCCCTGGGATTGACGATTTGACCGAAGGCCCAACCTCTACCGCCTGATCTTGGATCGCATGACATCATCTCCATACCCTTTATTGTCATCACATATTGTTCAGCCCCCTTACCGATTATTACGGCAGCCTTTTTGGACCCTTCAGCCAAAACGTCACCAAAACCACTCCGGAGGGCAATCCTGTGGAGCATCCGAACCACTGCATCTTCGTTGCCCCACGTCAATTCCAAACCATCAGTCTCTTTTGCAGTTATTATTCCTCTCTGAAATAACTCCATCGCGAATGCAATGCTTCCGGCCGCTGATACGTAGTCTAGGCCGAGCTCCTGGCACACTTCTTTGCATTTCCAAATAGCCGGGAGGTTATCCATGCCGCATTTTGCTCCCCATTCGATAACTACCCCGGGATGCGTTCCTCTGGTTGCTTTCAATCCCTGGAATTTGCCTTCGTTCACCTCGACCAGGTTAAAGCATGATATGGAGCAATTGTGGCAGGTTCCTTCTTTTCTCGTATAATACTTCATTGCTACGTCAGGACCTATGTCCTTGACCCATTCCGGTAGAATCCCGGTCTGAAAGTTTCTATACGGCAAGCATCCTCGCGCCTGATACTCTTCGATGACATTTCGAAAGAGGCTGCTATCGGTTTTTCTGACTCTTGAGCGAGTACTCTCCAATAACCGGTTTCTGGCTTCCTTTGCCGCTTCCTCGAATTCTTCCGACCTGGCAACCCTCGGTTTTCCGCTTCCATGGACGGCTACAGCTTTGAGCTTCTTGGAGCCCATAACAGCTCCAACGCCGGACCTAGCAGCAACATGATGGTAATCGTTAATAGGACAAGCATACCTTACTAAGTTTTCACCGGCCGGGCCAATAGCCAGTGTCGATACCCTGAATGAAGCAGAAGCCCCGAGTTCTTGAGAAAGAATGTCAGACGTCGCACGGGTATCTTTTCCCCAGAGGTGCTTCGCGTTTCTCAGCTCAATTTGATCGTCATCTATCGAAAGATATACTGGCTCCTTGGCCTTGTTTCTGATCACCAGCACATCGATCCCCGCACGCTTCAGCAAAACGCCCCACTGTCCGCCTGTGTTGCCGGTACCGATATTTTCGGTTAGCGGGGATTTGGTTGTTACCTCCGTCCTACCGGAACAGGGCGCGTTCGATCCGGTTAAAGGGCCATTGGCAAAAATCACGATGTTATCAGGACCAAAAGGATCGACATCAGGTCCCACCTCGTCAAAAAGCATCTTACAGCTGAACCCCATCCCGCCTATATACGCCTTCGCGAACTCAGGCTCAATCTCTCTTTTTACGATATCGCCAGTGGATAAATTGACATCTAAAATGCTTCCATATCCAAAGAGTTCCATATCTTCTTCCCTCTTCCTCCCGCGTGTCTGGCAGTTCGGGTGCTACGCTCAACAGTGTATTCAAAGCCACATCCGGGTGAAGCCATTATGGAGTAAAAAGGGGCGAAAAGCAAGTGCAAATCAGCAGGAGGGTCGGCAAGATGACATAAAACAATTTTCACAAGCGTACTTTGGGGTTGACAAATGCAACGTTGTTTAGTATTGGATTGGAAACGTGATGGTCATAAATAATCATTCAGAGAGGAGGTTATGAAGATGTCTACTCGGAAAAAGGGGATACTGGAAGAATGGATGGGCCGTACCTCTTTGCTATTGATCCTGATGCTGCTCACGTTCGGGACAGTTTGTCCGACATCGGCCCAAACTCCAACGGTTGCCCTGGGACCCTTGCCCAAGGAGATTAGCCTATGCACTCATGCAGTTGGAAGCGCGTACAATGCTATGGGCTCTGGGCTCGCCAAGGTTATGGTTGAGAAATCGCCGATGAAGATTACGGTAAAGGCCTTTGCGGGTCCCAGCGCCTGGGCGCCTCTCGTGAACAGTGGTGAGCTGGATAGCGGATTGCTCTCCATCGTTGATGCCACCTGGGCCTACCGCGCGGGTCCCGGGCACAAGGAGGCGAAACCCAACTTGCGTCTGCTTTTCATGATACATCCCTTAGAGGATGCGATGCCTTTGATCGTCTTAGCCAATTCGGGAATAAACAGGGTCCAGGACCTAAAAGGGAAGAGGGTTGCTTACGGCTTTCCTGGCAACATCATGTGGCAGCAGATGATAAGCGCGATGCTTTACTCCGCTGGATTAACCTGGGATGATGTGAGGAAGATCCCCGTAACCGACACGATGACAGGGCTCAACCTGCTGAAGGAGAGGCAGCTGGACGCTACCTCCGGCGCTACCGCAATCGCTGCGGTTCAGGAGATCCATTCAACTGTCGGCGTCCGTGCTCTCCCTTTTGTAGAAACCAAGGAATCACTGAAGAAGCTGGAGGAACTGCTGCCGGGAAGCGAAATCGGCACGATAAAGGCCGGGACCACTCCCTATATTACGGAAGACGTGAAAACGATCTGGCACTGGACGAGCTGGTGCGCCCGGTCCACGCTTCCGGAGGCAGCCACCTATCTAGTAGTAAGGACGATGTGGGACAACTTCAAGGAAGTCCGGCCTTTGCACAAGTGGCTCAGTAAGTTCAGCACCGATACCATGTTCAACAAGACTCCCAGCATACCTTATCACGAGGGAGCGATAAGGTTTTACAAGGAAAAGGGGCTCTGGACTGCACAGATGGATAAGCTACAGGAGCAGCTCCTCAAAAAAACAAAATAGTGGAGCATGGATCGGCAAAGGTAACGGAGGGCACACATGTGCAGTATGTCAATTGAACCGTCAGGAAGGCCCGCGACCTTGGAAAAGGCAATGACTGCATGCCAAAGGGTATTTGTCGTGGTACTTTGCCTTATTGGAATCGCTTATATCCTTGGCATTCACACCCGGCTGGGCCTGGCCATATATTCATACCAGTACGGCGGGGCTTTTCTTGGTCTTGCCCTGAGCGCCATCTTTCTCGGCATCCGTCCTGTGAAAAAGGCGCATCCCGATTGGGTCCGTTTCCTTGACGTCCTGCTGGCTCTTCTGGGACTGGTCGGAGGATTCTACGTAGCCCTTTTTTATCCCAGCCTGGCAGAAGACCTTGGTTCTCCCTCCCCGCTGCGCGTCGCCCTGGGCGGATTGACGGCCCTCTTGATCCTGGAAGCTGTCAGACGGACGCAGGGCTGGGTATTGGTTATCGTTGTGGCCTTTTTCATTTTCTATACCCGGTTCGCTCATTTCTTCCCCGAGCCTTTCCATGCAAAGGGCACACCGTGGCGCACGTTGTTCAATTATCTTTACCTGGACCCCAACGGTTTGTTCAACGTTGTTATGATAGGGGCCACCATTGGCACGGCCTTTATGTTCTTCGGCGAGGTACTCCTCAAGTTCGGCTTTGGCCAGACCCTTACCGACATCGCCCTGCTTACCATGGGCAGGTTTCGCGGCGGTCCCGCCAAGGTGGCGGTAGTGGCCTCATCCCTGGTTGGCACCGTAACCGGGGGTGCCATGACTAATGTGCTGTTGACCGGAACAGTCTCCATCCCCATGATGAAAAGAGCCGGCTACAGCCCCGAAGAGGCTGGAGCGATAGAGGCGGTGGCATCGACTGGCGGCCAGATCATGCCCCCGGTGATGGGCATTGCTGCATTCGTCATGGCGGAATTCCTTGGGATCCCCTATGCGCAGGTGGCCCTGGCATCTGCCATCCCGGCTTGCATTTTCTACTTCGGGATATTCATTCAAGTCGATCTGATAGCCGCCAGGCGCGGGCTGAAGGGCCTGCTGCCCGGTGAGTTTCCGGACCTTGGCCGCGTGATAAAGCGCATGACTGTGCTCCTGCCTGTAGGTCTAGTACTTATTTATACTCTTTTTGTTCTTCGCCTCGATCCCGCCGTCTCTGGAGTAGCCTCGGGGCTCGCAGCACTGATCATGTGTACCGCCGTGAAGGAAACCCGGACTGATTTCTGGCGTAAGCTCTTCGAGACGCTGGAAGGCACCGGCCGCGTACTGCTCGATATTGCAGCCATCCTGGCCGGAGCCGGCCTCATTATTGGTTGCCTCAGTATATCGGGATTGGCATTCGCTATGTCTCTCAACTTGCTGCACCTTGCCGGGAAAAACCTCATCTTGCTTCTCCTGCTGACGGCTTTCACGTCCTTTATCCTCGGGATGGGAATGCCTACCGTAGCCGCCTACGTACTATTGTCGGTGCTAACGGCACCGGCCCTGGTGGAACTGGGTATTCCACCCCTGGCCGCCCACATGTTCATCTTCTACTGGGGGATCGTGTCGAATATCACCCCGCCAGTGGCCTTGGCCGCGTACGCCGCTGCGCCGCTGGCCGGCACCGACGCCTGGCGGGTGGGCTGGACTGCATGCCGGATGGCGCTCATGATGTATCTTGTGCCGTTCATGTTTGTGTTTTCGCCCACGTTGCTTCTGATCGGGGCGCCGCTGAAAGTGGCGCTCGATACGGTTCTCGCATTAATAGGCGTAGTCTTTGTGATGACTGGCTTCGTAGGATATGGTTTTGGGTTTATGCGCTGGTGGGAACGGGGCCTGCTTTTCCTGGCAGGGTTGGTCATGTTCATCAGTGCCACTTTCCCGGAGCAATATGGTCGCACCGTGGTCATGGCTCTCCCCGGTGTCGCCATCGCCATTCCGGTTCTTTTCTTGAACCGGCGCAATAAGAGGTCGGCGGTTGCCTCGAAGACAGCAGTGGCTCCTTAAACGGCCAGGCGCAATAATTTTCTGGCGTTATCTGCGAATATCTTCCTCTTCTCTGAATCCGGGATTCCCATTTGTTCTATCGCCTCTATCGTTTGCCTTGGCCCGTAAGCGCCCATTTGAGCGTCAAATGGCATGTCGGTGGCGAAAAGCAGATGGTCAGGGCCGCAAAAGGCATAGGCGCACATAAGGGCCGGCGTGTTGCCCAGTATTGCGGTATCGTTATAAAACCGACGAAAATAATCAATATGTGGCTCCGTCAGGCCCTGCTTGAAGTTCCACTTGTCGCGCATCTCGGCTTCGTTATAGTGATTGATTATTCTCTCCGAGAAGTAGGGTACCATTGCCCCGCAATGGTGGGTTATTATCTTCAGCTTGGGAAATCGTTCCATAACACCACTGAAGACGAGGCGCGTCATGGATACCGTAGTTTCATATACCAGACCCCACAGGTGCCATATAAAGTATTTCGATTCCGTTTCATCGACGTAGTCAGGCCTGTCACGCCTGGCCTGGGGGTGCCAGAATATGGGTAAATTGTACTGACACATCTTTTCGTAAAGGGGCATAAACTCAGGTCTGTCTACAGGCTTGCCGTTCATCGGAATACGTATAAGTGCCCCTTTAAATTTCAAATCGTTTATGGTCCTATCGAGTTCTTTCAATGCTAAATCCATATCATTCAACGGGAGAACCGCCGTGCCGGCGGCGAATCGGTCAGGATATTTAAAGACCAGTTCAGCCATCTCGTCATTGATTCTCCGGGCAAGATCTAAGGCTTCGTTCGGCTTTGTAGTCAGGTCGTCCGGGGAAACCGCAGCCACGCTCAACACCTGGACGACCTCAGGGTGCCTGTCCATGATGCGAAATCGATCGTCCATGTCGAAGAGCGTAGGAAGCGTCGGTATCCTCGACTTAAGGGTCTTCAGGCTGGGGTTTTCGGTGGTGGTGTTGAAAAGAAACTCCTTGAATTTCGGCGGCACAATGTGAGCATATACATCAATTTTTTGAGTCGACATCTCTTTACCCTCCTCTTTGGATTATTTGATGTCCTCCCGAAGAGCACTTCGATCCTTACTACGTTTCTGGCACAAAGTAAAAATCAGCGATACTTCCCGTTCTTTCCTCCCTGAAGACTACATTGACTGTGGTGCCGGTCTTTACTACCCCCAGTTTAGCTTCAGGTGGAGCGACTGCATGCAACATATAAGTATCAGCCCCATCCAGCTTAATTAAGGCACAAACATAGGGTAGATCCAGGAACCTGATGAGGTCCCCGCTCATACCCGAAAAGTAGCAATAGGTGCAGGACATGACCGTACCCTTACCGCTCAAAGGAACCCATTCCGTCTCTTCATAGCAATCGGGACAGTGGCCCCTGGGAGGCATCCAGACCTTCCCGCAGCGAACGCACTTTGTAGCAAAGAGTCGCTTGTTCTCGACGACTTCCCTGAAGAATTTTGAGATTTCTCCATAGCTATAAAGATATTCTCCCCCTGCGTAAAAATAAGGGACCTCGAAGAACTTCTCCTTCTTATGCTTCATCTCGGCCATCTTTTCCTACCTCCCTGGCTTATCGTCTTTCCAGAATTGAAATTCCAACAAGCCCGCTCAGACCATCGTTTGCCTGTACCAGTCCCCTTCCACTGCGGATAGGAACCTGCATGCCACCCGCCTGCTCTCTCAGTTGGCGCACAACGCATGCTGCTGAATAGAGCCCCGAAACGCCTCCTACATGGCCGGCAGCAACCCGCCCTCCAGAGGGATTCACCGGTAAGATGCCCTCCTTTTCCACGATGCCATCATCGACCAATCGCCCGCCCTGCCCGGGCTCGCACAAGCCCAATTCTTCGTACATCAAAATCTCGCAGCCGGTAACGAGATCGTGCACCTCCATCACATCAAGCTCGTGCAGAGGGTCTTTGACACCCGCCATCTTATACGCTCTTCGGCCGGCTTCCTCGACCGCAATAAGCCTTCCCAGGGCAGCGGCTTCGAATCGAGCGGTGTAGAAGGAGGATACCGCAATGCCCGAGATCCAGATCGGCGTATCGGTAATCTCTCTGGCTTTCTCCTCCGAGGCCAGGATCAGGGCCGCAGCGCAATCACTGTAAAGGCAGCACTGGTACATGGTCGTCGGCCAGGCAATGATCCGCGAATTCATCACATCCTTCGCACTAACATCTACTTTCAGTTGAGCTTCCGGGTTCACCAGGGCATTCCTGTGGTTCTTGGCGGAGGCCTTGCCCAGCTGCTCCGGCGTGGGGGTCCCGTATTTCTCGATATGGGGCACGACAAAGGTGGCGGTGAGATAAACGGGTACACCCGGCAGAACGGGCTGCATCCAGGTCGTATTGGTAGAGATGCTGAACCCCTTGAGCAGACCGTCCCCTCTGGACCTGGTCTCAAAGCTGTACCAGTCCTGCCCTTTTTGTATGGCCGGCAGCAGCACAATATCGGCCATTCCCGACGCGACCTGGGAGAAAGCGGCATACAAAGCGTACATCTCACCGGTGGCGCCGGCCATGAGCCTGACGCAGGGCTTGCCCTCCATTCCCAGATAGTCCTGAATCAGAGGGGTAGGTGACTGCTGTCTCATCATCAGATCGCAGTAGATGGAGTAGACCACGGAATCTATATCCTTGACGGTGAGGCGCGCATCTTCGAGGGCCTTCTTCGTCACCTGGAGACCCAGAGCACGCCACGTGTAGTCTTCATATCGCGAACGCCATGGAATAGTGCCAACACCTACGATCGCTACCTTTCTCACGGTCGATGACCTCCTGTTCTCATGGAAGAACCTGAATCGACAAGCATCATCTTTCCAGAATAGCAACACCACAGATCGATCCGTAACCATCCATGCAATCCACAAGACCCTTACCCGAGCGAATCGGCACCTGCATCGGCCCTGCCTCTTCCCTCAACTGCCTCACCACAGTGGCTGCCGAATAGGCAGCGGAGACGCCCCCAACGTGCCCGGCGGCGACGCGTCCCCCTGTCGGGTTGACCGGAAGTTTGCCACTCATCTCCACAAGCCCCTCGTCTACCAGCTTTCCTCCTTTTCCTCTCTCACAAAAACCGAGCTCTTCATAGGAGAGAATCTCGACGCCGGAGATGAGATCGTAGACCTCGGCGACGTCGAGTTCATTGACAGGGTCTTTGATCCCAGCCATGGCATAGGCCTTGCGGGCAGACGCCTCCAGCCCATCTATCCTGCCGAGACTCTTTTCTTCGAAACGCATGGTGGGATAGCTGCATTCGGCTATGCCGGAGAGCCAGATGGGCTTGTCCGTCATCTCTCTGGCTTTTTCTTCGGAGGCCAGGATGAGGGCGGCTGCCGAGTCGCTGTAAAGGCAGCATTGATACTTGGTGGTCGGCCAGGCAATGATTCTCGAATTGAGCACATCCTCGACGTTAAGCTCGATCTTCAGTTGAGCCTCCGGGTTTGCGAGGGCGTTCCTGTGGTTCTTCACGGACACACGGGCAAGCTGCTCGATCGTTGGGCTGCCGTATTTCTCCATGTGGGGAATCAGCATGGACGCTGTCATCAAAGCAGCCGGCCCGGGAACCACTTGCTGGAGCCAGGTCGTATCAAGCGCAAAGGCGATACCCCGTAGAAACCCGTCGCCCCGCGATCTCGTTTCGTTGCAATAGAGATCCGATCCCTTCTGGAGAGCCAGCACCAGGACGATGTCAGACATCCCCGAGGCGACCTCGCAGAAACCCGTGTAGAGAGAGGCGATGTCGGCTGCCCCTGCGGCATTCGGCCTGAGAGACGGTTTGGCCTGCAGCCCGAGATATTCGTGGATGATATAGCACATGATCTGCTGCCTTAGCATCAGCTCACAGAACGTGGAATAGATGGCCATGTCGATATCGTCCTTGGCCAGATGCGCATCGTCGAGCGCGTTTTTGGTGGCCTGGAAGCCTAATTCCAGCCACGTTTTGTCCTCATAGCGGGAGCGCCAGGGAATAGTGCCAACGCCTACGATAGCTACCTTTCTCATGACTACCCCTTTCTCCTGGCAGTGGCCAGTATTCGGTCGAATATGATGAGCTGCGATAACTTGCCTTTTTCAACCCTGAGAGTGGCCTCTGCGATAGGATGCGTGATGTCCTTCTCCCTTTTCACGACGCCGGCAAGCTCCCTGCTCTCACCCCTTACGACGATATCGGCCTCGCGGGGCAGCCCCTCGGCCAGCGACATCTTCGCTTCTTTCACACTGATATGAAATGGGCCTTGCTCGCCGTCCAAATCGAAGAGCACAGTCCTGGGCCAGCCCTCCATGATCTCGATGGCCCGGGGATTGTCGGTAAAGAGTGGTATGATCTTCTCGAGTTCATTCCTTGCTGCACCCATATCGGACTCTCCTTCTTTCCCCGTTCAGGGTACTAGTCCCAGACTGAAATCCAAAGATCGACACTAGCGCCGAAACGAAAATGACGCAGCGAACCAGCCTTGCACTATCCTATTACATCTCGCCTCATACAAACCTTATTTGACCCCCTCTTAGCGTGGCCTTTCTAATAATGACCCAAACCCACAGATCGGTTCAATAACACCGATCATCCGAAGGGCACTCCACAGGAGCGCCTGGTTGCTGCTGATGGCCGGCTTGCCCGTATCCTCCTCCAGGGCGGAAAGGACCTCGATGGTCCGAAGGTTCCCACAGCTGAGAAACAGGACATCCGCGTCCGGAGCCTTCTGCAATGCCTCCCTCCCAAGGCGATAAACCGTCTCCCGAGAAACCTTGCCAATCTCTATCGTCTCACTGATTCCAAGCCCTTTTTCGTAGACCACCTCAAAACCGATGCTCTCCATGAATGTCTTCTCATGCCTGTTAATTTCTTCGATATAGGGGGTTACGATGGCGATTTTCCTGGCCTTCAGCTCCCTCAGGGCATCCACCACTGCCCCTGCCATCGTCTTCGCAGGGATGCCGGTCGCCTTTTGCAGATCTTCGGTCAGCTTCTTGTCGTACTCGATACCTTCGAGAATGGTCTCGACCGTGCACCCATAGCACAGGAGGTCAACGCTGGCTGACGCCAGCAATGCGGCGGCTTCAAGCGCGTGCTCCCCCATCTTCAATAATTCCTCCGGCGTGGTGGCCTTGAGGGGCATGCGGGCAACGAGGTAGGAAACGCCACGGGGAAGCATGCGAGGCCACTCATGCTCCGGCGTCGAACCGCGGGAGGGCTTGATCAACCCGAGGCGCGCCCGCCATCCGAACTCACTGTCCGATAACCAGCCAGGACACCTTCCCTGTAAACCTGCTTCTCCTCTCATATCCAAACCTCTAGCCGCGCACACCCGAGACATATTCCTGCCAACCAAGGTCCTTGATCCTTTTCCAGAAGGGGCTCGACTCGTGGCTGATCACCTGCGGATAACGGTTGACCCCGGGCCCGCCTTCTTCAACCGTTTTCTTGGTAGCATCAATACCCATCGTAGAGGCTTTACCCCTTGGCCACTGGGATGGGTCAAGGACATTGGCCGGGGTTCTCGATTGAATCAGAACATCCCGGTCCGGTTGTACCATCGTTGCAACAGCCCACTCCACCTGCGCCGGGTCGGTAATGTCAATATCCTCATCTACGACGATGAGCCGTTTCAAATACTTGCCCAGATGGGTAGCCCAGATGGCATTCATCGCCAGCCTGGCATGCCCCGACTGGTTCTTCTTAATCTTGGCAACCGCATGGTAAAAGCTACAGCCCCACGGTGTGACGTACAAATCGATGAGACCGGGACATAATCTTGAAGCATCTTTCAGAATGCCTGTAGAGTATGACGCGCTTCTCAGAAAGGCCTCTTCAAAGGGTGCGGGGCCTCCATACGTACCGAGATAGATGGGATTCTTCCGGAAGGTGATGCACCTCACTTTCATGACCGGGAGATTCGTATTATGTTTCGAGTAATAACCCGTAAACTCACCGTAAGGCCCTTCCTCGTGAAATTCATCCGTGGGGACAATTCCCTCTATGACATACTCGCAATCGGCCGGCACTTCGAGGTCAATGGTCTTACATTTGACCAGAGGGATGGCTTTCCCTTCCAAACCGCCTGCCACTGCAAACTCATCTTCTTCAAGAGACCCTGAATGAACTCCTCCAAAAAGGACTGATGGCCCCATGCCTATGACAACGGCTGCTTCAAGAAAGGGTTTACCTTGCTGCTTGATCTTCAGCCAGTGCATATACATGTGCTTACCTTCCAGGATTTGTAAGCTGAGCATATTCTTCCCGAGCACCATCTGCCGCAGTATGGATGCGTTTCGAACACCGGTTTCAGGATCTTTGCTCACCTGAATGCCTAATGTAATATAGGGACCGGCATCGCCCGGATGCCAGGTCGGAATGGGCAGCTTCGTCACGTCCACCTCATCCCCGGTGTGAGCAATTTCCTGGCATGGGGCTGGACCCTGGATGACAAGGGGCTCTATCGGGTTTTTACTTCTTTCGAGATAGTGACGGACCGTATCTTGCTTGGTCGTATTTAGCGCAAGGGCTACGCGTTCGGGGGTACCGACGATATTGCAGAGTACCGAAGCGCCTGGCGCCTCGATGATATTCTCAAACAAGAGGGCAGGACCCGCTTCTTCGTTCACGGCCCTGCAAATATCTCCTATCTCATACTTCAAGCTGACCGGTTTCTTCACCCTGACAAGCTGCTCCTTTTTATTGAGCTCGCCCATGAACGCTCGCAGGTCTCTCATATGCATTACCCTCCTTCCGTCGATGTGTCCGGGGACAAGCATCCTCAGCCATGGGTACCCGAGACATATTCCCGCCAACCAAGTTCCTTGATCCTTTTCCAGAAAGGGCTCGACTCGTGGCTGATCACCTGCGGATAACTGTTGACCCCGGGCCCGCCTTCTTCAACCGTTTTCTTGGTAGCATCAATACCCATCGTAGAGGCTTTACCCCTTGGCCACTGGGATGGGTCAAGGATATTGGCCGGGGTTCTCGATTGAACCAGAACATCCCGGTCCGGTTGTACCATCGTTGCAACAGCCCACTCCACCTGCGCCGGGTCGGTAATGTCAATATCCTCATCTACGACGATGAGCTGTTTTAAATACTTGCCCATCTGGGTGGCCCAGATGGCATTCATCGCCAGCCTGGCATGCCCCGACTGGTTCTTCTTAATCTTGGCAACCGCATGGTAAAAGCTACAGCCCCACGGTGTGACGTACAAATCGATGAGA
>Ga0214473_10001332_pt1 | contig 32858 bp, 31 predicted proteins | sample RVTome_7_FD_203509 | JGI IMG/M metagenome (GOLD analysis project Ga0214473, IMG submission 203509) | Soil microbial communities from uranium-contaminated site in the Upper Colorado River Basin, Wyoming, United States - RVT98D197 | ecosystem: Environmental > Terrestrial > Soil > Contaminated >...
GGCTCTCCCTTGCCTGCCCTGGCCATCCCTTCGATGAGAAAGCGATTGACGCTCGTCCCTATGCCGAAAGCAAAAAAGTTTGCCTTATTCAGGTTCTTCCTGATCAGGTCAAAGGCCTCCTTTTCCACGTCCACATACCCGTCAGTCGCTATGACGACGATGCGCGAAAGCCCTTCCCTTTTCTCTAAGGCAAGCGCCTGTTGGAGGGCGGGCAGGAGCCTGGTGCCTCCGCCGCCTTGCTGCCCTTCGAGCATGGCAAGCGCCTTTCCCTTGTTCTCCGCTGAGGCGGCAAGGGGCCGGGGAGAGAGTACCTCGGAGCCGCCGGCAAAGAAGATGATATTAAAGTAATCTTTTTGCCGCAGGTTCCGGATGATCCCCTTGATCAGGGTCTTGGAGACCTCCAGGGGGAATCCGTACATGGAGCCGGAGACATCGACGATAAAGACGTATTCACGCGGGGGCACTTCCTTGGCCGTTACCCTTTTGGGGGGTTGCAGCATCAGGAGGAAGTAATTGCCATCCTTGCCGGGATAGAGTAAGAGTCCGCTCTGTATCTGCTCCCCCTGGAGGGTATAGCGCAGGATAAAATCTTTACAACCCCCCTTCCGTTCCGCAGGGGTAAGATGAATCTCTGCCATATCCCGTGACTTTTTTATTGTCACCTTGTGAGAGGGGACCCAGACGGCGCCCAAGGGGATGCCTGCCCTGATATGGGCAGCGATATTAAAGGTATAGGGGGCTTCTTGCCCCTGGTGTAGATAGGGGGTCTTGACCCACTTGTCTGATTCCTTGGCCCCTTTCTCCTGCCGCTCGGTATAGCGGGGACCCACTACCGTGGGGAAGACGAATTCGTAGATCCCCTTTTCAGGGATCAAGAGCTCGGTGTAGCTCACCTGCACCTCGATGCGATCGCCGGGCATGATGTTCGCTACTTTCATTTGAAAAACATTAGGCCGCTCCTGTTCCAGGAGCGAGGCGACCTTGCCCTCCTCCTTCGCCTGCTCATAGATCCGCTTGGCAGCGGCCCTCTCTTCTATCCGGGCCTCGATGACCCTGCTCCCTATCCGCATCCGCATGGCATGGATGGCCGACTTGGTCCCCAGGGGGAAGCAATAGATCGCCTCGATGGTCCGCTTGCCTTCATTCTTATAGACCTGGGTGAGCTCGATCTCGGCGATCACCCCGGCGATATCCACCTTGGCCTTGGTCTCTAAGAGAGGAAAGGGGTCGAGGGATGGGTCCTTGCTCTGGACAAAGAAGTAGGGGGAAAGGACCCGCTCCTCCTTCGCCCCCCAAGAAGCAGTGAAGGGGAGCATAGCAATGATAAGACCGACAATAAAAATGAGTTTTTTCATGGTTCCACCTCCATAGTTTTATGTTCTGCTTGTATTAGACAAAGGACCCCTGAAAAAGTTCCCGGGTTTATTAGCAGGAAAGAATAAGGAGGAGTGTAGTACATGGTAACCCCTTTTTAGGGGTTGAAGTGTATGGGTGAGAGGGGACAGTGGTGGAGGGGAAGATTTGTTACATGTCTATCTTTCAGGGCGATTGATTCGATGTCTTAGGAATTCAAGGTTTGGATATCCTCTTCCTCACCTTCTCCCACGAGGGCGTAATGAGGAAGCTCTCCTCCATGTTGTCGATCATCCGGTCGAACTTATTCATGGGTATTGCAAAGGTAAGCATTTCCTTGGGCACGAAGGGCCGGGCTGAGACGTCGAACATCCCCAGTACTGCCCTGGGGCGCTGCGAATCCCTTTCAAGATAGGGATACATAACGATGGAGCTGCATCCGGCGCCAAAGGGTGCGATAACGCCGTTCTGCTCGATCTCATCGTAGTTTGCCAGGGTGAAAAGGCCGGAGAGCTCGTCGGGCTTTGCAAAGAAGATCACGACCGCCGGCTCGTCCGCTGCCTCGAGCATATCCCAGCGCTTGAAGACGATGAAAGCCGCAGGGGCCTTAAACGGCGGCATCTTCTTCATCATCTCTTTCACCAACTCAGGCGATTTTTTATAGCGCTCGCCTTCGAGCTTCCCGGGGATGCCGCACGAGAGAAAGTATTCGAACCGCGGCATGATCTTTTCGGAAAAGCCGAGATACCGTTTTCCACCAAAGCACCCGATGGCATTGACGTCAAAACACAACGATTGGCCCTTGCGCACCTTAGCAAGGGCGCCGATAAAACACTGAAACCCAGAGGCAGGTTTTACTTTCTCGGCACTGCCCTCCTGATCGGTGTAATAGAAGCAGATCGGAAGTTCTGCGCCGCCAAAATATGTATCCCAGTGCTTGAGAAATTGCTCTTTTATATGGTTATCCATCGCACTACCTCCGCTCAACGCACTATAATGACATCTTTGCGTATATGACACAAGGGGTTACAACGCTGTTACATATCTATCTTCCAGGTCATTCTCACCACGAAGCCTATCACAAACGTTAAAGCCGCTATGCCGAGGCTGATTCCCGCCATCTCAAAAAATCTCTTGCTAAAAGAGGTGTCTTTAGCGACAGAGATATAAAAATTGAAGATGAAGATTACGATTACTGCATTGGCGAGCATAAAAGCGAGGCACACATAATAATTGGCGAAAACCAGGTAGGGAAAGATGAGAAACAAGACCGTGAGGACATACGCTGAGCCGGTGTAGAGCGAGGCCTTCAGGGGATTTTGCGGACCCTCTTCTGATTTGGTCGACAGATACTCCGAGGCGCCCATCGAGAGCGACGCAGCTATGCCGGTAATGAACCCCACCATGGCAATGAGGCGCGTATTTTGCAGGGCAAGGGTGAATCCCGCCAAAGCGCCGGTGAGCTCTACCAGGGCATCGTTCAGGCCTAAGACCATGGAGCCAACATATCTCATCCGCTCTTCATCGACGAGATCGATGAGCGCCTTTTCGTGCTCCCGTTCGTCACGTTCGATCTGTTTGGCAGCGGGGATATGTTTGGAGATCTCTCCATAGGTGATCTGCGCCTTTTCTTCACCCCTCTCCATAAGCTTTAAACCAAAGGTAATGCCAAATATTCTTGAAAGAAGATAATATTTCCATATGGTCCACCCGCAGGGGTTCACATCCTGCTGCGTATATCCCCTCCAGAAATTATAATGTTCCAATTCATCGTAGGCAATGCGTTTAAGGACTCGTTTGTTGTGGGGGTTCTTTATTGTCCACGCAAGCTTATCATAAACAAAGTGTTCCGTAATCTCGTTACCTTGAGCAACTAAAACGGCTTTCTCTATTGATTTAGTTAATTTCTTATCCTTCATGATGATAATGGACCCCTTACGGCATGCGTTGATGATTTTATGGCAGCAGCAAACATTGCTTCAATGATGAGACTGTTTTTGTCTTTTATGTGCTCGGGTCAGGCAAGCAGGAACTCCCTCACCCTTCCTCTCGCGCCAGGAGACTGCTCCGCAATTCAAATATTTCCTTCGCCCCTGCCGCTGTGCGGCCCCCCGCCATTCGGATATTTTTATGGATGGGGTGTCGCAAGGTGACACATCCCGTATTCTCTGATTTGTGCAAAGCGTCCCGCACTACTTTGTATAATGATGCTCCTTTAAATCTTTTAAGGACATCATGCCGCAAGGCGGCAAAATCTGAATGTGTCACTTTGCGACATCCTGCTTTCCTTAGACTTAAAATTTAAGGGGCAGGGGCGGGATGTCGAAATGCGACAGAGCGGGACACCCCTCTCCCCCACACAATTGAGGGAGAGGGAATTGATTCAATATGCTTTATTCGTCGGTCGTGATGCTACTATAGAGAATTACTATTGTTTTTTGATCCAGTCTTTGATCTCTGCTCCCTGATATTCCTCCTGTTGGGCAGTGAGGTCGAGGTTGATTACAAGCCCACCATGCTTTTGCGTCTCGCCCTCTTTCTGCAGACGCTGGTGACGTTTGAGGCTGTCCCCGACATCCTCCAGGGCTTTGTTCAAGGCCTGGCCTGCGGCCTTGCTCATATCCATTTTGCCCGCCTCGAATCTGGGATCCAAGCCGTTCCCCGCCACATCCTCGGCAAAGTGGGCCAGGTGCTTCATCTTTTCCATGGCCTGATCCATGAGTTGCCATCCGAGAACCCCGTCTTTTTGAAAGACCCAGGAGTAGCGGATGTGCTGGAGCATCTCCGTAAATTTGGCAGCGATCTCATTTTGCAGCGTGTCCAAAAACGCCTTGGGCAATTCGGCTTGGCCTCCGGGCGCACCCTTCGCCTCTTCCGGCTTCAACTTGTCGAGCAGCCTCTGGAATTTTCTGGCGTGGATGGCAGACTCCCAGGCCTCCCGCTGTAGGACGCGCTTGATGTGGGAATCATCCACCCTGTCCGCCTCGCCATTATAATGGGGTATTAGCTTTTCTTCGTATGCGACATAGGACTTGAATATCGTCGCCCGGTTGGTTGGATCATAGGGATAAGGGGCCGGCTTAAGATTGGGTTCCCCCCCGAGTTTGCCGATGGCCATCCCGAGCCAATGCATGTGCCACATCTCCTCACGGGCGCGCGAGAGCAGGCTTGCCCCGATAGGCGTATCCTCTCCCTCCAGATAGCCGTGGATGAGATAGCGCAAGATAGCGGCATGCTCATCATCCATATCGTTGTTCAAAAGATCGATCAATTCCTTTTTTTCCATAATTTTCTCCCTCTCTTTTATAGTTTGTATTATTATACCCCCCCTTTAGCGTTGAACAAGTCGATGTGCGAAGCATCGAGCAGGAACTTAACTACAGTATATCCTAACCCAATCACCGACATAATGCGTTATAATGATAACCACCACTGCGATTACGAGATGCTCTGCAACCACCTTCAATGGTTTGTCCCCTTGCTCCTTGGCCATATAGAAACTAAAGAGGCACAACAAGCTCAGGCCGTATAAAACGCTCACGACAATGGCTGTTGAAAGCGAGAACAGAAGCAGAGGGATGATAAATGTCGATGCAAAGATAAATTTTGCAAGGAAGGTGGCGATGGTTGCCTCCCATATCTCCAAAGTGGTGTGCTTGTTCTCAGACTCTTCGGAGACGTGGATGCCGAGCGCGTCGGAGAAGGCATCAGCTATGGCGATGATCAGTATGCCGCCGATCACCACAAGTTTTGAGTTAGTGCCAGCGTGTAAACCAACCATCAATCCGAGGGTAGTTATGGTGGCGGAGGTCAAGCCGAAGCTCAACCCTGTCTTGATTGAATGTTTAGGCATAATTGACTTCCAACAACGAGAACCTCTGCTAAAAATTTATTATATGGCGTTTAAAGAGGGTTGTAAAGGTGTTTGGGAATGCTTCTTATATTTTCAATGAACCCCTTTTCCTATTTCCCGGATCCCACTTTCGCCCATCTGGCCGCAGCCAGGGCGGAGAGATTAGATATAACCCCCAAAAGGCGCCGTTGATCGAAGAGAAGATTCTTGAAATCGTACTGAATGCCAATGACGCCAATGGTATCTTCGACCGATTTCATCGGCATGAAAAAGAGCTTAACGTTTGTCAATGTTTGTGTGCCGGCGCCCGCAAGCTCTCCGTGCAGATATGTCCACTCGGCAACGGCCATCTCCTTGGCGGTGAGATCACTATCAGGGTTGTTTCGCGCCCAAACCTGAAGCTTTCCATCCTGACCGATGAAAAGTATAAAGGCCGGGGCATCGATAATCTTTGCGAGGTGCTTGATCGCTATATGGCTGATGTGATCGAGGATCGTAGTGCGAAATACCGCCAAGGTGTTTTTCCACCCTTTCGAGTCCTGAGCGAGTCCACCGACAAACTGCTCAACAGGCGGGAGCATCAAAAATTCTTTGCTTATCTCTTCAATAAGGGTAATCCGCTTGATGCGAAGCTGCAAAGCGATATTTTGTCGTTTCGTTATCTTGACAAGTTGACCGATTATGATTGAGGTAAGGAAAAAGACTATGACATTGATAATGTCATGGGGATGATTCATGGTGAGGCTGTATTTTGGTTCGGTGAAGAAAAAATCGAAGGTAAAGAGGCTGATAAGCGAAGAGAACAACGAAGGCCCGATGCCGAAAAGGAGCGCGCTGGCAATCGCCGGAATCAGGTAGATGTAAACAAGGGATAGGGGATTAACGAATCTTTGAAGGAAAAAGTTCAACAGGGTAACGGCGGCCACCATAAGAACCGGCAATATATATTCTTTTAGGCGGAATGTACGTGGTTCTCGCGTCGGCTTGACAGTTATCTCCTCTTTTTCAATCGTCGGCGTGATGAGATGCAGCTCAAACTCGCTCTGCATGTGCAGCAATCTGGATGCCGGCGAGCCTTTCCAGAATCCAAATAACCTGAAGCGAAGCGGCTTGCCGATCACGATATGCGTGATATTGTTTTCACGGGCAAAACGCAGGATCTCCTGTGCTACATCCGCTCCGGACAGTGTTGCAATTTTCGCCCCCAATTCTTCGCCGAGATTAACAGCCTCGTTCAAATACGTTTTATCTTGATTTGACATTTCTTTGAGAGAGGGGGTTGCAATATGCACGGCATACCATTCGGCATGGGCATCTCTCGCAATCTTGTAACCCTTGCGCAGCAGCTCTTTTGCATAGGGGCTTGGAGCTATGCAGACCATCACCCGTTCCCCGGCTGCCCAGGGACCTGCAATGGCCTTCGACCTCATATAGTTCAAAAGTTCGGCATCCATCTTGTGGGCTACATGTGTCAGCATGAGTTCGCGCAGGCCGACAAGATTCCCCCGCTGAAAAAAATTGTCTATGGCACGTTGCGCTTGCTGAGGAATATATACCTTTCCTTCTTTTAACCGCTCGAAGAGTTCCTCGAGCGGGATGTCGACTACCTGCACCTCATCGGCCCTGTCCAGAAAGGTATCGGGTAATGTTTCCTGCATGCGGATTCCCGTAATCTTTTCTACGACATCATTCAGGCTCTCAAAGTGCTGAACATTCATGGTGGTATAAACATCGATGCCATGGTCAAGCAGTTCTTCAACATCCTGGTATCTTTTTGGATGCCTGCTGCCCTCGGCATTGGTGTGCGCCAGTTCATCCACCAACACAACCGCCGGCTTTCGAGCGAGAATGGCATCGAGGTCCAATTCCTCGAGGACGATGCCCTGATATTCCACTCGGCGCGGGGGAATGATTTCCAGGTTTTTAAGTAGGGTCTCTGTTTCTATGCGTCCGTGGGTTTCAGCAATGCCGACTACTACGTCCTCACTGCGCCTCTTCAAAACGTGGGCTTCATTGAGCATGGCAAAGGTTTTCCCGACACCGGGTGAGTAGCCCAGGAATATTTTTAATCGGCCCCTTTTAGTTTCCTCGCGCTGTACTTCTTTTAGAAGGGCATCGGCATCCGGCCTTTTGCTCTTTGGACTGCGCTTCGCCTTCATCTATTCCTCATTCTCTTTTCCAGGCATCCAGTGCCAGGTTGAGTTTCAGGACATTTACCCTTGACTGCCCCCAGATTTCCCAAAAAGGATGCTCGATATGTCGCCGAACCATTCCTTCAAGCTCAGAAACGGATATTCCCCTTGCCAGTGAAATTCTCCTGACCTGGAGCATGGCTGCTTCTACGCTTATATGGGGGTCGAGCCCGCTCGCCGACGCCAATACTAAATCTGCGGGGATAGGGCTATCGGAAGGCAGCCCTTTTTCATTTCTGATCTTTTCTACTCGCTTTTTGACCTCCTCAAGGAAATGAGCGTTAGAGGGACCTCGATTGCTTCCGGCAGAGCCGCTCGCGTTATAAGCGGGATCGGTGCTGGAAGGTCTTCCGTAAAAATATCTGGAGCTGTCAAACCTCTGTCCAATGAGCTCTGAGCCGACAGTGTTATTCCCTGCGGTAAGCATACTCCCGTTCGATCTCTGAGGAAACAGAAGCTGGGATACAAGAGTAATAAAAAGAGGATAAACAAGGCCGCATAAGACAGTAAATGCGACAAAGGTCAGCATAGCTTGTTTGAGGTATCGCATTACGGTTCTCCTCCCGCTACACCAAATTCAATACGGCAATGAAGAGGTCGATCAGTTTAATCCCGATAAAAGGCAACACCAACCCTCCTAACCCATAGATGAGCAGGTTGCGGCGAAGCAGCGCGGAGACCGTGGTCGGCCTGTATCGCACCCCGCGCAAGGCAAGGGGGATGAGCAGGGGAATAATAATCGCATTAAAGATCACGGCAGACAACACGGCGGTTTTCGGGCTTGTAAGGTGCATAATGTCGAGCATCCTTAATAAGGGGTATTGGGCACTGAAAATGGCAGGAATAATGGCAAAGTATTTGGCAACATCATTGGCCACACTGAAGGTGGTCAGCGCCCCGCGGGTAATAAGGATCTGTTTGCCTATCTCCACGATGTCAAGAATCTTGGTCGGATTGGAGTCGAGGTCCACGATGTTCGCAGCTTCCCGGGCAGCTTGCGTACCTGCGTTCATGGCGACCGCAACATCGGCCTGCGCAAGGGCAGGCGCATCGTTCGTGCCGTCGCCGATCATGGCGACAAGATGACCCTCCGCCTGGTATTTTCTTATCAGGTCAAGTTTAACATTGGGTTTCGCCTCTGCCACAAAATCACCCACCCCCGCTTCCGCCGCGATGGTGGCCGCAGTCAAGGGATTATCTCCGGTGATCATGATGGACTTTATACCCATCCGGCGGATCTGGGAAATGCGTTCATTGATGCCCTCTTTGAGGACGTCCTTCAAGCGGATGACACCCAATACCTTTCCGTCCTCTGCGACAACAAGGGGGGTGCAGCCGCTTTTGGAGACATCGGCAACGGTCTTTTGGACCTTTTCCGGCATTCGCCCGCCCTTGCCTGTGACGAAGTCTTTGATCGCATCAGAGGCCCCCTTCCGTATTTGATGATTTTTCCAATCAATGCCGCTCATCCGCGTTTCGGCGCTGAAAGGGGAAAAGGAAGCCTCCTGAGGCGCACGGATATCGCGGCCGCGCATCCCCAGCTTCTCCTTTGCGAGAACTACGATACTCCTTCCTTCGGGCGTATCATCGGCAAGGGAGGCCAGCAGAGCCGCGTTGATAAAATCCTTTTCCTTTATCTTTTCAGCCGGGAGAAACTCCGTGGCCATCCTGTTCCCCAGGGTGATGGTTCCGGTTTTGTCCATAAGCACGACATCGACATCCCCTGCTGCCTCCACAGCCCGGCCGCTCATGGCAATAAAATTGTGCTGTAGCAAACGGTCCATCCCTGCGATGCCGATGGCAGGCAATAACCCTCCGATTGTTGTCGGCATGAGGCATACCAGTAAGGCGACTAGTATGGGAATGGTGACGGTGACGCTCATGTACCCGGCAAAGAATTTTAAGGTGACCACAACCGCAATGAATGTCGCGGTGAGCCCGACAAGAAGAACATCCAGCGCTTTCTCATTGGGTGTCTTCTGCCGATGTGCGCTCTCTACCATGGAGATCATCTGATCAAAAAAGGTCTCGCCCGGGTTGGCCGTTATCCGGACCTTTATCTTTCCGGATAGGACGCGAGTTCCGCCGGTGACACCGCTGCGGTCCCCTCCGGCCTCCCTGATCACGGGAGCCGATTCACCGGTAATCGCCGATTCATCCACCAGTGCTACGCCTTCGATCACCTCGCCGTCGCCGGGGATCGGGTCGCCATCTTCCACCAAAACAATATCACCCTTGCGGAGCAATAGAGCGGAGACGGTCTTTATGCTGCCGTCGGCAAGTAGTTTCTTGCCGGAGGCCTCGCTGCGGGTCTTCTTCAGGGCCTCTGCTTGCGCCCGCCCTTGGCCTTCGGCAAGGGCTTCGGCGAAGTTGGCGAAGAGGATGGTAACCCACAACCAGAGGCTGATCTGAGCGTTGAATGCAAAGCTCCCACCGGTGAAGAGATTGTTAACCGTAATCCATAAGGTGATAACGGACACGAGCTCCACGACAAACATCACCGGGTTCTTTATCATGACCCGGGGGTCGAGTTTGCGCAGGGAGTCTTTCAGTGCCTGGATGACCAGTTTCGCTTGCCAGATCCTCAGTTTCTTTTCTTTCATTTCAACCCACTCAAAATGTTTTACCTATCTGGACAAAAAGGTGTTCGAGAAGCGGTCCCAGCGTCAGTGCCGGGAAGAAGGTTAAGGCGCCGACGATGATCACCACACTGACCAGCATCACCACAAAGAGTACGCTCGTCGTCGGGAATGTTCCGGCGCTTGCAGGAACAATCTGTTTCTTGACTAGAGATCCCGCTATGGCGAGGGCCGGGATAATGGTGGTAAACCTACCCACCAGCATGGCGAGGGAGGTTGTCAGGTTATAAAAAAGCGTATTGGCATTCAGCCCTGCAAAGGCGGATCCATTGTTGTTCGACGTTGATGCATAGGCGTAGAGGATCTCGGAGAGGCCATGGGGACCGGCATTGTTAAGACCGGCAAGTCCGGCTTTGGTCGAAATCGCAATACTTGCCATCACCAGCATGGTGATGGCCGAAGACAAGATGGCAATGACGGACATAACCATTTCGTAGGGCTCCAGCTTCTTACCGATGAACTCGGGTGTCCTGCCGATCATCAGCCCCGCGAGGAACATGGTCAGGATGGCGTAGATAATCATACCGATGAGCCCCACGCCGACCCCGCCGAAGATGACCTCGCCGATGGCGATATTAAAGATGAGGACCAGCCCGCTTAAGGGCATCAGGCTGTCATGCATGCTGTTGACGGCCCCACACGCCGTCGCGGTCGTAGATTGGGCGAATAAGCTGGAGTGCAAGACCCCGAATCGGACTTCCTTGCCCTCCATGTTTACGCCGTGGAGAATCCCTATCTTTTCCAGGATCGGGCTCCCTTGAAGTTCCGCCGGGAGAATTACTGCCAGCCCTAAGAGGAAGAGGACCATCATGGCCGCATAGATGGCCCACCCCTGCCTGCGTCTATTCAACAGGGCCCCAAGGGCGAAAGGAAGCGCAACGGGAATAAGCAAAAGCCCGAAGACTTCCATAAAATCCGTCAGGGGCGTGGGACTTTCAAAAGGATGGGCGGAGTTGGCATTGAAAAATCCACCCCCGTTGGTTCCGAGCTGCTTGATCGCAACCTGGGAGGCTGCCGGGCCGACAGCGATAACTTGTTCCCGTCCTTCAAGGGTCTGTGCGCTGAGGGAAGGGCTCAATGTCTGAACCACGCCTTGCGAGACCAGGACCAGCGCCAAGATAAGCGCCAGCGGCAATAATACGTAGAGTACGGAACGGGTCAGGTCTACCCAGAAATTTCCTATGGTCTGTGTCGTCTTTCTGACAAACCCCCTTATCAACGCCATTGCCGCGGCCAGGCCGACTGCAGCCGAGAGGAAGTTCTGGACGGTGAGCCCGACCATCTGGGTAAAGTAACTCATGGTCTGTTCGCCGCCGTATGCCTGCCAGTTTGTATTGGTCACAAAGGATATGGCGGTGTTGAGCGCGGTATCCCACCGTACGGCGCCGAATTGCTGAGGATTGAACGGCAGCAAACCCTGGATGAGCTGAAGGGCGAACAATATCACTATCCCTATCGCATTAAAGAGAAGCAGCGAAAAGGCATAGGTCTTCCACGTCATCTCATCTTTTTCATCGACCCCAAGCCACCGGTAAATAACCCTCTCGACAGGACCCATTACCCCGGTGAGAAAGGTGCGCTTGTTGCTGAATACCTTGGCGATGAATCTTCCCAGAGGCACGGCAGCAAGGGTCAGAATAGCGAGAAACAATACGATGGGAAATAAATGATAAAGGGTCATATCAACCTCTCTTAATCGCCTTGCTCGGCTATTAAAAGATGCATTATATGGCGTTTAAAGGTGGTTGTAAAGGCGATTGGGAATTCCCTTTTATGAATGCCTATGCCCTCTTTTTCAGCCATCTGATGAAGAAGCCGATAACCGGCAGCCTTTCATAGATGACCCCTGCATCCCAAAAATCCTGATGGAAAACAATTCGCCCCTCTTTGTCGAATCGCACATGCGAAACACCGGGCAGGTGAATGACGTCATCCTTCTTGCCCTTCGGTGAGAATTGAGTAATCCAGCGAAAATAGTAGTTTCCGTCATGCACGGCCACATCCTGCAGATCAAAGGCAAGTTCATCCATGGTGCGTGTGCCTTCTATAAAATATGTTTCGATATTTTCTACCCCCTGTTTCTGTGTGAAGCTGTCACGGTAGTATGCAGTGGGCGCATAGAGCTCGCGCACATATTTTTTGATAGTATCTTCGGTAAAATGAGCGAGCAAATAAGAAAAACGCTCAATAGCTACCCGTTCTTTTTCCGATCCCTGTTGCATGATCTCGTTCTTCTGCGAATCGGTATCCTCTAGCGCTTGGTAGTAGGTTTCCAGGGCATGCCTTTTATACTGTCCGTTTGTTGCACAACCTAGAAAGGTTAGTGCTACACAACATATCAGGATGGCTTCTTTTTTCAACGAAAGCATATTCCCCTCCTCATCTTTTTTCGTTAAACATGGTACCGCTGCACATACTTATATAGTAGCATAGGGCGTTATAGTTTGAGGTGGACGTGCTTACTGTTCTCCAACAGCAAGCTCACGGGTCTACTTTTTTATAGCCCCTAGGGATTTTCCCAAGGCTCCAGTGTAATGCCCTGCGGCGTTATCGTAATCGTCCCTTTCGCTTTTCCACTCTACTTGAGCCACCTCTTTTGCTGCAGCAGGGCGGGCAGAGCCAGCCTGAGAAATTGAATTCGAATGTTGGATTATGGATGAGTAGGGGGTAGTGTCAGGCAGCGAAAGGGAGACCGCTCATGATCTCCCCTCCGCTTCTTTAAACCCCGGCTGCCAAGCGCGCTGCTTACCATAGATTAAGAGCGCCTGTAAGATATTGGGATAAGCGTGTAATCAATCAAAACTCCGTGCAACTTGAACTCACCTGCCCCCCTGTGTTCCCCGAGATGCCCGTTGTGGTGCCGGCAAAGCTTGACTCGCCGTCGGTGCATTGGAGACCGAACAAGGTGTTCCCTGTGACCGTCATCGCACTTGCAGGAAGCAGAAGGCCTCCCCCCGCCATCAGCAGAATGCCGTTTTCAGTATTTCCTTTTATTTTAGTATTGCCAGACATCCTTGCGGTTGAGCGGGTGCTCAGGGTTACGCCGGTGCCGGTATTGCCCTCGATTGTGGCGTCCCGGATCTCGAGCGACGAGCCTAAAAATGCCACTATGCCGCCTTTGACGCTGGCGCTGCGCCCATTGTTGCTAATCACATTGGCAGAGTCAAGACCAAGGGTTGGATCGCCGATCAGGACCGCGGAACCGCGGGTAAAGATCCCGCTAGCGTTGTTGTTGCTTATCACATTTTTGCCCACAAGGGTAGCGGTCGCTTGATAGATGGCGATCCCGTATTGGCCAAAGCGATGGTCGGCTATCGTGCCGTTACTATCTATGGTGTTTCCGCCGACTAACGCGCTCCCACCGGCGTTGAGCATGATTCCGTTGCTTCCATTTTTCTTGATAGTGTTCCCAGCGTATTCCGCGTCGCCAGTGAGCCCGATACGAGCGCAGCCGCCAAGAGTTACTATGATGCCGGCGTCGGTATTTCCAGAAATCGTGCTGTCAGTCACCGTAGCGCTTCCCCCCTCGATAGCGATTCCAAAACTCCTATTGTTCCTAACCGTGCACTTATCAACCGTACCTTGACCGCCATGATAGAAACTTATACCGCTCGATATAAGACGGCGTGGCCCCGTGTTCTCGACAGTGCATTTAAAGATTCTCGCACTGCCAAGGACGTTGATCCCTCTCCTGCCACCTGTCACCGTCAGGTCACTGATCACCGTACGGGCACCATTTACGGTGATCGTGGCTTTCGTGGCGTCGGTTCCGTTTACCGTTCCTCCCGTTCCGAATGGCACCAGCGTCCCTTTAATCGTTACATCATCCCGATTGATCACAACATTCTCATTGCATGTGCCAGAGACGGTGATTGTAATTGGCTGGTCCATGGGTGCCGATTGCAAGGCATTGGTGATCGTCTGTCCACTGGAGCAATTTACTGTCACCTGGGCCTGCGCCTCGCAAACAGCCCAGACCAGCAATGTCGCTAGTAAGAAACTGAAAAACATTCTTGTTTTCATGTTTTTTCCCCCCTTGTGTAAAATGTTTTGCATAAATGAAAATTGAAAAATTAAATTGCAATCATAGGGCATCACCTCCTTCAAGAACAAAAACCTCATTTCTAACGCCTTGCCGATTTTCGCCCCTTTTTCATGGAAAGGCTGGCTTTATTGAGAATTACACCGAGAGTCCTCTCGGGAGGTATATCCCCTTTAGAGGCCGCGTATTGGTACCTTCTGGAGCCCCCTCATAATTCACTCCCAAAAGGTCAAGGGATGTGTTGTTAGATTAGTGTTGATGAAACCGGAAATTGATTACCCCGTTTATCCTTATCATGGAATTTTGCACTTGTCAAATGACAAGGATTCCTATAAAAACCATAAAATAAAAGTTGTCAGATCTTGACATGTGCATTAATCTCCTCGACTGACCTTGCCAGTTTCTTCTTATTCGATTTCATCTCTTGTCTCACCCGCCCCACTCAGGGGCTGTCTATACAGGCTGTCTTAGACATGCGCCTGGCATTCGTACTTTGCCCATGAGGTCACTCAGGTTTCAGCATAATGGTGGCATCCACAGCCACAGGGGACCCTTTGCCGACTGCCACGGGATTGATATCGATCTGCTCGATCTGGGGGCAGGCAATGCCCGCTGCGCCCAGATTGACCAGGATATCCGCCATGGCCTCCTCATCAAGGGGCGTCATCCCCCGAAAGCCCTGCAACAGGCGCCTGCTGCGAATCCGATGGATGAGTTTTGTCGCGCTTGGCCTGTCCAGGGGGGCCATGGCAAAGACCACGTCCGGCTCCAGCTCTGAAAAGATCCCACCCAGCCCGAACATCACACAAGGCCCGAATTGATCGTCCCGGATAAAGCCGGCAATCAGCTCATAGTCCGATCTGACCTGCCTTTGGACCAGGATTCTGCCGCGGTGGTCGAGTTTTCCCTGGATATGATGAAACGCGGCTTCTAATGAAGACCTGTCAGTGATGTCCAGCTGTACCAGGCCATGTTCGGTCTTGTGCACCTCGCCGGGCATCAATCCCTTGAGGACAACGGGCAGGCCCATCGCTTGGGCAGTTTTCCATGCCTCGTCAAGGCTGTTGACCGGTTTTTCTTCCACCACCGGGATCTTCCAACCGGCAAGGAATCTCTTGCTGTCAAACTCATCCCAAATCTTTTCCATGGAGGGGAAAGGCGGCTTTTTAGCAACGGATGCCGATGACGGCGCAGTGCTCTCCGCGATTGCCGGCTGCGTGGATCTGTGACCACTGAATCGGGATGCCGCCCGTAAGCACTCGGCCAGCCTGGAGATATCCGCATGGACCGGTATGTTGAGCTCGCGAGCCCTTTGACGGAACTTCTCGCATCCTTCTCGACGCCCCATGATCCAGAAAAAAACGACCTTCCCCAATTGATCAGCCTTTTTCTTCAAGACATCCAGGTTCCGGATGTCATCCCCCAGCCCAGCTACAAAATGGATGAGGAGCACATCCACGTTGGGATCCTCCAAGACGGCAGAGATGGTACGGTCAAAGACGACATCCCGACTATGCAGACCCACTGTCGGGAAGAGATCTATGGGGTTGGCTACCGGCATCCAGACAGGAAAGATTTCAGCCATGGTTTTCTTGGTCTGCTCCGAAAGCTGCGCTACCGGAATCCCGCGTCGTTCCACGGCATCGCAGGCGAGGACGCCGGCGCCTCCGCTCAAGGCGACGATGGCGGTACGGCAGGCGGGATCGATATGGGGGACCGTGGCCAGGGCATTGGCCAGATCCATCATTTGATAGAGATCGTCGGCCAGGGTGACCCCGGACATCTCCAAGACGCTATTCAAGAGACGAGAGTTTCCTGAAAGGCTGTACGTATGGCTCTTGGCTGCCTGCGCGCCGGCTTCGCTGCTGCCACCCTTCAACAGCACGATGGGCTTGTCCGATCGTTGGGCCATCTGGGCGAAGAGCCTCCCGCGGCGGATGGATTCGAGATACAGGGCGATCACATCGGTGTCGGGATCCTTGAGCAGGTACTCAATGCAATCGCATTCGTCCACATCCGCCCTGTTTCCGATAGAGCAGGCCTTGGCGACGCCGATCCCCCTGCGGCCCACCTCGACAAGAAAGATGGCCGACATCATGCCGCTCTGGACGATCAGAGAGACCCGGCCGGGAAGCAGACCTTCCGCACGAATGGCCGGATGCATAAACGTAAAGAAATGCCGTTGGTGGACATCGACGAGTCCCATGCAGTTCGGCCCCCAGATCCGCATGCCTGCGCCTTTCGCAATGGCGACACAGCGATCTTGCAGCGCCAAACCATCCGCGCCGGTCTCCGCGAATCCCGCGCTTTCGATGATAACCCTTCCTATGCCTTTTTCTGTACATGCCTCCAACACTGAGGGAACCGATGCTGCCGGCACCAGGATGATTGCCAAGTCGACAGGGTGCGGAATGTCCGCAAGGGATGGGAAACAGGGCAGGCCCGCAATCTCCTTGTGATTACGATTGACCGGATAGATCCCTCCTTTGAATCCGTCAACCAGATTCATCAGCACAAAATATCCTAGATTCGTCTTGTTGGCTCCGACAACCGCGATAGAGCCGGGGTGAAAAAAGCCATCCATAACGATCCTCGTCTCCGTGAAGTCGACAGATACAGGAAAGGGCCGTACCTGTCTTTACTCAGCTCTCCTCAATTGCTATCGATGTTGACGTCCCTTACACCTGTCCCGGGCAGAGAGGGCTTAACCGGCCTTTGGCGTGGTTGTCTGATCCTTCTCAAAGACCTGTCTGGCGATCTCCAGACCCTCGATGCAAACCGGCATACCGCCGTAGGTGGACATCTGGAGGATCACCTCCGCCACCTCTGACTTGGCGGCTCCGGCGCGGACCGCCGCAATGATGTGGCTCTTTAATTCATTGGTGCGGTTCAATACGCACAAGGCGGCCACTGCGCAGAGTTCCCGCTCCCGCTGCGTCAGCACGTCGCGCGCATAGAGATTACCGAAGACGTGGTTGATGACAGTGGCCGGTATGTTAAAGTAGTCGAAGAGCTTTCTGAGCAATGTGGTGCGTGTGCGGCCCACGAGTTTTTCGGAAACCTCGACAGGGTCGTCACCCGGGCGGATATCCGATGCAATTGCCATGTTCATCTCCTTTTCTTTGTTTGTTTAGAAAATAGCTTTCAAATCCCCCCAATTCCTGTATCGCATAGCGATACATCCCGACCTCTCTGATTTATGTACAGCGTCCCGCCCTGCTTTGTAAAATGATGCTCCTTTAAATCTTTTAAGGACATCATGCCGCAAGGCGGCAAACTCTGAATGATGGCCCCGCACCTTAATATGATTTTTGTGGACGACGGGGTCCCGTAAAACGGGAGATGTCGCTGCGCGACAGAGCGGGACCTTTGCTAAAGCCGGAGGTGGCTCTTTAGCCAGGGGGGGGGATTGCCAATTTTCGTCATTCGCGTGAGGCCAAGCGGCCATGACAATTGCTCTCTGTCTCAGGGGGGCTTTCTACCCTTCGAGAAAATCTGCTTTCCTGTATTCCGGATTAGGATAGCAATAGAACCCCTTTCCGGTCTTTACCCCGAGCTCTTTTTTTTCAACCATCGCTGTAAGAAGTTCGGGAGGGTGATCTCGAGGATCCTTGGATTCGTTGTAGTACACCATCTCGATATCAGAGACAACGTCCAACCCCACCTTGTCCATAAGGCCAAAAGGCCCCTGCTTCATACCCGTAAAGATCATCCAGGCGCGGTCGATGTCCCGAAAATCAACATAACCTTCCGCCCACATATGCAGCACCTCACGCTTGACGGCCCGCCAGACCCGGTTGAAGCAGAAGCCAAAGCTCTCCTTTTTAACCGTAAGGGGCACACACCCGATGGAGCGGACCCACACCTTGGAGGTCTCCATCACCTCCGCCGTCGTCCTCGTCCCGCCCATGATATCTACCATGTTCGTTCCCAAGGCGGGAAAATAGAAGTGGATGTTCAGGCACCGATCCGGCCGGGCCGTGGCGTCTTCTATTCTCGAGATGGGGATCGAAGAGCTGTTGGTTGCTACAATGGCCTTGGCCGGGGCCTGGGCATCGATGCTCTGGAAGACGGTGTGTTTCACAGAGAGATCCTCCACTACAGCCTCGATAACCAGATCCGCATCGATGAGGGCCTCAGCCAATGCGTCACAACGCTCGATCCGCTGTGCAGCATCTTCCCATGTCTCTATGGAAGGCAGATGTTTACCCCTTGCTTCCTTGATGAGTGATGTGAGATGCGTCTTCGATTTGAGAAAAGCTTCCTTGTCAATGTCGTATGCCGAGACTGCATAGCCGAAAAGAGCGGCCTGGATGGCGATCTGGGTGCCCATGGTGCCGGTCCCGATAACAGCCACCTTTTGAATTTTCATCTCTGTCTCCTTTTTTCGTTGTGTGGCGTAGTGTGGTAGCTGCCTCGGCGCCCCTTGTGCCAGGGGTTCATGCGGCTGTCAGATCGGATCAAAGGCCCGTATCCGTTCCAAATGCTCCAGCATCTTGAGATATTGTCTATCCCTCTTGGTGAGGATTTCTTCCTCGCTCCTGCCGCCATAATCGTACAGACCCTTCGATGTCTTGGCGCCGAGGTGCCCCTGTTCGACCTTTTCCGCCACCACAGGGCTTACGGCCCCATAACCTCGCATGATATCGGCAGCCACATCAAGGCCGGTGAAATCCACGGATTGAACCACCCCGACGATAGGCAGTCTGATCCCGAGGCTGGTCTTGACAGCCAGATCGATTTGCTCGGGGGTCGCCCATGCCTTTTCCAACATCTCCCACACCACCCGTGCGATGCTGTTTTGAATCCGATTGACGATAAGGGCAGGCACGTACTGCTTCAGCACCAGGGGTCTTTTACCGAGCCTTTGCATCAAAGCTGTTGTAAAGGCGATTACTTTGGGAAGAGTGGCCGGCCCAGGCGCCACCTCGACCAAGGGGATAATATGCGGCGGGGCGAACCAGTGCGCCACGATGAGGCGTTCGGGCCGTTTTATGCGGGCGATCTTGAAGATGTTCAGCGATGAGGTGTTGCTCGCCAGAACCGTATCCGGGGGGCAGAACCGATCGAGTTGCGAGAATACGCGTTGCTTTATCTCAGGCGCCTCGTTCACCGCTTCCAGGACAAAGCCCGTATCTTTGGCCGCAGCTGCCAGATTCGTTGATGGGCGAATGCGGGCTACGATCTCCGGTATCTGAGCGCTCGGCACCCGTCCGCATTCGGCCAACAGGTCCAGGTTTGATTGTATGAGGGTCATGGCACGCGAGAGTTTTCCCTCATCCAGATCCACGAGCTCCACGTCAATGCCGGCCTGGGCAAAGACCTGGGCAATAGAATGACCCATCGCCCCGGCCCCAACCACCAGGACAGTGCTAACACCTCTCGGATCCATGGTTGTCATTTCTTTTTATTGTTCAACCATGGCATAGGAGTGGCTGAGGACCACCCCGCGGTCGGTGAGGGATTGGATCAGGTAGCGCCCGCCCTTGTCCATCCATCCCTTTGTCACGAGGGTGTCGCCGGGATAGACCACTCCGGAAAAGCGGGCCTTGAATTCCTTGAAGCGTTCCACCTCTCCGTTACAGGCCTTGTGTACAATGGCCCTCACGGTGTAGCCATACGTGCAGAGGCCGTGGAGGATAGGGCGGGGGAACCCGCCTCTCTTGGCAAAATCGGGGTCCAGGTGCAGGGGGTTGAGGTCGCCGTTGAGGCGATAGAGGGCTGCCTGGTTTTCGGGGATACAAGAGGAGCAGGTGAAATCAGGCTCGATCCCCTGGGGAGGATCAAGCGCCTCGGCCTTGGGCCCGGAATCACCGCCGAAGCCCCCTTCGCCCACATAGAAGATGCTGTTCTCGATCTCAGCCAGAGGCTCGCGCTTCTCCGTCATGACCTTTGTCCACCGGACAATCAGCGCCCCTTTGCCCTTGTCGTAGATATTTTTAATCCCCCCCTCAACGAGGGCCTTCCCTCCGGCTGGAAGCGGGCGAGAGAGCTTTATGGCCTCTTCCCCGTGAATGAATCTGGAAAAGTCCACCTTCGTACCTTTAAAGAGTTCACCAAACAGCTCGTTGCCCATCACGGTGCAAAAGCTGGGGAAGACCTTGAGGCCGCCTTTGGCGTTCTCATAGATAAAAGGCAGCTCATCTGTCTGCGCACCGATGCTAATGGCATAGCGGACCGCATCCCTCCATGTGTACTGGAAGGGGATCGGCCCGCACTTTTTACCGATCAGGCTCACATCAATCATACCTGTCTCCTTACCCTTGTTGACGCCTCCGGATCTCCGCGCTTTGGGCGGATGCTCGAGATGGGCACACGGGCGAGAGATCTATTTGGCAATCACTGTGGCCGGGAGCTTATTTGTCAGAATATCCACCGCCTCCTCCACCATTTCCTCAAGGACCTGGCGGGCCGGTTTGATTTCATGGATAATGCCGGAAATCTGTCCGGCAAGCCCCCCCACGTAGTCGACCTTCTTGGCCTCAATAAGGCTCCAGAGGAGTGCCGACGAGATCACAACCTGCGTGGGGAAGGGGAGCGGGGCGAGACCCGATTCCTCCCAGAGCCCATGATACTTGTTCAGACTGGCCCTGAGCGTCTTGCCCGTATAGGCGGTGCTGACCCGGGTGCCCTCGTCCATAGAGTCAAGGATACGCTGTTTATTGATATCCAGGGCACCCCCCTCAGTCGTGGCCAGGAAACGGGTGCCCACCCAGACGCCCACGCAGCCCATGGCTAAGGCCGCAGCCAGCCCCCGGCCGTCGCCGATACCGCCTGCAGCCAACACCGGCACGGGCGCAGCTGCATCGATGGCCGCCGGCAGCAGGGCCATAGTGCCTATCCTGCCCGTGTGGCCGCCCCCTTCGTGGCCCTGGGCCACCAAGAGGTCGATGCCCGCTTCGGCCATCCGCTTGGCGTTTTTCGTATTCCCGGTGATGCCCAGAACCTTCATGCCGACGGCATGGGCATCCTTCACCATGAAGCCCGGATTGCCCAGACCTGCGCAAAAGAGCGGGACCCGTTCCTCGATACAGACCTGGATGGATTCCTGAGGGCGCATGGTGGTGGTGTTGAGCTTCACCATGACGTCCTTGTCCGGCAGATCAAGATCTTTCTTCACCTTGTTGAGCCAATCCTGGTGGGGCTGGGGCAGGCTCTTCAGGATCTCGTTGAGCGGAATCTGTTGCGGTCCCTCCGACTTCAAAGGGCTGCCCCTGTCCACGCGCGGGGGCAAGAGGAGATCCACCCCGTAAGGCTTATCCGTCTGCGCCTTGATTTCCCGGATGGCATCGCGAAGCTCATCCACCGTAAAGCCGCTTCCCCCCAGCACGCCGAGGCCTCCGGCCTCAGACACGGCCACGACCAGCTCGACGGGTGCGCCGGTCTTCTCCCCGATCAGGGTCGGGCCCATTCCCGCGCTCAGGATGGGGTACTCGATTCCCAGCATATCGCAGAGCTTTGTTCTCAATATTCGTTTGCCCATACTATGTTCCTCCTTTCACAATCTCCTGGGTGCTTTGCAAGGACGGTATGACCGTCATGGCTTGATGGATGGATCCTCGCCTCATGGCGGCGTTGCAAGGCATCCAGGGTCACTATGATCTATGAGGTCTTCGATTATTAAAAAAGGCATTATATAGCGTTCAAAGAGGGTTGTAAAGACGTTCGCATCTGAAACTTGACATTCTCGGACAAAAGATGATAGCCTTTGATCGTTCCCAAAGCCTGGGGGGCTTATGCCAGGGGTACACTCCATATCAGTCCCTTCGAAACCGGTTGACAGATCCCAGGGCCATACGCCTGGGGCATCCGCAAAATCAATATCCTTTCGTAATGCATTGTTTTCACAACGGTTATGGCAATTTCGGCCGTGGGGTGTTATACCAGCAACTTTGCGGATCAAGGGTGTTATAGAGAAACCATATACTCATTGTTAGCCATACAAGAAACAGAAAAAAGAGCAGTCATGAAAACATCGGTAGGCTTTTGGGATGCCCTGTTTGGCGAGCGAGTCACTTTGGAGATTCCTTCGCCTAACGGAAGTATAAAGAAAGTGGCAGTTACCAAAAAGTGGATGGAGAAAATGGAACGTGAAGGGAAGATGAAACAGGTATCTTCCCCAACAGTAAAAGTGAATATTTTGGATCCGATGGGTGGAGTGTCGTTTGACCAGTTCGAAGACCCTGCCGATTTCATGGACGCCCTTGGGGAACCTAAAGATGAACATAGAATTGAGTACTGGACAATTGGCGAACAGGTGCCCCAAGAACAATATGAGAAGTTCCTCGACTCAAAAACAAATGAACTGTACGCGATAACGAAATATGAAGATGGCAAGCCGAGTACATTCTTGATCCAAAGGACTTTATGGATGCAAGCCCGTGATGCAATGAGAAATGTTTGAAAAAGGATAACTGAAGTGGAACATAAAGAAGTCATTCTGCTCGAAGAGCAAGGAAAGCTATTGATTGGTGTGGATCGTGTGATGGCACGAAAATTCTATACTGATATTCCCATATCTAAGATTGAAGAGGAAACAGGAGAAGCACCATATTTTGAAAAGGCAATTGTCTGGTTTGCATTTCTACTTGGCCCGATAGCACTTATTTCAAGCATTATACTTTCATTTATCGCCTTTGGTTGGTGGGGAATTCTTGGACTCGTCCTTTGTCCTATCCTCTACTTCATGTACTCTTCATCGTCAGTGTTAGGTGGTTCACAGTTAGTTTGAATTACAGTATTGCTTCTTATTGCGGTAGCTGTTCACTTTTTTGGCAACTTCAACTCTCTATGGATTACGGGGGCAGCAATTTCGTTTCTGTTTGCATTATGGTGCGTCAGGTTACTGTACTGTTCATCGACTTTCTTGCTTCGATCATTTGTAATTCGTAATGCAAAGGCTTTCGAGTGGTTGTCAGAATATTTGGTTATTCGACATCATGAATAGAATATTTGGCTGACAAGGCGCTGCACCGGACGGTAATTCCGCTGCGCTCCATTGCCGCCGGTGAGCTTGGTCGTTGGACCTATATCAAATCAAAGAACGGAGAATTATTATGAGAAAAACGATAAAAGCTGCCATAATCCCATTCATAGTTCTTTTATTCTCATTAGTTGGATTCGCTCAAGAACTAGGCATAATTCATTCAGAAGCTGCAGGTGGTTTCAGATATGTTATGCCAAAGGGATGGACAATTGCCGAGTTTCCCGGAATGAAGTTTAAGATTGCACGTGGATTTCAAGCAGATGGCTTCACTCCCAACATAAGTGTGTTTGATGAATCCTTCAGCGGTTCAGTTGAAGATTATGCAAATGCAAATTTAAAACAGATTGAGACAATTTTTCAGAATTTTAAGAATTTGGGTAAAAGCGTTTTTATTACAAATTCAGGCCTAAAAGGGATTAGACTTGCCACAGAAGCAACTCAGATGGGAAACCATCTAAGGCAAACTTTTTATTTTTTTAAAGGCAAAGCTGGTAAAATGCTTGTGGTAACGGGCTCTGTTTTGGCAAAGGATGGAGATAGATTCTCTGGTTTATTTGATGCAAGTATGAAGACATTTGAAGTTAAGTGAACGGAGTCCCGGGGGGGGCTTGATTATCAAATTTTAAATTAAAAGAAAGTCCAACAAAAAAATCCAGCGGTATAACCGCCCCGCTGATTTTGGTCGTTATGCTTGTAAAAACATATGGGCAACTTTATTACACTTGATATCGAACTAAAGCCTATCCGGTCATTCCTTAAAACAGTATTGGATGCGGTGGATTCAGAGTATTTAAGAATAAAAGAAAAATCTGATGCCGGTGAATATAAACATTTTGAAGATAAAGGCAATGCTCTTTATACGCCAATGATGTGGGAAGAAATTGCTTTCAGAGCCGTATTGGGCGAGCTTAATGCTCTTGTAGAGTGGGAACTACAAATCTTAGCAAGTAAAAACGATAAATCATTGAAGGAGAAACCGGGGAAATCAGTCTTCGAATTGAAGTTTAGTGATATTATAAAACTTATTGAAAGAAATTATAAGATTAAAATCACAGAGGTAGAGTCTTATATTGCCATCAAGAGGATCAGGGAAAAAATCAATTCATTCAAGCATCGTAAAGGATTTAAAAAACCTTTGCAGGGTGGTGCTATAACGCTTGATAAATTCACAGTAGACAGAAAAGAAGCGTTTCAAAACATAGAGAGCGTTAGGAGCTTCCTCAGAGACTTATGGTCTAAAACAAAGGACAATTAAAAAGCATAACAAGTCGCTGGAGAATCGACGGGAAAACGCTGGCGTGTTTCCCGCGTCTCAGCTCCAGCGTTCATCCCGACCGCAGGCGGGCATAAATAGAGAGGCGTTATTTTAGAAAGTTGATGGTGAGGTGGCATTGGAAAGTGGGGAGTAGAGTGGCGGTCGGGATGAACGGGGCCGCGTCTAACGCCGCGTGTCGCCGCCTGCGGCGGACGAACACGCGGCCTGAACGGACGGGCCTCCGAAATTACTTCCGTCGGCCCGCCGCTCAGCCGCGGCCCCGTTCGGCCTCACACGGACTTGACAGTATGTATCCAATTGGCTATACTTTGGATATCCAAAGGAGGTATTCACATGGTGACGAGAATCCAGAAGTGGGGAAACAGTCAGGGGTTACGTCTTGCGAAGCAGGTGCTCGAAGACGCGCATATTTCGGTGGGTGAGGACGTCGATGTTACCGCACGGGACGGCCTGATCGTCATAGCGCCGGCAAGACGCATTCGAGGCAAGCAAAGCCTGCAAGAACTAGTATCACGCATACCTAAGCACTACAAAGTCGAAGAAATGGATTGGGGTGCGCCAGTGGGTAAAGAGATCTGGTAAATGAAGGTATATGTTCCGAAAAAGGGGGACTTTATTGTCGTTACCTTCGATCCCCAGTCCGGTCATGAGCAAAAGGGGCGTCGTCCTGCCCTCGTTCTAAGCAACACCCTGTTCAACGAACAAACTGGTCTCGCTATGGTCTGTCCCTTGACCACCACTGACCGGGGTTACCCTTTTCATGTGACGGTCATTCGGAACCCTGACGTGCGAGGATTTGTGATGGTGGAGCAGGTCAAGTCCATCGATTACCGCGCACGTCAGGCCAAGATGATTGGAAAGGCTTCGGATGATCTCCTGGATGAAGTTTTATCAATACTTGATGCATGCATCTATTGAAGGCCGAACACTCAATTAAGGCGACGGGTAATAGCCCGTCGCTATTTGCGGAGGTCAGTGCCCCCGCGCCTTATTTCATTCGTTATCCGTGAAAATATGAGAATATCACTATACCCTTTATATTATTTTGTCTCTGACTTGACCGCATCTATCCAAATAGATAATATTGCATTTTTTAGCGGCAAAGAGGACGAAATAGGACAACCAATGGCTAGGGCAAAGCGACTTTGAGAGGGTGAAAGAACTCTTGGGATTTAGATCCATAGGCAGGGACGTCTTAGAAAGTGGTGAAGTATATCAACTTCGAGAAGGGGGTGCTGCCTTCTATGAGGCTCTTTTCGGGCCTAAAAAAGACAATATAGACCCGGAAAACACTCATTTTCTAGGAATTAATAACACATAATCAATAAGTTGTCGTGGCCCGACCTAATACCAACACTGAAATTATCGTTAAAAGGGCGAGGTCGGCCGGACAGGAAGGACCCGGCAGCCGGGAAATCACCAAATCAATTGCGTGCGAGGAAATATCGCGCGCGAAAGGAGTTACAGATGTCCAAGAAAGAGTTAGAGATGCCCCTCGTAGATCGTCGCCAGGCGCTTTCGTTGCTTGCAAGCTTCGTCAGTGGGCTTCTCATTTTCGGCTTCAGCGACGATGCACTGGGGCGGCGTGGTGTCATCAGGCGCCACCGTCGTCGTGTTCGGCGTCGAGTGCGGAGAAGAATCCGGCGGCGGGTCACCTTCCGTATCGTCGCAGGTCGCCGGATATGGATGGCTCCGGCAGCGCTTGCCGTCGGGTGGGAGCTAGTCCTGAATAACAACAGGGTCGTTGTCGTTAAGGAAATCAAATTCATAGAGCGGAGCGGGACGAAAGTAGAGATTGCCGTCGTGCAAGGCGCCGACGGGAAAATCGAAGAAATCGAGATCGTCCGAGAAAACACGGCCGAGAACAGCAAGGATCTGCAGGGGAGCATTCTTCCAGACGAAGACAAGACGACGCCGGCAATCGAAAAAGAAGAGGAAGTGGAAGTGGATAACTAAAGCCTATATTGGTTGATGGTGCGGGTATAACCGCAAAACCCAAAACACCCAAACGGGGTTGGGTCACGGCAACTTATTGATAACCGAAGATCAAGGACTATATGAGAAGGCCCGTAAGGCTGGGGTCGCGGTATTCAAGATTTCTGAACATGCTCTATTGAAAGCCTGATCAGAGGATAACAAGGCAATCCAGCCGATCGCTTACAGCTCCGGCTGCTTTTTGCGTTAGCAGTAAACGTATGGCAAAAGGAGGAATCATCATGGGAACGTTGCAACGACAAGTCGGTTTCATGCTACTGGCACTATGCTTGATGGGCCCGAGTGGAGCGTCGCAGGCGGCAACTGACTACATTGATGTGCATGTTCACATACTCGGCACGACCGAGAGCGGCATTCTTGGAAACATTCGCGGCCCCGGTTCTCAACCCGGGCAGATGAGGCCGGATAAACGAGGTCCGATGCAAAAGGGTCCACGGCAGGCTCAGGGAGAGAACCTGCAGCTTGCGGCAGAGAACTTGATTAGGAAAATGGACAGGTACGGGGTTCAGCAGGCAATTGTTGTGGTTGTGCCCGGCCACATGCCCTACGACGTTGAGGAGCGGTCCAGGCGCGAAGTGGTCATGAGACATCCGGACCGACTCAGGCTAATGGCTGGCGGCGCCGTGCTGAGCCCTTTTCTTCAGAAAATTGCACCCGACAGAGTTACCGAGGCCGACCGTTTACGCTTCCGTCAGCTTGCCGAACAGGCATTGCGGGACGGCGCAGTCGGGTTTGGCGAGATGCTGTCCTACCACCTCTCAATGGCTGATCATCATTCCTTTCAGTATGCGGCACCTGACCATCCCCTTTTTCTGCTGCTGGCCGACATCGCTGCGCAACACAACGTCCCCATTGATTTGCACATGGAGGCGATCGTCAAGCGTCGTCCCATGCCAGACAACCTCCTGCGTGCTTCTGCAAAAAACCCGAAGACTCTCGAGCCTACCATTCCCTCATTCGAACGGCTGCTTGCGCACAATCGGAAAGCCAGGATTGTCTGGCAGCACATCGGCTGGGATAATACCGGCGAAATGACACCGGAACTGGTCGGCCGATTGATGTCGGATCATCCGAATCTCAACATTGCGCTGCGTGTCGAAAGCCGTCTCCAGCAGGTCGGAAATGGCGGCGCGATGCCCAACCGATTGGTCGATAGGAGCGGCGTTTTAAAGCCGGAGTGGCTGCAACTGATCAAGAAGTTTTCCGACCGCATTACGATCGGGTCGGACGAATTCTTTTTCCCAATTGAATCAAAACGGCCGAACCAGTCTTTTGTTGAGACATGGTCGCTACTTGATCAACTACCGACAGAACTGGCACAAAAACTCGGCAATGAAAATGCAAGGCGAATATACAATCTGAAATGACTGGCCGTGCCGACAACCTCTTCCAGCGGACCGCAAGAAGCCGCGGCCGCTGAAGAGTGCATTACACCTGCCGAAAGACCTACGGCGTTAATTTTTAAATAGTCTTTTCAGAGGAACGGGATGGGTTTGCCTGTGCGGAAGGCCAGGGCCTGGCACGTGGCGATTATCCGTCCCTCTTGATCCGTGACCCTGATGTCGTAGCCGGCTGTCTTCTTGGTCTGGCTGACCTCCCGCGCCTCGGCACGCAAACGCGCCCCTGTTTCCGGGCTCGTTACATACGTGACGTTCACATTCAGGGCCACGGCAATGGTACCGTGGGTTTGGCTGGCCGTCTCAAAGGCCTCGTCGATGAGGGCAAAGATGGCGCCGCCGTGGGCGCGTCCGTAGATATTGTCCATGGCAGCAGGGTCGTAGGCCATCTCCACGGCGGAATAGCCCTGATCCAGGGCAACCAGTTTCATCTTTAAGGCTTGCGCAAAGGGCTCCTGTTGCACTGCGCGAGAGATCGCCTCTTTGATTGTTTGATCCATCTCTTCTTGCACGGCAACCACCGTATCATCCCGCCAGGCGCTGATAGACGCCGGAGGCAATGGCCCAGCCTAACACCGCCACGGTCACGATCATACAGAGGCCGGCAAGGAGTTTGTGAAAGAGATTCTCCTTCCTCTTCTCCTGATATCCCAGGAGGAGGCCGAGGATCGCGCCCCCGAGCATCCCCCCTGCGTGCCCCCAGTTGTTGATGCCGGGCACCAAAAACCCGAAGAGGAAGATCCCCACTGCCCAGCCGCCGATCTGTCGGAATATAAATTGCCCGTAGGCTCCTCCCCGGCTTTTACCGTAGTACAGGATCGCGCCGATCAGGCTGGTTATGGCGGCAGACGCACCGATGGTAAGGGGCACACCGACGAGGTAAGAGACTAAGAAGCCGAAGATGCCCCCAACCGTATAAATAATGAACATTCTATATGCCCCATATTCCTCAATGATGAGAAATCCCAATTGTCTCAAGGCGAACATATTGAATAGGATGTGGAGGATGCTGCCGTGCAGGTAGTTTGCGGAAACCAACGTCCACCACCGGCCATACGTATTAATGGGTATGGTTCCCGTCGCTCCCAAGAGCAGGAGGCTGCCATTGTCAGGCGACAACATGGTGAAGGGATTGAGAGAAAAGCTCGATCCCCGGATATTCAGGAGCAGAGAGAGGATGTAGAGGCCGACGTTGGTGTAGATGATGGCCATGAGAAGTTGGTCGGTATCACGTAATCCCTGGGTCCATTTGTTATTCTTCCACCATGATCCGGGACGGGTTATCCCACAATGAGGGCAGCGAGATTCATCTTTGCTTATCAGGCTTTTACAGTTGGGGCAGAGTATTGCCCGCTTTTTTTGTTTCTCCATGGCTCAGTCCTTGCCGAGAACGATTTTTATATAGGCCATGCTATCATTGCCCGACCCCTTTGTAAAGGAGTGCCCTCTCACCGTTGGCAACACAGGGAAATGACACCTTGGGGTTGAGCTTTTTGCGTTTTTGAACTATAACAACAGGATGAAAGAAGGTCCCATCCGTGCAATTCTCTTTGACTTCGGCGGAGTGCTCGCGGAAGAGGGGTTTCGCGAGGGGCTTGCTGATCTCGCCCGCCAACAAGGGCTCGATCCGCAGGCCGTCCACCAAGCAGCTTCTGATGCGATCTACGAATCCGGTTATATCATTGGTCAGGGAACCGCAGAAGACTTTTGGCGCATCCTGCAGGGCAAGACCGGCATGACCGGCGATTTAAACTCCCTGTTTCTTGCCATCGCAGCGCGATTCGTCTTGCGGCCGCGCATGTTTGCCATGGTTCGCGCCCTGCGCCACCAGGGGTATATCACCGCCATCCTCAGCGACCAGACCGATTGGCTCGATCGGCTGGATGCGGAACTGCATTTTTTCCAGGATTTTGATAGGGTTTACAACAGCTACCACCTGGGCAAGGGAAAACGCGATCCCTCGGTATTCGATGATGTCGTAAAGGATCTGGGGCTTGCCCCTCAGCGCGCAGTATTTGTGGACGACGATCCGGGCAATGTGGAGCGGGCGCGTTCGCAAGGGCTCAAGGCGTTGCTGTTTCTCAATGAGGATCAATGCCTGAACGATTTAGAGGCCCTGCTGGGACATCCCATTACCGACGGCTGGGGCACTGAGAAAAAACAGAAGACCCTGTCGGCAGGGGTGATCGTAGTGCGGCGCGCGGGGGGTGACTGGCGTTATCTCTTGTTGCGCTCCTACAACTACTGGGATTTTTCCAAGGGCATTGTGGAGGCCGGTGAGGAGCCTCTTGAGGCTGCTTGCCGTGAAGTCGCGGAGGAGACCGGCTTGCAAGACCTGGTGTTCACGTGGGGTCATGCTTTTCGAGAGACCGTGCCGTATGGCCCTGGTAAGGTCGCCCGTTACTATGTGGCAAAGACTCGCCAGGCCACGGTGATCCTGCCTATCAGCGAGGAACTGGGCAGACCGGAGCATCATGAATATCGGTGGGTGAATTATGAAGAGGCCCGTGCTCTTCTGGCACCGCGGGTGCAGCCTATCCTGGACTGGGCCCATGCCCTTGTAAACCAGCGTTTGCATGAGAGGAGCTGATTATGAAAGATAACTGGGAGGAGAGACTTTCGTGCGCCGCCAAGTGCGCCAGGTGCGCCAAGAAGCTGGATAAGAGGATCTTATCCAGCTATGATCATCAACCCATCTGCGTGGAGTGTAAAAAAGAGGAGGAAAAAAGACCCGATTACGCGGAGGTCTCCAAGTTGATGATTGGGCAGTGCCTGGCGGAGACCGAATTGCTCTACAGTGATCCGGGGGGCTATTGCTTTCACCACTTTTATCCCTTCACGTGCTAGCGTGATTCAGACAGAACGCATCCATAAAGCAGTCTTTCGCTAGCGACCCATCAACCGCCGGCGGTTTGGGGAAAGGCCGTATTTGAGTAAAGATATTCCACCTTTTCTTTGTGCTTGAGTTCCTGGTTTGCCATCTTGAGAAGCAGATCCTTTACCTCGCCGTCGGGATGGATATCCGCGAGGTTCTTGTAAAAATTATACGAATTGAGTTCTCTGTGGGCGGCGACGAGGTAGACGTCTTTCGCCTCCATACCCTTTTTAATATCGGGTAATTCGAGATACTGCGCTATCTCATAGTCGATCACCTCCTTCAATTGTAACGCGTCGGCGCCGTAGGTGCCTCGGAGATACTTCCGCAAAAAATCCTCGTGTTTGTTTTCCTCCTCCGCGAGGAAGAGGAGGGCATCCTTGGCAATGGCGTCTTCAACAAGATTATAGAGGTCCCTGTAAAATGCCTGGGCCTCCCTTTCCTTCTGTATCGCCGTTTCCATGACGGCTTTGACGTCTCTATTCTTCATGGTATGCACCTCCGACGCTATTTCATAAGATAGATCGCCTTTAACCGGAGGAGCTTGCGCTCCAGCCCTGAGAAACTTACTGCCCCTTGCCCCCGAACACTTCCTTGAGCAGTTGGGTCACGCGGGCAGCAGGGTCTTTGCGAATCTTCTGCTCTTCTTCGGCCACCATGTAAAAGAGGCCGTCAAGGGCCTTGCCGGTCACGTAGGCATCCAAATCGAGCTTCAGACGGTCGGCAAGGGGGATGGTGTTGATCTTGGCGTGTACTTTCTGGTACGTGCGGGTGACCCCTACTTTTTCCATGGCGGTATGCACTATGGGTGTGAAGAGCTCGTGGAGGCGGCCTCGTGTCTTGTCCTCAAAATAGCGGGTGGCGGCATCGTCGCTGCCTTTGAGGATCTGGCGGGCATCCTCAAAGGTCATCGCCTTGACGGCATCCCAGAACAGGGCCTTGGCCTTTGGCGCGGCTTTCTCTGCTGCCCGGTTCATGCTCAGGGACAGCTCTTCTATCTTGGGGCCGTATCCCACTGCCCGCAAGACAGATTCCACCTTCTGAACCGACTGGGGAAGGGGGATCTTGATCTGGGGGTTTTTGTAGTAGCCGTCGACCTTGGAGACCGTCTTGACGGCATTTGCCGTGCCGATCTCGAGGGCCTCTTTGAGACCCTGGACGATCTTGCTGTCGTCGAGCTTTTCCCCTTTGAAGACATCGAGGATGCCGGTCAAGACATTGCCGCCCTTTTCAGCAGCCTGAGCCGCTGGTATTGAGATGGCGAGTATGACCGCCACTATCCCGGCGACAACGAATCCTATCTGTTTCATATCTCCCCTCCTCAAAAAAGAGCTAATACCTTTATTTAAGTTGTCTTCAGCCAAGGCCAGCCCCCAATTCTTTTTTCATCTTCTTGTAATCTTCTGACCTCTGTTTTTTATTTACTAACTTCTTTTAAAATGGGCATATCTTTATCTAAACCTTCTACAATATATTTTTGTTTAAAATTAACAAATGAGAAAGAAGTTGGCGAAATCCATTTAAAGCTTGAAATAAAATCTTTTGGAGAGATAAATTTATTATCTTCATCAAACTTTAGAATTCTTGTCCAGAGTACCTTACCTTTCTGGCCTTCAGTTTCAGGAATAACCTTTTCAAGAATAACAATTGAATATATTTCCATAGTACTCAAAACAACCCGAAAGCGAGTATATTTCTTATCTAAGGAAGGACCACCACACAAAAATCTAATATTGGAATCAATACCTAATTTATCAGTTGGTTCAGTTTTTATTTCCTTAGAAAAAGCACCGGAAACAAATATTATAGCCAATGACACAATTATAAGAATCGCCATAAATTTTTTCATATGGGCCTCCTTAATGGGAGATTTGGGATCAGGTCTTGACATTGGAAATCCTTGTCATGATCTCCTTTGTCGTTTTTGAACGAAAAGGGGGAATTGGATCATGCTAACCCCCAATTTTTATAACCCTATCGTATCCTACCCGATGCACAATGCTTTGTCTAGCTTGACAGCGCGAAGCCGCCACATCGATCAAAAAATAGGTTCATAAAATCCCTCCCCACCTCTGTATCGCATAGCGATACATCCCGACCTTACTGATCTATCTATAGCAGAGGGCATCTAAGGGGACGTAGTTAAATTCTTTAAATATTTTATCATCCTCTCTTCCTCTTCTTCCTTTTCTTCCAAGAATTCCTTCCCTCTCGCAACCGCATAATTGATGGCAGCAGGTGTAAGACCGA